>Ga0302122_10002995_pt1 | contig 10310 bp, 8 predicted proteins | sample CB21_SCM_MG_FD_203115 | JGI IMG/M metagenome (GOLD analysis project Ga0302122, IMG submission 203115) | Marine microbial communities from Western Arctic Ocean, Canada - CB21_SCM | ecosystem: Environmental > Aquatic > Marine > Oceanic | place: Canada: Western Arctic Ocean | collected 2017-09-28
TCGGATCTCCACATCGTTTTCGATCGCTTCGTCGATGATGGTTTCGATATCCGAGTCTATGTAGCGTTTTCCGTAGTAGTCGCCTCCATTCAATTCCAGATGGCGAATCTCGTCCAGATGCACATCATCCAAGCCCAGGTTTTCCATTAGCTCAATCAAGGACGCGTCGACTTCGCCTGCGAAATTAACCGATTGCGATTGTAGGTCTTGAATCTGGTCGTCGACCTGAAGCGCATCGTCCATGAAACCAGCGCTAACTGGCAATTCGCGGATCAGATTGAAATCAGTTATGGCCGCGGCGATCAGAGAGTTTATCCCAACTGCTTGTTCGACTTCAAGGTAGGCTTCGTGAGATTCGCTAATGCTTTCGCGCACTGTATCGATAAAATCCAGCCATGCGTTGAGCAGTTCGTTTTCCTCGAAATTGCGTTCGGTCACGCGTTCCAGAGTGGTAAAGGAACCAAACAGCGGAAAACGGATTTCCCCTCCAATAAACGGATTGCTATTGGTGCCGTTGCTATTGGAGGTCCTTCGCATACCGCTCGCGCCCGAAATTCGTTTTCCGTCGAAAAACTCTTTCTCGAATCCCACGCTGGCGGCCGCTTCATCATCGTCTTCGCGAATACGTTCGTTGTCGTCCAAAAACGAATCGGAATCACGTTCCGCAGTCGTTTCGACAATCAAGGGCACGAATTGGCTCAGGTTCCGTTCGAAGCGCCGGAATTGATAGTCGGATGCTTCGATATCGAATCGAGCGGCCGCGATCTCCAAGTTCTGCTCGAACGTAATCTGAATGATCGACGCAAAATCGATCAGTTGATCTTCGTCCGGTTCTGAAGCGGAGAAAGTCGAAGGAACGGCGATTGGAACCCCGTAGAAAATGACGGCTAAAGTAGTGTTTCTGGCGAAAGATAATAAACTCACTCAGTCAATCTACAGTAGAGACCCGATTTGAAACCGAACGGGAGTATGACAGAATTGTCAGAATTGTCAGAATTGTCGAAATTGGGAAGAATTTGATCGAATGGCAGTATTGATTTTATTCTAGAGTTTTGGGCTCGAACCGAGTTTAACGTAAACCTTCGTTTAACCCTAACCCTCGAACTACTAAGAAATCCTATGATGCGATTAATTGTTTTGTTGTTAACCTTGGCTCTCGGGCCGAGTACTTTGTTTGGAGGCGTGTTTCCTACGTCGATCGATGTTGAAAAGCAAAAGGGGGCAAACCCTCGCAATGTCATTTTTATTCTGACCGATGACCATCGCTACGATGCGATGGGATTTATGGGTCATCCGTTTCTGAAGACTCCCGGGCTCGATAGAATCGCGGCCGAAGGGGTGCATTTGAAGAATGCTTTCGTGACGACGTCGTTGTGCTCTCCGAGTCGCGCGTCGATTCTTACCGGTCTCTACACGCATAAGCACCGCGTGATCGACAATCAGCGGGATGCTCCAAACGACATCGTTTATTTTTCCCAGTACCTGCAGAAGGCCGGATACAACACGGCGTTTATGGGCAAGTGGCACATGGGTGGAGGCAATGACGAGCCACGTCCTGGCTTCGATCATTGGATCAGCTTTAAAGGGCAGGGCGTTTATTTCCCGCCGAATGATGATTACACGCTGAATATGAATGGGAAGCGCGTGAAGCAAAAGGGCTACATCACCGATGAGTTGAATGATTATGCTTTGGATTGGCTGAAGGAACAGAAACCTGACGATAAGCCTTTCTTTCTCTATCTGTCGCACAAAGCGGTTCATGCTAATTTCACGCCTGCAGAGCGGCATGAAGGTTCTTATGCGGAAGCGGATTGGGAGATGCCGGACAGCGGAAATCTATCTCGCGAGCTTGCGGAAAAATCGCCTCGTTGGGTTCGCGATCAGCGCAATAGCTGGCATGGCGTTGATTTCCCTTATCACAGTGAACTCGACGTAGAGCTTTACTACAAACGTTACTGCGAAGCGTTTCGAGCTGTTGATGAAGGGGTTGAGAGAATTATGGATCAGCTCAAGGAAATGGGTATCTACGATGAGACCTTGATCGTCTATATGGGCGACAATGGTTTCATGTTCGGCGAGCACGGGTTGATCGACAAGCGAGTTGCCTATGAAACGTCGATACGCGTTCCCATGTTGATGCAGTGTCCGGACTTGTTTAAAGGTGGCACTGTGGTGGAAGAGGTCGTTGCGAATATCGACATTGGACCAACGATCATGGATGCCATGGGTCTGAAGACTCCAGGTCACATGGATGGAAAAAGCTTCATCAAGCTAGCCCAGAAAAAGGAGGTCAAATGGCGCGACTATTTCCTCTATGTTTACTATTGGGAGAAGGCTTTTCCACAATCGCCTACGGTATTTTGCCTGCGCGGCGATCGGTATAAGTATAACACTTACTACGGATTATGGGATACGGACGAATTGTATGACCTTCAAGAAGACCCGGGCGAAACCAATAATCTAATTGATAGTCCCGAGCACAAGGAAATCGTTAAGAAGATGGAGAACCAGCTTTACGCGATGATGGATGATGCGGGCGGAATGGCGATTCCCTTGAATCAGCCGGGTAACTATTCTGGCAACAAGCGCTATAGTCGCCGGGGCGGGTGGAACGCCGCGGATTTCCCCGCATCGATCGTCGTCGATGAACCTGTGAATAGGAACGCTCAATAGAATCGGAAGGTCTAACGATCTACCTTAGCTCCATTCACATTTAGTAGGCCAATACGGGCATGCCCGTATTGGCCTACTTCGTAAAGCATGACCGAGGGGTCGATGTCTGGTGTTGTGGATACACTGATGGATGAATGATTATGGAAATCCGGATACGAAAGATTGGGAGAATATGAAACGATGATCGCCTCACCAGAATCTAGATTCCAAGGTGGATTATCCGAAGGTTTTCTTTTGGACCAGCACTCGAGACGATCGTGTTCACCCTGGTCATGCGCGAAAGATGGTAGCCAAAATGACGGATATGGGAAAACCGGTCTTTTACTATGAAAACACTGAGGGTGGCCATGGAAGAGGAGCGAATCTCAACCAGCGGGCCTATACCGATGGATTGAGCTATGCTTATTTATGGAAGATGTTGCGGTGATTGGGCGGTCGTTCGTTTTAGGTTTCGGGGGACCGAGGGGTTCGTACTGCTTTTCCCCTCTGGAGGCTTGCTCGGAGTGACGCATGCCTATTGTGTGGAGCGAAGAAATGATTCGAACTGAAAAACGGCTTCAATATGCGAATGGCTACCTAGACCTAGGCATGGTTAAGGATGCGAAGGCAGAGTTGGATTTGATTGATGAAAAGGATCGTTCGAACGCTGAGGTTCTGTCTATGCGGGTTCGATTGTATTCGGAATCCCATAACTGGAAGAAGGTGGTCGCTGTTTCGAAGCAGCTAGTCGAAATGGATCCAGAAGCGGCGTTTGGTTGGGTGAATTGGGCGTATGCTTTGCGTGAATTAGAGCGGATCGCCGAAGCGAAGGATGTTGCTACACGCGGCTTGATTTCGAATCCCAAAGAGGCGGTCCTTTGGTTTAACCTTGCGTGTTACTGCTCATTGCTCGGCGAAGTTGAAGAATCTTCGAATCACCTTGATCAGTCGATTGCCCTTGAGAAATCCTTCGAGAAGGAAGCGGTTGACGATCCCGATTTAGATAAGCTCTGGGCTTGGTTGCGTAGCAACGAATGATGTTGTCGATCTTAGAGCCTGTTTAATAAGTCAGTGTAGGAGCGGTCCCGCTAAGCGTGGACCGCGATTTTTCATCTTTATGGTATAGACATGCATTATCGTGGGGTAAACCCGCTCCTAAGATTCGGTTGCGATAGCTTGTTTCAGAAGAGCTACTCGAGGGACTCGAGTGGAATCTCCAATGATAATTGACGTCATGGGCTTAAGTTGACGCCAATGCGCTGAGCGGGAAGATCGGCCGCTACCTTTTGAATAACCCGGGGATGCTTTATTTCCGAACGTAGTGGCGTATTTGAAATTCGGATTCGTCGCGTAGAATGGCTTCTAGGCGGAATTGGTCTTCGAAATCGGGAAAGAAGGCATCACCTTCTACTTGGCGTTTTACGAGGGTAAGAAAGAGTTCTTGGCAGCGAGGCAGGGTTTGGCGATAGATCTCGCCGCCGCCGCATATCCAGATGGGAGCTTCGTAGCCTTTTGCTTCGATCGCTTCGAGGCTATCGAGGAGTTCGACGCCTTTTGGGAGTTGAGGCTGGGAACGGCTAACGACCGCGGTCGTGCGTCCGGGAAGAGCATGGCCAATGCTGTCCCAGGTTTTGCGGCCCATTATCAGGACGCCGCCCATGGTTTTAGCTTTGAACCATTTGAAATCTTCGGAGATCCGCCAGGGAATATTCGGGCCATTGCCGATGACCCGGTTTTGGCTCATGGCAGCGATTGCACGCCAGGGTGTGGGTTCGTTCATGAGGCGTGCTTAAACGGAAATCGGAGCTTTGATGATGGGATAGGGGGCGTAATCGATGAGCTCGAAGTCTTCGAAAGTGAAGTCGGCGATGTTCTTGATATCGGGATTGATCCGCATTGTCGGGAGGGCTCGCGGCTCGCGGCTGAGCTGAAGATTCGTTTGCTCGATATGATTCTTGTAGAGGTGAAGGTCTCCAAATGTGTGGACGAAGTCGCCGGGTTTGAGTCCGCAGACTTGGGCGATCATCATGGTTAGCAACGCGTAGCTGGCGATGTTGAAGGGAACTCCGAGAAAGAGGTCGGCACTGCGCTGGTAGAGCTGGCAAGAGAGTTCGCCACGTTCGGTGTTGACGTAAAATTGGAAAAGGCTGTGGCAGGGCGGGAGGGCCATGAGGTGGAGTTCGCCTGGATTCCATGCGCTGACCATGAGTCGGCGGCTGGTAGGATTATTCTTAATCTGTTCGATGACTTGCTCGATCTGATTGATGCTACCACCTTCCGGCGTTTTCCAATCAGTCCACTGAGCGCCGTAGACCCGGCCGAGATCCCCGTTTTCGTCGGCCCATTCGTCCCAGATCCGAACTTTGTTTTCCTTTAGGTAACCTACGTTGGTGTCGCCTTTGAGAAACCAGAGCAGCTCGTGGATGATGGAGCGTAGGTGGAGTTTCTTGGTCGTAAGACAGGGAAATCCTTTGCGAAGGTCGAAGCGCGTTTGGGCGCCGAAAACGGAGTAGGTACCGGTGCCGGTGCGGTCGTCGCGAAATTGGCCCTGGTCGAGAACGCGTTGTAGCAGGTCGAGATATTGCTTCATGGAAAGGGGTGAGTGTTCCGATTGACGACGTGGCTGTCAGCTAAAAATTTCGCTAGCTAGACTTAAAAACCGAAAAAAGAAGGCCTAGGCATTAGGACCGGCGATCACGTAAGTGTCGCCCTGGAATTTGAAGGTGTCGCCGGAACGGATCTTGGCCCGTTTGCGCGTTTCGATGTTGCCGTTGACCGAGACTTGGCCACCGGCGATGACTATTTTACCTTCGCCGCCACTGCCGACGAGGCCTTGGAATTTCAGGACTTGGCAGAGTTCGATAAAGTCGGAATTGATGGTGATGCTTTTAGGCGATTCGGCGGACATGGTGGGCAGGAGAGACGCTTCGATCAGATCTGTCGATGCGAATTCCCTGCAAATGTCATTTCTGGTCGTCGAGAATCAGGAGGTCGACTTCTCGTATTCCGGTCGACTCCAGGGCTCCTCCTAATCTGGACGGCTCGGTGCTCATCGATCTGCTTGAGCATTTTTGTCAACGGCCGTTGGCCTTGAGTCCCCGGTTCGCGTGGCCAAAAGGTTTCCGCTGTGCGGGAAATGGGTTTTCGAATTGATGTTAGGAAGGTCTTGTCGTTTCGAATCTGTTGGCTCGAAGAGACACCTATTTGTTCCCTAGGAACAACAAGCGAAGCGTTGAAAGAAATCGGTTCGGTTGAGGATTATCTATTCTCCCGCTTCGCAGTTTAGGGTATGGGAGGTCATGCGGTCCTCCTTGCGTGCTTAAAGTGTCGTATGGAGTCTTGAAAATGAGGAATAAGGGGTGTTGGGTTGGATTGAATCAAATTTCGAACCTCATAGTTTCCTCCGTTTTTTTATTATGCTCCGATTTACGACCTTCATTGCCGCGCTATTGCTAGTTTCCGTGTCAATGGCTCAAAAGCCGAACATCATTTGGATTAGCGCAGAGGATATCAGCGCTCATTTAGGATGCTACGACGACCCGCATGCGATTACGCCGCATTTGGATAAACTGGCGACCGAAGGTATGCGCTATACGCATGCATTTACGACCGCGGGTGTTTGCGCTCCCTGTCGCAGCGGAATTATTACGGGGATGTACCAGACGACTTTAGGGACGCAGCATATGCGCGGTTCCGCTCAATTGCCGGACGAAGTACTACCGTTTCCGACCTACCTTCGCCAAGCGGGTTACTACACCACGAACAACAGCAAACAGGATTACCAGTTCGAAACGCCGGAGGGGAGTTGGGACGAGTCTAGTAAAAACGCTCATTGGCGAAATCGGGGAAACAAGGATCAGCCTTTCTTTTCCGTATTCAATTTTACGGGATGTCACGAAAGCGGCATCGCGAGCGAGAAGAAGTATACCGAAGTGACCAAGGATCTGACCCCGGAACAGCGTCAGGATGCGAATGCATTGACCACTTTCCCTCCGTATTACCCGGATACGCCTGCGGCCCGCGAAGATTGGAAACGCAACTACGAGCTGATTACGGCTATGGATGCCTGGGCGGGGGATTTGATCGCTCAGCTGAAAGAAGACGGGCTCTACGAAAATACGATTATCTTTTACTGGTCGGATCATGGAGTGGGTCTGCCGAGGGCGAAACGTTGGCTTTACGATTCGGGAACGCGCGTACCGTTGATTGTTCGGATACCTGAAAACCTGAGAGAATTAGGGCAAGGCGTTCCGGGAACGGTTACTGATCGTTTGGTGAGTTCGATTGATTTCGGCCCGACGGTATTAAACCTAGCGGGTGTCGGCGTTCCGGGCCACGTGCAAGGCAAGCCCTTTCTTGGGGGCAAAGCCGCTGATCCGCGCGAATACGTTTTCGGAGCCCGCGATCGAATGGATGAGCGTTACGATATTATCCGCATGGCGAGGGACAAACGCTATAAGTACATTCGTAACTACGAGCCACTCAAAACGTACTACCAGTATATGAATACGCCGGAGAAGGGCGCAACAATGGCTGATTTGAGGCGTTTGCATTATGCGGGTGAATTGCTTCCTGCGGCAGAGTACTATTTCTCGCTTACCAAACCCGTCGAAGAGCTTTACGATACATGGTCCGATAAGCATGAGATAAAGAACATTGCAGCGGATCCCCAGCATGCGGATACGCTTTCGCGCTTGAGAGACGCTCATTTGGACTGGGTGAAACGGACGCGCGATACGGGATTGATTGCCGAGCCGATTATTATAGAGCGCGAGAAAACGATCGGACATCGATACGGTATTTTGCGTCAGAGTAGCGATGCAACGTTCAGCAGTCGTTTAGCGGATATCGCCGTGCAGGCGTCCGAGGGGCCAAAGGCATTGCCTAAGCTTTTGAATGCGATGAAGGATCAGGACGCTGCGATTCGCTATTGGGGAGCGGTAGGAATTGGTAATATCGGCAAACCTGCGAAATCCGCGGCGAAGCAAATGCGCGCTGCTCTGAAGGACGAGTCAGCCGTCGTTCGAATCGCAGCGGCTAGAGCTTTGTGTCGACTCGATATGCCGAAGGCTGCCTTGCCTGTGCTTGCTCGCGAATTAGATAAAGGCGAGCAGTGGGAACGCTTACACGCGGCGATAGTGCTCGACCAGATTGATGAAATGGCTCGTCCGGTTATTGGCGAGATGCATGCTCAGCTCAAGCCAAGGGAAAAATTGTATGCAAAAGGAAAATACACGGTTAGGGTTCTCAATCGCGCCTTGAACCAACTCGAAGGAACGAGTCGAAAAGTGCCTTGATCCGTCTCTTCCTGTTCTATACGCTCTTCGAGGGCTGAGGAAATCTCTGGAAGATTTTGATAGGTAATGCCTCGCTCTTAGATAATAGACTGTGTCTTTATTCTTTTTATGAGAAGGTTTTCCACTGCTTTTGCCCTTGTTTCGGTTTTGATCGCTTCTTTTTCTCTGTTTGCGGAAGAAAGCGATCGTTGGTTTAGGGGAAACACTCATACGCATACGTTGTGGTCGGATGGAGATGATCTGCCGGAGTCGGTTGCCGATTGGTACAAGAGACATGGCTATCATTTCTTGGTTTTGTCGGATCACAATATTCTATCTCGGGGAGAACGCTGGAAGGAATTACGTGCGGATGAAGCTCTGCCCGTGTTAAAGAAAGCGGAGAAGCGCTGGGGTAAGGGTCACGTGAAGACGCGCGTCGCGGATGGGAAGAAACAGGTTCGATTAATGCCGCTGTCGGAAGTACGCGAACTTTTAGAAGAACCGGGGGAATTTATAATGATTGAAGGGATCGAGTTGACGTCCAATCCGAGCGGTTTTGCAGTGCATTCGAATCCCTTGAACGTGAGCGAGCATCTGGAGGTGCATCGCAAAACGAATCGGTCCGTTGTCGAGGATTTGACGGATCACGAACGTGTTGTTCACGCCCATGAGGAGAAGACCGGCAATTCGGTTTTCTGGCAGGTGAATCATCCGAATTTCAAATTCTCGGTTACGGGTGAGATGTTGGCGGGTATTGAAGGTTTGGATGGAGTGGAGATTATGAATTCAAGTTCCAAATGCTTCAATCTTGGCGATGGTCGTCGGCCTTCCTTGGAGCGTATTTGGGACATTGCCAATACTCTGCGCTTGAAACGCGATGCTTTGCCGCCCATCTACGGTACTGCGACTGATGATACTCATGACTACCATATCGGAGACTATGTGATGAACTCGCCGGGCACTTCATGGGTGATGGTAAATGCGCCCGAATTGACGCCCAATGCGATTGCAAAAGCGATGCAGCAGGGAGCGTTTTATTCGACCACAGGGGTGATACTCAAGAAGTTGGAGTTCGACTCGACGCGGAGGACTTTGACGGTAGTGGTAGATGAAAAGAAAGGCTTGAACTATCGTATTGAATTCATCGGTACGCATAAGAACGCCTCGTTGAAACATGAAGATGTTGAAGCGATTGTGGACGAAAAGGGGCTTCCCCATCCCGTGACCGCGAATTACGTAGATGAACGCATTGGCATGTCGTTGAAAATTATAGATGGAGCAAAGGCGGTTTATAGGATGACTGGTGATGAACTTTATGTGAGGGCGGTCGTTCACTGTGACGCGCCTCCGTATTTCAAATACGACGCGTATAGCGATTTGGTTCAGAAGGCCTGGACTCAGCCAGTTGGGTGGGACGGGAATTAAGGATTAAGGTTGAAGGAATAAGGCTAAAGGAATTTGAAGATTTAGGAGATTTATTATGAAAACAATATTAGTGAGTTTGACAGTTTTATTAGGATGCGGTTTGACTTGGGCAGTAGAGCCTTTGGCGTTTAAGCCTTTGTTTAACGGAAAGAATTTGGATGGGTGGGTAGATGTTAATACCAGCCCGGACACGTGGTCGGTCAAAGATGGAATGATTGTTTGCAAGGGCCTGCCGATTGGGGTCATGCGTACGGATCGGCAGTACGAGAATTTCATTTTGGAAATCGAGTGGATGCATTTGGAGGCTGGTGGAAACTCGGGCGTGTTCGTTTGGAGCGAGGGAGAGGTTACCAGCAAGAATCGGTTGCCGAGCGGAATGGAGGTGCAGATGCTCGAGCTTGAGTATCCGAAGATGCATAATCGAGTTATGGAGTACGTGAGCGGAGAACTTTTTGGAGCGGGAACGGTGACGGCCATCCCAGATCACCCGCGCGGCAAGCGTAGTTCGTCGGTGGAGTACCGTTGCAAGGGGAAAGGCGAGTGGAACAAATACACGGTCGTTTGCGTGGATGGAACGGTTAAATTGTCGATCAATGGGAAGTTCGTGAACGGTATTCGCGAGTCTTCCGTCAAGAAGGGATATCTTTGTTTGGAGTCGGAGGGAGCTCAGGTTCGTTTCCGCAATATTCGGATCATGGAGTTGCCGGGCGGAATGGCAACGGGGGCTGAGATCGTTCGGGTAGTTGACTGAGAAGGCGGGGCGAGCCGACTGCGGGGGGAGCCTCTGAGGGCAAATGCTAGAAGGCGCATCCGAAAGGAGATTGAAAACGTTCTTTTCTTGGCGCGTGTCGATATAAGCGCTCGAATGGGCGCCTTGTCCCAACGCTGTTCCGCATGTCTACTTCTTTCGTCCCGCAATCTCGTTTTACGTTTGGTAAGGGCGCCTTCTTAGGCGTT
>Ga0302122_10002997_pt1 | contig 10308 bp, 10 predicted proteins | sample CB21_SCM_MG_FD_203115 | JGI IMG/M metagenome (GOLD analysis project Ga0302122, IMG submission 203115) | Marine microbial communities from Western Arctic Ocean, Canada - CB21_SCM | ecosystem: Environmental > Aquatic > Marine > Oceanic | place: Canada: Western Arctic Ocean | collected 2017-09-28
CGCAGGTGTTGCTACTGTATTGTCGACGATTATCGCAACACCATGTTTGTGCGCTGCCCGACAAACTGGTTCTAGATCGATAATGTTGCCCGCTGGGTTACCTATGGTTTCGCAATAGACGGCTTTAGTATTTTCATCGATGAGTTTTTCGATGGCTTCTGCAGAATCGTTTTCTGCAAAGCGCACCTCAATTCCCTGACTCGGAAGCATATGAGCAAATAGCGTGTAAGTACCCCCGTAGAGCTGTGGAGTTGACACAATATTATCGCCAGCTTGGGCAATTGTAAGAATGGAATAGTTAATGGCCGCCATACCGGATCCAACTGCGAGCGCAGCTAATCCGCCTTCCATAGCAGCCATTCGTTGTTCGAGAACATCATTAGTAGGATTCATTATTCTGGAGTAGATGTTGCCAGGTACTGCCAAATTAAAGAGGTCTGCACCGTGTTGCGCATCATCGAATTCATAGGCTACCGTCTGGAAAATAGGAACAGCGACGGATTTTGTGAGAGGGTCAGATTCGTAGCCACCATGGATGGCAATGGTTTCTTTCTTCATGAATTTCTACTCCTGTTCACTCGAGAGGCAGTTTATACATCAGAGCGATCGTCATCGCAATTAGGCCTATTTACTACTTTAGCTTTTCGTTTTTCGCAAAGGAAAAGAGACTTTTATTCTATGAACCTTCTAAGATCATAATTGCTGTTGAATTATCATGAGAAACCAAATGCGAGCTGTAGGCATGTAAAAAATTGGCAACTGTTCTTAGTTATCATTTGGCGCCAGCATATTGCCTCGCTATGCAACGCAGGCTAGACTAGAAATTCTAATAATAAGTAAAGTGCGAGCAAACACCATGGAGTATCGGATGAAGTCTTTGAGTTTTTCTTTCAGTCGAGTTTCTAGTCTGGTATTGGGACTGCTAATAACAGTATCGCCAGCAATGGCACAGGATATCCCCCGACTCTTAAGTGGGCATCCTGACATGAGTGGAATCTGGCAAGTGTTGAACGAAGCTAACTATGATCTCGAGCCGCATATTGCCCGGCACTCGATGCAAATGCGTGAAGGCCCTATAAATCCTGTCCCCGCTATCCCTACATTGAGACTTGGGGCGGTTGGCGCCGTGCCAGGCAGTTTGGGTGTGATCGTAGGGGGAGGTCAGATTCCCTATACACCCGATGCTCGTTCCCTTAAAGAGGACAACATGGCTAATTGGATCGATCGTGATCCTGAAGTGAAATGTTTCCTGCCAGGAGTGCCTCGAGCTACCTATATCCCCATGCCATTCCAGATTGTTCAAGGCGACAATGATATTTTTATCGCCTACCAATTTGCTGGTGCGGTTCGTGATATCTATATGGACAATCCCGGTCCTTCGCAGGTGGATTCGTGGATGGGTTGGTCAGTTGGTGAGTGGGAAGGTGATACCTTAGTAGTTGATGTGACTGGTCTGGCTGAGGGGACTTGGCTAGATCGCTCCGGAAGCCACCACAGCTATCAGTTGCATGTGGTAGAGCGATATACAATGATTAGCCGAAATCATATTGAATATGAAGCTACAATTGAAGACCCCATGGTTTTAACTGAACCTTTTACTATAAAGATGCCGATATATCGACGCATCGAAGAGAATGCCCGACTTATGGATTTTCGCTGTGTTGAGTTTGTAGAAGAGTTAATTTACGGAGAGGCGCGGAGATATCCGCTGCCCCGTTAAACGATTAAGTTTGAGGAGGTTAAATATGCGCAAATTAATGGAAACGCTAAATCTCGGTGCGTTGGTACTTACAACGTTAGCACTAGCTCCTATAGTGGTCGCTCAAAGCGCGGCTCTTCCGCGCACGGCCAATGGCCATCCAGATCTTTCTGGTACTTACGATGTATCAACATTAACTCCTCTTCAAAGACCAGCGGAATTTGGGGAAAAACTATTCCTAACGAATGATGAGGCGGCAGTGATTGCAGCACAGGAATCGCGTCGAAACTCTGACCGAAATCAAGCGAGTGACCCTAACCGTTCGGCTCCACCGCAGGGCGGCGATGGCTCAACTGGGGCTTCAGGTAATGTTGGTGGCTACAACACATTCTGGATTGATCGTGGTACCGGTGCGTTCCAGATCGATGGGCAGTGGCGAACTTCTATTATTATCGATCCGTCGAATGGACGTATGCCAGCACAAACTGATACGCGGCGAGCAGAGCGGCGAGCAAGGCTTGGAGCTGGCGAAGCAGCGCCAAGGCGAGAGGGTGGCTCTAATGATGGTACGGCTTATTGGTTAGATGCAGGGCTTGAAGCCCCGGGTCCATACGACAATATGGAGCAGCGCCCGTTTGCTGAACGTTGTCTGCTGTCATTTAGTTCTACTGGCGGTCCCCCGATGTTGCCGGCTTTGTATAACAATCACAAGCGCATTGTTCAGAGTGAAGATACAATTATAATTCAAGTTGAAATGGTTCATGAAGCTCGAGTCGTGCGGATGAATGCAGAGCATGACCCTGCTCATATTCAAAAATGGTTGGGTGATTCGATTGGTTGGTGGGAAGGAGACACCCTGGTTGTCGAGACAACTAATTTCCGCGATGTTCCCGCATTTTCTCAAGGCTCTAAAGACATGAAGGTGACAGAACGTTTTCGCATGGAAAGCCCGGATCAACTTGTTTATACGTTCACTGTCGAAGATGACAATGTATGGACTGCACCTTTCACCGGAGAATATGCATGGCCGCGCAGTACTAATAAAGTTTTTGAATATGCCTGCCACGAGGCAAACTATGCACTTGAGGGTATTATGAAAGGTGCGCGTTTGCTAGAAGCGGAATTCCGTGGCGAAGAGCCTGAAGGAGTTCCTAACCCAACTCGCTAGGCGATATAGATGAAAGTTTAACTGACGATAAATAGTATAAATATCAGGAGAATTAACATGGTAAAGCAGCACTTTGTGACCTTCAAAATAATTATGGCGCTGGCATTATTGGCTGGTTTAATCATGACACTTGAAACACCAGCCGTAGCTCATCATGCTTTTAGTGCTGAGTTTGATCCTAATCGCCCAGTTGTTCTTCGTGGTCCTGTTGTTAGAGTTGAATGGGTAAATCCTCATACCTGGATTCACTTGGAGATCACCAATGAAGATGGTAGCAAGCAAGTCTGGATGGTAGAAGGCGGTACACCGAACACTTTGCTAAGGCGTGGTTTGTCGAGAGCGACAATACCTATTGGAACTATGATCGTGGTTGATGGCTATCAAAGCAAAGATCGCAGTGCCCGTGCCAATGGTCGTGATGTGACTTTTGAAGATGGGCGCAAATTCTTCATGGGTTCGTCAGGGACTGGCGCACCACGTGACGGTCGTGATACAACCGAACCAGGGCAATAGAAAACGCTAATTCTGAGACTGCAGCCAAAAAGCTGGGAAGTTAATTGTTAGGATTTTTGGAAAAAGGAACATTCTAAAACAGCATTCGAGGAGGCTCTTGAATGCTGTTTTATTTTTTCTTAGTGGCCAAATAATTATCGCTTCAACGCTAGCAAAGAATATTACAAATGCGGAGATTATTTTAGCCCTGATTAATTAATCATTCCAAATTAACCAATAAAGTAACGAATCGCCATCGCAATAATTATTATGACCATTAGCGGCATCATCCATCTGCTGATTTTTTGCAATTCTTCTGGCGAACGCTCCCTTCCATGCTTCTCAAGTATTGGCACGAGCAGAAAAAGTGTTGCGAAGAGAATTACTATAATTCCAACCAGTACTGTCACCTAAAACTCCCCCCAAAGTTGAGCCAATAAGTTTTAAATTTCTATAAAATCACTCAGTAAATTATTACAGCAGGTTTGCGGTCTGAGGATTCTAGAGTAAGTGTACTCGCACTGTTGCCGTTCTCAATATTTAATTGAGTGGTTGGCATTTCGCAACATCCCATTTATTGCAAATCAGGCTGTTTGCCCCGAATCTGGGCCAGAACTATTAGAATTTGACAGCAAGAGTAGTTGGACTTAGGCGCGGATAGCTTTTATTCTCTACCTACAGTTTTCTATATAAACAATACTAAGCTAAGGAGTTGTCATGTCATCTTCACGAAGTATGTTATCTATCCTTATTGCATCAATATCGGTGCTTGTGACTGGTTGCGCACCAACCGGAGGCAACCCGATCAGCGGTGCTGGAATACCTAACCCCACTCCAGTAGTCACCAGAAACTGGGGTGACCTCCCCGCAGGCAGGAACTGGGGCTCTACAGCCGGGGTCGATATCGACCCTAACGATGGCCATATTTGGGCCTATGAGCGTTGTGGGGCAGGCACATTCGGTGGCGGAACCCCTATTAACTGCGATACCAATCCAGTAGACCCAATTTTTAAATTCGATCGAAATACTGGCGAAGTTCTCGCTAATTTTGGCGGTGGTATTTTCATGACTCCCCACGGTATTCATGCAGATTCTGAAGGTAATGTCTGGGTAACGGATTTTGCTAATAATTCAGCGGGTACAAAAGGCCACCAGGTCCATAAATTTAGCTCTAGTGGTGAATTGTTGATGAGCCTGGGTACAGCGGGACAGCCCGGTAGTGGCCCTAATCAGTTCAATCAACCTAATGACGTAATTGTTGGTCCCGATGGCAGCATTTATGTGGCTGACGGACACAACGGTCAGGGCTTAACTAGCAATCAGGCTATGGATGAAGGCCGTGCCGAAGGTTCGACTGCTCGCATTATTAAGTTCTCGCCTGATGGGCAACGCATAAAAGAATGGGGGCAGATTGGTGTTCGCCATGGCGAATTCAGAACTCCTCATGCTCTAGAATTCGACTCTAGGGGACGACTCTGGGTTGCTGATCGGGGTAATCACCGTTTAGAAATATTTGATCAAGATGGAAATTATCTTGATTCCAGATATATGTTTGGCCGCATTAGCGGAATTTTCATAACTGATGATGACATGATGTATGCCATCGATTCTGAATCTAGCCCAACTGGTCATGTTGGTTGGAGAAATGGAGTGCGCATCGGGCACATAGATGAAGATCGCATTACCGGATTCATTCAGCCGTTCGAACGAGAAGACCGGGTTTATCAGGGAACTGCGGGTGAGGGTGTGGCAGTAGATGCGCAAGGTAATGTGTATGCTGCTGAGGGGCCAAACTCATTAAGCTCAGCTGGCGGCGCTTTTACTAAGTATTCAGTTCGCTAGAGTAGTTTATTCTCTAAAGAAGTTTAAAAACAGAATCGAAAGATTCTAAAACACAGCCAGATTACTTCGATACCTTTGCGCTACGCATTGGCGATTAAGTTAATCTGGCTTTGTTGTTTTTGAAAACTCACTAGAGGCCAATCAAGACCGGGGATCTATTTTTAACTCTTTTTTGAAGCGTTTGAAATTACTCACGTAAGTCTCCGCGCTCTTAACCAAGCTCTGTTGTTGTTCAGGTGAGAGTTTTTTTACTACTTTGGCTGGAGACCCCATTACAAGTGAACCGTCTGGTATTTCCTTTCCCTCGGTAACTAGAGCGTTCGCACCGATTAAACAGTTCTTGCCAATTTTGGCGCCATTGAGAACAACGGCATTAATCCCTATCAAAGAGTTATCACCGATTGTGCAACCATGCAGCATTGCATGGTGTCCAACTGTGACATTTTTGCCAATTTCTAATGGTGCGCCAGGGTCTGTATGCAAAACTGCACAATCTTGCACATTGGAATTTTCCCCTATGGTGATCAGAGCATTGTCACCACGGGCTACTGCTCCAAACCAAACGCTTGCATTGTTTTTCAGCACAACCAAACCTAATACTGTGGCACTATCGGCGATAAAGTAATCTTCACCGAGAATCTCGACTGTTCTGTCACCTAAGGAATAAATCATTATTGCTTGTCCCGACTGAAAGGCTCCAGTTTATCATAGCCAAGATTGTGCTAGTTAACTCGGAAAAATATTCTCGTTAGGGAATTGTCGTAGGAGGAAACTTATGCAGATTGAATCACAATGAATTGAAAATTATCACCAGTGTTAAATTCTGAAGATAAAAAAGGAATCCTTTAATGAGTGAAATGAAGCTAAAGTCGGTAAATTGGAATGAGATTGAGCTAGAAAGTGTGAATGAAAGCATGCAGCGGAGAATCGTAACCGGTAAAAAAATGACCGTGGCACGGATATATTTTAAAGATGGTTTTACCGTTCCTATGCATAGTCATCACAATGAACAAATAACTCAGGTGGTAAAGGGGCAAATGTTGTTTGTATTTGACGGTCACGAAGGACAAGAAATTCTTCTCAGTCCTGGAGATGTCATTGTCATTCCTGCCAATGTTCCCCATCAGGCAACTTGTATTGGTGAAGTTGAGGAAGTAGATATGTGGGCTCCTCGGCGAGATGACTGGTTAGATGGATCCGATAGTTATCTTCGTAATTAACTTAAAACGACTTAAGGCCAGTTAGCCCCGTTAAGCCCAACTCGGCTTGAATCACGCTATTAATCTGGTTCACAGCAAAATTGTCTGAAATGAGTGTTCCAATAGGAAAGCTTGTGGCGGTTACGAACATAGACTTACAGCCAAATAGCTTTTATTCTTCACGTAACTACTAATCTTCAGGTAACTACCGGAGGCAGCCATCATGCAGAACTCCTTGAAACAGTTCACAGTCTTTTTGAGCCTATTTCTATTATTTATATCTTCACATTCATTTGCTCAACAAGAGGAAAACTACGATTACTGGCAACACCAGCGGGCCATGGTGTCTAGAGGTCAGCAAGCTGTATTTATGTGTAATGGTTTGTTTACTTCCAACCGCACATTGGAACAGGTATTTGATAAAGAGCTGGCATTTTTTCGCGAACCAATCGGTGATGCTAATGGTGGTGACTATAATGTTGATTGGGCAAGGAAAGCGGTCGAAGTAGGCGCCGAGGGTGCTGTGCCTGTCATGCGAGCAGCATTTCGGAATGGTATCGGCTGTGTGATTTTACCGCCTGATCAAACCCTCGCAGATATTGATAGATTACCAGAGCTAATGCTTGCTCCACCTCCCGGCGATCCAGCACAAATCCCCTGGCCCAATGGTGATTTAGTCGTCGAGCGTGATCTGCCGGCCAACATTAATGCTTCAGCCTTGCAAGCTGCTTCCGATTGGGCCTTCGACCGAGAATCAAAGGAGCAAGTTACTCTAAGTCTGTTAGTAGTTTATGACGGCGAAATTATTCATGAGCGATATGCACCTGGCTTCGATGCTACTACTCGCACTCGCACTTGGTCCACTGCCAAAAGCATCGCCTCGACATTAATAGGCATGTTGGTGGACGACGGAAGAATGAATTTGGATGAGCCTCTGGGGTTTGGATGGTATCCGGAAAATAGATCACCAGAAACTGATCCGCGAAATGAAATTACGCTGCGACAAGTACTCAATATGTCTAGCGGCTTGGATACTATAGACAACCGCGGACGAGAATATGCCACCGGATCGGGTATGTCTTATTGGGCAGGGTCGAGCTCTGTTATTGGTGCTCGAAGTCGCGCCTTGATAAGAGAGCCTGGTAGTCATTGGGATTATGAAAATTACGACACATTGCTTGGTGTCTATGCTATGAAGCTGGCTTTAGGGGGTGAGAAAACCTATGCGGAATTTCCTCGACGAGCTTTGTTGGACAAAATTGGTATGCGCAATACACTGGTTAGTACCGATCGATTCGGAGACTTCGTTCTAAGTAGTCAGGTTTATACTAATGCTCGTGATCTGGCTCGTTTTGGATTGCTTTATCTAAACGGGGGAACCTGGGATGGGGAACGACTAATTTCTGAAGAGTGGATCGATTTTGTACGGACACCTGCGCCAGCAACAGTAGGCAAGGGTGGTCACTACGGAGGCCAGTGGTGGCTAGTTCCTGAAAGCAGGAATGATGTGCCGAAAGGAGCTTACTCCACCAATGGCAATCGTGGTCAATACACTGTTGTTGTTCCTTCTCAAAATCTAGTTATCGTAAGGCGGGGACTAGACTATGGCCGTCAGGGGTTTAGTCAATGGGACCTAACAAAGGAAGTATTGAAGTCAATCGACTAATACTTTTAGTCAGATACCGTATAGCAAACCATTTTCGATAGGATAAGTTTGGAGTATTACTCATGGAAATAAGGACAACTGGAAATAAATTACTTTTGTTGCTCTGCGTATTAATTGTGTTGCCTGCTCTTAGCTACGCTCAGTCTAATAGAGCCGGTGGCCCGCCACTTGATTCAGAGCGAATTCCCCGAGTTGAAAAGCCTTGGTCGGATGCCGAAAGAGCAATCCTTGAGCCGCGAGAAAACAATGGCAGTGTACTGGGCGTTTGGTCCACCTGTGCCCAAGCGCCGGACCTTTGCAATGCATGGTTAGAGTTCACCGATTATTTGCTCCAGGACTCGTCTCTGCCAACACGGGATAGAGAATTGCTAATACTAAGAATTGGGTGGTTGAATGGTGGTGCCTATGAGTGGGCTGCACACAGGAACCTTGCTTTAAGTGTTGGCATAACTGAAGCCGAGTTAGAAAGAATTCTCGAAGGTCCAGATGCCAGTGGATGGAGTGATTGGGATAGTACATTGTTAAGAGCAGCAGATGAACTTCATGGTAATGCTTTGATTACTGATATCACCTGGGGAAAGTTAGCGGAACGCTATGACCGTCGGCAAATGATGGAAGCAGTATTTACCGTTGGCCAATACAACTTAGTGGCGATGTACCTGAATAGTTTGGGTGTTCAGTTTGAAGAAGGCTTTCAAGGATTTCCTTTATGAAATTTATAAAAAAAATAATCATTATTGTGTTTTGTCTTTCGCTGATTCCGATTGCTGCTGTGGCAACTGTTGGAGCAAAGGCAAGATTCGATGATGGACCAAATAGAGTGTTTTCCGGTGGTCCTTTGATTGCAGGAGACTTACATACTGGTCCTGAGCCAGATTGGAGTTTCGTTGAATCTATTTCCACTATCGAGATGCAACTTCTTGATCCGCCGCTGTCGAGACGTATTTGGACTGCCGAGTATGGCGGGAAAGTTTATGTTTGGTCTGGATACATGGGAACAACTGTAGGGCGATTATGGAAACGCTGGCCAAGTCAAGCAGAGCGTGATGGGCGCGCCATCATTCGCATCAATGGTGTGCGTTATGAAAGAGAATTAAAACGTATTAAATCTGGCGAAGTTCTCGAAGGCATTACAGCCGCAATTACTGCAAAATATCCATCGCAAACTACTCGAACGGCCGTAGAAGAGGGCGGGGTCTGGGTTTTCGAAATGGCACCTAGGAGTTAGTTGATTATGGATAAAACGATGAAAAATTTTTACTGGTTTACCGCAGCAGCAGTTGTCCTTACTGTCCTTGCAGTTCTTTTTTTCCCTGGCGTTGAGGATTTCGTAGAGAGAACTTTTCAACGGTATCTCGGCCAAGCTGCCCGTTAGCAGCGAGGGCATTAGTCTGTTACTCCAATAGTTGAATGCCGAAGAGGTTCGTTGCATGCAGGAAATAGACACAGGTACGCAAGAACTGCTTTGTAAAATCGTTGACCACGTGGCTGTGATCACTCTTAATAAGCCACGTAAGAAAAACGCTCTCGGTGATATCTTAACACCAGCTTTGAGGCAGACACTTCTGGTTTTGTCAGATCATGATGAAGTAGGTTGCATCATGATCACTGGTGCGGGCAATGCTTTTTGTTCTGGCGGTGATGTTAGTCAAATGGATGCGGGTCGAAAATCAAGGGTTGTATCTAAACCGCATTCGAAAGAAGAGAAAATCGCAAATCTATTAATTGCGCAAGAAACTCTCACGCAAAGAATATTTGAGCATTCGAAAATCACTGTTGCTGCCATTCCAGGGGCAGCCGCAGGAGCAGGGTTGTCCATCGCATTAGCATGTGATCTTAGGTTAATTTCAGAACAGGCTTTTATTACCACAGCTTTTGCTAGAGTCGGTTTAACTGGCGATTATGGAGCGAGTTGGTTTCTACCTAAACTAATTGGTTTATCAAAGGCCAAGGAATTATTTTTTAGCTCCGCTAGAGTAGGCGCTGATGAAGGAAAAGCATTGGGCTTGTTTAATGAAGTCTATCCTCATGAATCATTCCAAGAAGACGCGTTGGATTATTGTAAGACCATTGCTTTAGGACCTTCCCAGGCCTTTAGCAGAATGAAAGAAAATTTAAATACTGGATTGAATCAATCTCTCAATGAGAGCTTAGCATTGGAAGCTAGAAATATGATTGAAAGTATGGGGTCTACTGAGTCGAAGGAAGCAATCACTGCTTTCATGGAAAAGCGACCTCCAGT
>Ga0302122_10003000_pt1 | contig 10300 bp, 10 predicted proteins | sample CB21_SCM_MG_FD_203115 | JGI IMG/M metagenome (GOLD analysis project Ga0302122, IMG submission 203115) | Marine microbial communities from Western Arctic Ocean, Canada - CB21_SCM | ecosystem: Environmental > Aquatic > Marine > Oceanic | place: Canada: Western Arctic Ocean | collected 2017-09-28
TCAAGTGCGTGGACACCAACGGGCTCCTGAAGGTCAAGATTTCGAGGGCCAAGATGGTCGGCGGGCGTTTGATGACGGTCCAGGAGCGGCGAGTCCTCGCGCGCGTCCCCGACGCCGCGGCCCGGAAGCGGGTCTGCCGGGCCGGGGACTAGGGCTGGTGGGCTAAGTAGGGGGCAATTTCTCGCGGCTTGTGTATGCTAGCCGGTGCGTCTTACTCGACTTTATTGGGTTTTGCGCACTACGACTTTATAAGGAGCCTGGGGGGGCGCGGGTGGGGGGTGGGCGATCGGAGGTCGCGATTGCTGGTGCCTATTTCTGGGTGACGACCAGGAAGACCTGGTCCTCGCCCACGCCGATGCCCATGGTCAAAATACCAATAACTTCGCCGCTGACGTCCGCCTTGTGCTTGCAATCAAACGTTCGAGCGATGCCCGCGGCTCGAGGCCTTCACGGAGAGGATCCGCGCGACGACCCTCTCCGAACCGATGCTCGAACACCTCAACAAGACGGAGCCCGGCCGTAACCCGGAGCGGTACCGCGTGCCCGAGACGTTCGAGGAGTACAAGGGCCGCACGTGGCGCGGGCTCGAGTCGGACGCGATCTGGGCCGCGGAGCAATTGCGGACCAAGGGCGTCTTCGCCCTGCGGGACGTGGTCCCCAAGGACGAGGTCACCGCTTTACGCAAAAAGGCCGGGGACTCGTGGTGTGCTGTCGCGAACGCGTTGTACGAGCGCGACCTGGCCCACTGCCTCTTTTGGAAGGTTAGGGGCTGGGGCGAGTTCAAGGGCGCGCGGGAGTGCCGGGACGAAGTCAAGTTCCCCCACGAGTACGTGGCCCACGAGCCGGGCGCGCTCGGGAACATGGAGCTGATCCTCGGGAGCGAGTCGGCGCTGGTCGTCGGCGCGCACAAGCGGGTCCTGAAGAAGATGTGGCCCATTCTAAAGCGCGTCCGGCCGGACTTAGTCATTGATGAGTGCGGCGCGGCGTCAATCATTCGACCTCACTGGTGCACTCCTTCACTGGTTCGTCACACAGGCGCGGCTTCCTCCGCAATCAAAATCCGCATGGGGGCTACTGGCACTACGACGCGCAAGAAAAGCCCGCCCAGAAAGGGACCTCCTTTACATTGTACATCGCGTTGCAGGACTTCAACGCGACGAACGGCGGCACGAACTTCGTGCCGTTGAATTCAAACGGCCAGAGCGGCGACGCGGTCATCTCGCCCGACCTCCCGGCCGGCTCGGTCATCATGTACGACTCCGTCGGCCTGCTCCACCGCGCGGGCGACCACGTGCCGCCGCCGGGCATGCGGGACGTCGCGCGCTGGGTCACGTGGACGACCATGGTGTCCGCGGCGCACCCCGACCACCTCTACCCCTTCCAGAACGGCGAATACTCGCTCTTCGACGTGCTCGGCAAGAGCGAGGCGGACTACCAGGCGTCCATCAAGGCGCTGGACTTCCACAACGCGGAGTACAAGTTCCACTAGGGGACTCCTCCCCACCGCCGTGTAAGATCCGGCCTACTCGTTGGTGCGCACGTCACGGGTAGCTGGCGTGATAGTAGCTTTGCGGCGGCCGGTCGTACTCCTCGATAGCGTTCTGATAGTAGTCATTGATGGCGTACACAGATCGTACACGGGTTTTATTTTTTTTGGCACAAATCAAGCTCAACAGCTCAGTACAGGTCACACTGCCACGATCTCACACCACAATCGATCGCATGCGACCGCTCTGAACCGCGCAGCGACGCTTACCTGCAACTGACGAAGCATCCACCCCTGTGGTGTCCTTCCTGCACACAGTGTGGCACAGTCATTTGAACAGAGACTGTCGAAATAACTGCGATGGCAGCACTGGACAGCATCACGGAGCGCCTCGGCGCGCTCTCGACGTCGGAGGATGCGGCGGCCCGCTTGGCTGCGTTCCGGGATTGCGCGGACGTCCGCGTCGGCTGGCCCGCGCAGCCGCCGACGGCGCCGAAGAATAGCGAGGGCTGGTTTTTACGCGCCAACGAGAGCGTCTTGCGCGAGCTCGTGCCGCGCGCCACGCTCGTCCTCGAACTGGGAAGCTACATCGGCAAGTCGACGCGGTGCGTCGCGGACCTGCTCGCGCCCGGCGCGCATCTCATCACGTGCGACGCGTGGGACAACGCGTTTCTCGAGGACGCGCTGGGCCACAACTACCTGCGGGACGAAGGGGAGCGGCGGACCTTCGATCTGTACGAGACCTTCCTCGCGAACCTGTGGGAGGCGCGCGACCGCGTGACGCCAGTTAAGATGCTGACGGCCGAGTGCTGCGCGGCGGTCGCTACTGCGGGTTTGAAGCCGGATCTTATTTATATCGACGCGGACCATGACTACGCCGGCGTTCACGCGGACGTGCGGCTGTGCACCGAGCTCTTCCCCGGCGCCGTCCTTGTCGGCGACGACTGGGACTACGCCGGTCAGTCGCAGCGTCTCCTCGGCATCGCGTCGATGGCGTCAACGTGACGGTGTCGTTCCCACGCAGGCGTGCGGCAGGCGGCCCAGGAGTTGCGGGGCGCGCGGCCCCTCGAGGTCGTGGGCTTCAAGTGCTGGGCCTACCGCGTGCTGGACCGGCCGCGCCGCGAGGCGGTCGCGGTGCCCGGGTGCGACCTGCCGCGGGCGATGAGCGACATCCGCTTCCACCCGGACGCGACCCGGCGCCGGGAGCCGCGGGCGCCGGCGGCGTTCCGGGTGCTCTTCGACGCGCTTCAGGCGTGGGACAACAACGAGAACTTTCGGTTCTACCTGGATGCGCTCCGGGTGTCGCCGACGTATGCGTCGCCGACGCACAAGGGGCGGACGCTCCTCATGATCGCGGCGCAGTTCGGCCGCGTCCGGGCGATTGCGGCCCTCGTCGAGGCTGGCGCGAACGTAAATTTTCGAACGGCGTCCAAGGCCGGCGAGACGGCGCTGGCGCTAGCGGCCTACGCTGGCCACGCGGACGCGGTGCGTGCGCTTCTCCAGCGCGGCGCGGACCGGCGGGCGAAGACGGGGTATGGCGAAACCGCCGAGGACGCCGCGCGCGCCAATGGGATGGCCTCGTGCGCCTTGCTCCTCGCTACTGAGAGGACCGCCGGCGCAGGGGGCGACGCACTGTCCAAGGTCGCAAAGTCCGAGATCGCCCAGGGCCAGAAGGCGCCCTGGGCCGACGCCCCCGCGACGCGGGCCTATGCGGCGCAGGGCGCCGCGGAGCCGCCGCCGCTGCCCCGCTGGAGGGGCCGTCGGGCGCCGGCGCCCGAGCCCGAGCGGCGCGGCGGCGCCCCTCTGGAGAGACCGTGGCGGCAAGGGGCGGGCTAAAATGATGTGTGTGTGTGTGTAACTAACTGAGAGCCTAAATCCCGCACCCGCGTCCTGCAAGTCACGCCGTACACCTTGGCATCCTGAAACCCGTTTTGTTCGGCACGAGTTTTTGCACGCAAAACGCAGCAAAAAACGCAGCCACACGCATCGGATTGGGACCAAATATTGCGCACTGCGAACAATAGCTCGCAGGACTCGCGGCATCTCACGCCAGAGCGCCGAGTCGTCGGCTGGCCATACCGGTCGCAACACGTTGGGCAGAGCACTCTGTCCAACCGCTAAGCGACGGCCCGGCGACGCGTGGCGAGCGCTGCACGCATGGCCAGCACCGCAGAACAAGACGCCACCGCCTGCGCGGCCGAGGAGCAGGAGCGCAAGACGCTGAAACCCGCCTACTCGATCGACGACGCCAGACACCTATTGAGGGAGCACTTCGCCGTGACGACCGACGACGTCACGGAGCTCGATTCCTACGACGACCAGAACTGGCGCGTGGGCAGCCCGGGCGGCTGCTACGTGCTCAAGGCGCACAACGGCGTGGAGAGCAGGAATACGGGTTTGCTCGAGGCGCAGTCGCGTCTATTGAAGCACCTGGAAGAGAGCGGTATAAGAGCGCCCGTCGAAGCCCAGAGCCGCGTCGACTTACACGGGACGACGCTGCGGTTGCTGCGGTGGGTCGAGGGCGAGGTCTTGTCCAATTCAACGATCACACCCTTGGTTTTGGGGGACGCCGGGCAATTCCTAGGGCGCATACGGTCGGCGCTCGACGATTTTGATGACACTGCACTGCACCGGCGGCACCTGTGGGACCTGCGGCGCTTCCCGGCCGTGGCCACCTTCGCGTCCAAGTTACGGGACCTAGACTGCGACGGTCAGAGGGCGGCACTCGTGGAGCGCGGCATCGCAAATTATACAGCACAGGACTTTGACACGTTGCCATATGCGACGTGCCACGGCGACTTCAACGACGCCAACATCTTGACCCACGGAGACGCGTGGGGCGTCCTCGACGTGGGCGACGCCGTGCACTCATGGCGCGTCAACGATCTTGCGATTGGCGCGGCGTACGTCATGGTTAACCTGTGTACGGAGGAGAACAAGCGGTCGGGCTTCGACGGGGGCGACCACGTCGCGGTCCAGGGCGCCCAGCGCTTCGTCGCCGGCTTCCTCGCCACGAATGCACTGTCGGACGACGAAAAGCGGGCGCTGCCGCACCTCTGCGCCGCGCGGCTCGCGACTTCGTTCACGCTCGGCTGGTACTCCTACCGCGAGTCGCTCGCCGCGCAGCCGGACATGCCACAAGCGCGGCGGGCTTACCTGCTCCACCACGCCCTCCCGGCGGCGACGGCGCTCGGCGTCTGCTTGGACGCGATGGCGCTCGCCCCGGAGTGGCCCACGTCATAGCCTTGTAATTAATTTGTTCACATTTACTCAGTTCCGCTGCGTGTATTCGTTGGTGGATTCCACGCTCGCCTTGGACGGCGAATAGGTCCTCGACTTGACCTGCTCGTAGCCGGGCCCCGGCTGCCAGTCAGAGCGAAGCTTGCCGATGGGCTGCTCGTCCAGGAAGACGCCGCCGTTCTTCGCCGCCTGCAGCGCGTCCGCGAGGAACTCGAAGCCCTCACTTACCCGGCCGACCTTCTCCGCCGCCAATTTTCGGTCGTCTTTTTTCGCGGCGTCGTACAACTCCCGCAGCACCTTTTTGAGCTCCTGGGCGCCCTCGGCGGCCTGCTTCGTGGGCGCCATACTTGCCAGCTCCTTCTCGAAGCTGACCATTTCCGAATAGGCCGCGTTGAGTCGGGCCTTGTCCTTGGCGTCGAGGCCGCGCTCGTTCCTGTTCAAGGTTTTGCTGAACTCGGCGTAGCGTTTTGATCTGTCTCTACAATCGTCGATGGCCCCGAGTTTCTTGGCGGCGGCGACGACGGGGGCGGCCTCGACGACCGCTTCGACCACGGCGACCGCGTCGATGTCGGCGTTCGCAAGCTGCGGGTTGAGGGCCGTACCAGCGATGGCCAGACCGCAGCCTTTGAGGACGTGGCGGCGCAGCGGAGTGGCGAGGTGCATCGCGGCGGCGGCGTGCACCATTATCAGTGTGCGCATCATGCTCGTCGTCACGCCGCTGCGAGCAACACGCAGCAATCAGTCGTGCTGCTGATATGAATTCCAGCAGTCGTGATGCGTCAAAGCAGGGTTGCAGCGGGGTGCGTGTAAGTACTAGCGTGTGACAGGGCTGAGTGAGCGCGAAACCCGCAAGAAACGGGCGAAGAAAACCCGTGCAGAGTGATGAAGCTGCATTTCGACTCTGTGCGCGGTACCCAACGCGCCAAAATTGCCGTGCAGGGCTGTCGAAGGTCTCTGACAACCAGAGAGACCAGGCATCATAAAAAAAATCGCTGGTCAAAACGCTGTCGCCGCGCTAACATACCACAAAGGCCAGCAGCATCACCATGGCGTCCCTCGACGACACCGCCGCCAAGCGCCCCAAGCTCAACGAGAACGTAAGCATCCAGCTCCGGAGCGTCGAGGGCGCGGCGCTCGGGCCCGCCCTCGAGGTGCCCCTCGCGTCCGGCCCGGCCGAGCTCGGCGCTTTGGTGCAAAAGCTCAAGAACGAGAACAGTGCAACGCCCTACGCCTTTTACGCGGGCGACGTGCCCCTGCCGCTGTCCCTGGACGACTTCGCGACGGACCACGCCTTTTCCACGGAGAAGACCCTCACCTTGACGTACGAGCCCCTCGCCGTGTTCCGCGTGCGGCGCGTCTCGCGCTGCGCCGAGACCCTGCCCGGCCATTCTGATGCGGTCCTGCACGTGCAGTTCAGCCCGGACGGGAAACGCATCGCCAGTGGCGGCGGCGACGCGACCGTGCGGCTCTGGGACGCGCTGGCCAATATTCCCGAGAAGACCTATAGTGGCCACAAGCACCACGTCCTCTGCTTGGCCTGGTCGCCGGACGCCCGCATGGTCGCGAGCGGCGACCGGGCTGGGGAAGTAAGAGTGTGGCGCCTGAATGAAGAGTGCAAGATTTTGAAACGCCACCTGAAGTGGATCACGGCTCTAGCCTGGCTCCCGGGCCACCTTTGTTCAGAAACGCAAACCACTTGTGAATTATTAGCGTCTTCATCAAAAGACGCGACGGTAAAAATTTGGAACGTAAGAACGGCTCAGATGGTCGTCTCGTTGAGCGGCCACGCGGACGGCGTGGAATGCCTGGCCTGGTCCGGCGACGGTGCCCTCTATTCGGGCTCGCGCGATCGAACGGTCAAGGTCTGGCGAAGTGAAAATGGGAAGTGGCGCGACGCGACTCTTGCTTGTACGATGCAGGGCCATGGCCATCGCGTGAACACCCTGGCTCTTGCCAGTGCGTTCGTGTGTCGGACGGGGCCGTTTGAAGCGCAGAAGCCGTTTAAAGGTACAAGCTTTTCTGATGTTGTGAAGTCATCAAAAGAGAGGTACGACGCGTTTGTGGTCGCGAACGGCGGGCCCACGGTCTGTGAGCGGCTCGTGAGCGGCTCGGACGACGCCACGTTGTTGTTCTGGACGTCGCTCAAAGCCGGTCTAGCGAAGCCCAAACCGAAAGCGCGTTTAACGGGCCACCAGCAGCCGGTGAATTGCATCCTCTTCTCGCCAGACGCGCGCAAGTTCGCCTCGGCGTCCTTCGACAAGAAGATCAAGCTCTGGCACGGGCGCACGGGGGCCTTCCTCGCGACGCTGGCGGGCCACGTCGGGAGCGTGTACGCGCTGGCGTGGGCGCCCGATTCCCGGTTGGTGGTCTCGGCCTCCAAGGATTCGACCCTAAAGGTCTGGAGCGCGGCGGACGACGGTGTGCCCGGCAGCGAGGCGAAGAACGTCACGACGAAAACAAGGAAGTTCGCAGCAGCATTGGGCACGCTCCCGGGCCACCTCGACGAGGTCTTCGCCGTAGACGCGTCGCCGTGCGGGGCTTCGGTAGCGTCGGGGTCCAAGGACCGGACGATTAAGATGTGGCACCCGTAGTTAGTCTCTCCCTTACGATGGCGTATGCCAAGCGTGAAACCCGTCTAAATGTGGACCACTTTTGGACTCAAGGTCAAGAGCGATCCCACGTTGCCTTCGCGTGCGCGTTGGGCTCATCAGGCGCCTATAAACAGCGGCACACAAGCGAGCGCGCATTCCTGCACGCGTGGGAGCACCAGTTGTGAGGAGTCACTGAAGACATCATCCAAATAACTTTGACCCGCGCGGGACCGCGCGCTCGCTAGCAAGCGGCTCGCCATGGCGACCGCCTCCCCGTCCGATACCGGGAGCGACCCCCACGAGATGCTCGCGGGCTTGAAAATCAAAGACCTCAAAACGATCATCGAGAGCGGCGGCCTCACTCACAAGGACTGCCTGGATAGGCCCGACACGGAGCGCCGCGCCGCCGAAGCCGTGGCGCAGACGTGCGCGTTTGTCGCGACGCTCGACCTGCGCCGGCTGGAAGTAGCGGCTAAGGTCTGGGACGCCCGGCGGAGGCAGGACTCCGACTACGAGTCCGACTGTTCAGACGAGTCGGGCCCGTCCGGACTAGAGGACGACGGCGACGATGACGGCCCGCCGGGCCTCGAGGACGACGGTGACGACGGCCCGCCCGGCCTGGAAGAGGACGGCGCGCCGCCCGGCGGGGACTCGGACTCGGACTCGGACTCGGACGACTCGGACGACTCGGACGACTCCGCCCCCCCCGGGTTTGAAGGATGAGGAGGATATCGCCGCCGCCGCGCGGGCGGAGAAGAAGGCCGCCGCCGCGGCCCCCACGCCCGCGCCCGCGCCGCCGCTCACCAAGTCGCAGGCGAAAGCGGCGAAGGCGAAGCGCCAGAAGATGCGGAAGCAGGCGGCCTTCGTGGACACCCTCAAGAAGGGCTCCAAGGTGTTCGTGACCAGAAAAGGTACCGAGACCATAGGCACCGTGGTCAAGATCCACAGGGACGACCCCGAGGAGTACTACGTGACGGTGCGCGACACGAGCGGCCAGGAGCGCCAGACGCTGCTTTCTTACTGCCGAGAGGCCAAGGGTGCCAAGGTCCTGAAGGCGGAACGCGTGGCACGCGTGAAGGCCGCCGCGGAGACGGGCGAGCGCAAGGCGCGAGAGCAGGAGGAGCAGGACCTCGAAATGGAGCGGTTGGCGAACGCGTTAGGCGACAAGCCGCTCGTGAAAGACAAAAAGAAGAAGAAAAAGAAGCCCCAGACCAATGGCGAAACAGGTGCGAAGAAGAAGGACCCCGTGACGGCCGTGGCGTCCTCCGAGACGAAAAAGGGCAAGGGCGCCAAGTAGGTAACTGTTTTAATCTTAATCCCGAGGCATAGGCCGCGGAGACCGGCGGACGAACGCCGTCTCGAACCAGCGCCGCGCCAACACAGGAGGTTCGTCGTCGTCAGACCCGGCGAGCCGCCGCGGGAGCGGGCGAACGCGGGTCGGGCCGACGCAGGGCCGCACCGCGGCGCCTGACACATCTAGGGGCTCGCCGTCGGCCGCGACGTCCACGGCGCCGGCAGGACTCTCGCCGACCGCGGCCCGCGGCGCCCAGTCGTGGGCACACCGGTAGCAGTCCTCCAGCAGGGGCAGCAGCACGCCCCAGTCGCCGGCGTCGCAGCCGGCCTCGGTCGCCGGCGCCGCGTGCCGCCACCCCAACTTGACGTTCCAGTCGCGGAGCACGCTCAACGCTTTCCGCAGGTTCGCGAGCCGCAAGCCTCGCGTCTTGGGGGGCAACGGTGAGAGCCTGACGCCCGTGACGCGCTCCGCGAGGGCACACAGGAGCACACCGTCGGAGAGGTCCCGTTTCAGCACGTCGACGTGCAGCGCCGGCGCCCGCTCGCAGACGCCGAGCTCCGCGAGCCAGCGATCCAAGGACCGCCGCACCTGGGCTCGGTCCGCGGGCGCGTACGCGAGGCGCCACGGCCGCGGGAACGGCGACGGCGGGGCGGGGTCCGCCAGGCGACGCGGTGGCGTCGGCGCGGGCTCGATGGGCTCCGCCGGCGCGGGCGCCGTCTCGTGCAGGCCGGCCGCGACGGTCCGCATCCGCGCGCCCGTCGATGTCCGCTCCTTCGTGCTCAGCGCGTCGCGCGCCCGCGAGGCCGCGAGGAGGTCGTGCGCCAGGTGCTCCGCCTCGTCGTCCGACGCGTCCCGGACCGCGGCGGCGAGCCGGTCGACCTCCGCGTCCCCGGGCCCGCGCTTTAACTCCGCGTCCAGCTTCGGCGGTCGCTGCTCGACCCGGGCCAGGGCCGCGAGCAGCGGCCACGCGGCCGAGGGTGAACCGACGAACGGCGCCGCGCGGCCCAGGTAGCTCCGCGGCACGGCCAGGTGGCGGAGGCAGCGCAGGACGCACCGCACGCGGGCGCGCGCGCTCTTGCGCGACGCCGGCCGCCGGCCGGACGCGGCCCGGTCGACTATGGCGCGGTCGCGCGGCGGGATCAGGCTCGGGTCCACCATCGATAGCGCGACGTCGGCGAGCAAGGCGCCGTTCGTCAGCGGATTACTCAGCGACGGCCGCGCCGCCGCGCTGCGGAAGCCCCTGCGCGGGAAGCGGGCGGTGAAGTATGCGCAGCACCAAACTCCGCGCCGTCGCTACGATCTCGCACGTTGAAGGACCGAGGGACGCTGTGTGCGAGACAGGCCTGCGAGCCACGCGCGCGCGGCCAGCTCGTCGCGCCGCGTCGCCGGCGGGAGGTAGTACGCGCCGTCGTCGGACGACTCGGACTCGCAGTCGGAGCAGGGCTTCGGGGCCCGTTGGGGCGGCCGTCGCCCCGGCCGCGGCGGCGCGGGCCGCCGCGGCTTTTCCCGCGTTGTCGCGGGGTCCACCCACGCCTTGGCGCGTTTTGAGGCCTCCCGGCGCGCCCGATGGTGCCGCGCCGTCGCAAGGACGGCCTCCGGCGGTTCCGGGAGCGGTGGGGGCTCGCGAGGCGCCCGCTTTGGAGGAACGGGGCCCTTCGACGCCGCGCGTTGGGGGCGCCGCCGGCCCGC
>Ga0302122_10003002_pt1 | contig 10297 bp, 6 predicted proteins | sample CB21_SCM_MG_FD_203115 | JGI IMG/M metagenome (GOLD analysis project Ga0302122, IMG submission 203115) | Marine microbial communities from Western Arctic Ocean, Canada - CB21_SCM | ecosystem: Environmental > Aquatic > Marine > Oceanic | place: Canada: Western Arctic Ocean | collected 2017-09-28
AGCCTTCCTCGTCGTCGTCATCGGCGGCTGGGGCCTCCGTGGCACTGTCCGCCGGGGCGGCGTCGAACGCGGCGAAGCCCTCGCGGTCTCCGGCAGAGTCGAAGGCGGCGAAGCCCATCTCCCCTTCCGCGTTCTCCTCTGCGGCGCCGCCGTCGTCCGCCGGACTCGCGCCGAACGTCGCGGCTTCGAAGGCCGCGAAGCTGAGCTCCGCGTCCTCCGCCGCCGCGGGCTGTGCGGCGGCGTCCGCGTCGGCGTCCTCGATGGGTGCGCGCGCGTCGGCCGCGTCAGCCTCGAGCGTCTGCGTCGCGTCGACGCGCGGGATGTCCGCATCGACCGCGTCTGTCGGTGCCGCAGGACCATCTGAGTCGCTCGTGGGCGCGTCCGAAGCAGGCGCATCGTCGTCTATCGGCTCTGAAGCTCTGGGAGAATCCACGGGCTCTTGAAATACGGCGAAGGCCGCGGGTGGATCTGCGTCGTTATCATCCGAGGGCTCCGACGAGAGCTCCTGAAATGCGGCAAAGGCTGTTGGTGCGTCTTCGACCGCCGCCTCGGGCCCCACGTCGCCCGAAGTCGCCGAGGCCGACACGTGCTCGAAGGACGACGTCCCGAGGGACTCGCCGCCGGACGACGCGCCAGGGCTGGCATCGTTTTCGTCGGCGGCGGCGGCACCATCGAACGCCGGCCACTCGGTTGTCGGCGGCACCTCGGCGCCCCCTGGCTCGTACGATGCGGGGGCATCGTCGCTAGCAGGCGCGTCTACCGGCGCGTCGGGAAACGCATCGAACGCGTCGGCTATTGGCTCCGCCGTGGAGGGGACGTCTACGTCGCCACTGCTGGAGTCGGGGTCCGCGGCGCATTGCACGCTCGGCGCTTCGTCGGCCGCGTCAGCCGCGACAGGCTCGCGCGGCCCCGAGACGACCGCGGGCTCCGGGAATGACGCCCATGGGTCCTCCATAACCGCCGGCGGAGGTCCGTCGCTAGGCGCCATGACTGTCTCTGCGGAGATAACAACATCATCTGTCGGCGCGCTCGGCGCTGGTGTCTCAGTGAATGCCTCGAAGCCTAGATCAGCTCCAGCCGCCGCCACAGTGGCCTCGGCATCGCTGCCTGTCACCGCGTCGTCTGCCGGCGCCGCCATGGGTGCCTCGTCGAACGCCGCGAAGCCCTCGTCGTCATCGGCGGCCGGGGCTTCCGCGTCCTCAAGGGCGGCATCAAATGCGGCGAAGCCGGCGTCGCCGTCGTCATCGGCCGGGGTCTCCTTGATGCCGTCCGCTGGAGCCGTCTCCCGGAACGCCGCAAAGTCATCATCACTATCGTCGGCGGCCGGGGCCTCGGCGGCGTCGTGCTCAGGGGCGGCATCAAATACGGCGAAGCCCTCGTTGTCGTCGGTGGCGACCGGGGCTTCCGAGATGTCCTCAGGGGCGGCATCATCGAACGCAGCGAAGCTCTCGTCTACGGCGGTGTCGTCTGCCGGCGCTACCAGTTGTGCCTCGGACGCCGCAAAGCCTATATCGTCAGTGGCCTCCGTGGCCACCGCTGTATCGACATTGACGACTGACGAGACCACAGCGACGCCGCCGCCCGGCGGCGCCAGATCGTCGAAGGCGGACCACGGATCTTCGGCATCATCCGTGCTCGTGGAGGCGTCGACCGGAACGTCAAGCTCGGGCACCGCGTCGACTACGGGTTCCGTCGAATCGAGCCCGCTAGCGTCCCCGCCGTCGCTGGAAAGCGTTGTTTCCGCGGGCGCGTCCTCGACCAGCGGAGGCGCGTCGTCCGCGCTCGCCGGTGCCGCGGAGAAGGATGCAAATTCGCCGTTGGTGGTCGCGTCGCCATTCTCCGTCGGGGTGATCTCGTCGAAGGCGGCCCAGGGATCTTCCGCCGACGGCGGTTCGGGCGGCGCCGCATCCGCGTCTGCCGGTGCCGGTTCGGGCGACGCCGCATCCGCGGGCGGCGCGGCCGGGGCCCCGGAAAACGATGCCCATTCCGCGCCCGCGTCCGCGGCCGGGGCCTCGGAAACATCAACGCCGGGGGATGGCTCCTCCGCGTGCGCGGCCGGCTCGTCCCCTTGAGGGGCGTCCGCGAATGCGGACCACGCGTCCTCCGCGGGCGGGCTCGGCGCAGCCTCCGCCGGGGCCCTGGCCGGCGTGTCGAAGTCGTACGCGCTGAAGTCTTCTGGTGGCGGCACCGTAGAAGGTGACACCGCCGAAGAGGGCGCGTCGCCGAGTACCTCCTCAAGGTCGGCGATGATGTCCGTCGTGTCGCGCCGGCCGGGGCTCGGCGGCCGCGGCGGCGGGGGCGCGCTGGCGCCGGGCGTCGCGGCGTCGGCGGCCGGTGGCGACGGAGGCGTGGTCTGCTCCGGCGGCGACGTGGCCTTGGCCGGCGGCGGCGCGGGGGGCGCGTCCAGGTCGTCGAAGGCGTCGAACGGGTCCGGCGTACCGTCGCCCGGGTCGCCGCCGGGGGATTCGGCCGGCGCGGCGTCGAAGTCGCCGAAGTCCTCAGCCGCCGCCGCCATGGGTGCCTCGTCGAAAGCCGCAAAGCCTAGATCGTCAGCTTCCTCCACCGCAGCAGGGACGCCGGCACCCCACGGTGCCGCGTCGTCTGCCGCCGCTGCCAGTGGTGCCTCGTCGAACGCCGCAAAGCATAAGTCCTCCGCTTCCTTCGCCGGCGCGGGCTCCGGATCAATCGCAGGGGGATTGGGCTCCGACAAGGATTCCAGAACGTCGGGCTCCGGCTCTGGCTCCGGCTCTGGCTCCGCTAGCGCGTCGAATGCCGAGAAGCGGTCCTCGGGTGCCTCCGCGGCGGCGGGCAGGCCCGGAACGCCCGCGAAGGCGGCAAAGTCGGCGAAGCCTGCGTCGGCATCCGCGGCCGGTGCGGTGACGCCCGACTCGAAGGCGGCGAAGGCGGCCGCGCCTCCGGCAGCACCGCCGTCGCCGAACGTGGCGAAGCCATCGCTTTGCCCGACCGGCGCGTCCTCGAAGCTCGCCCAACCACTATCGGCCGCCGCCGCCGGCGGCGCGGCGCGGACGGCGTCGACGTCGAGCGCCGCCACGGGCACGGCGTCGAAGTCCGAGAAGTCCTCGCCGCCGGCCGGCGGTGCCGGGAGCTTCATTTCGCACACCGCGCAGTTTGTAGCGGTTGGCGGGTTGAATAATGTGCACCGCGGGCAGTTTTGCTCCATAGCCCACCAGCGACTGCCGGCACTTAATTGGACAGCACAGATGGATGCTAGCAGCAATAATACTAGGTAGACCCTGCCGGCGCGTGCGACGCTTGCTTATAAGGCCCGTCGGGCTGTGTCGCCGCTCAAAACCGCGGATTTAATTAATTTCCAAAACGGGTTTTTGCTGGCATTTTATCGGGTTACCTGCTCGTTAAAGATCTACCTTATAAATAGCTAGGGACAAAAAACGCAACTTAATCAGCTATTTGGGATCGTAAAATCCACAAGCTCCCAACTACACCATCTCCGTGCTCGGCTCGGCGGTCGCGGAGGAGACCTTGTCGAGCTCGAGCTCGCCGGCGCTGGCCTCGACCTCCTCGGAGGGGCAGCACTCCCGGAGCTTGTTGCTGCGGTGGAGCCAGCAGACCAGCCCGAGGAGGCCCAGGACGGCGAGGATCACGACGAGGGCGACGGCCGCGGCCGCGCCCTCGTCGAGGCCGTCGTCGTCGTCGTCGCTGCCACTGCCCCCGCCGCCGCAGTTCGCGGTGCAGGGCACGGGCGGCGACGTGACCGCGTGCGACCCGTCCATCGTGACCTCGTCGATTTTGAGCTGCGACTTCCCGACGTCGAGGGTCGCGGACCGCATCCGATCGCCCTTGCCGTAGGAGGCGAGCGCTACTGCCATGGCGGTCGTGCCGACGGGGAACAACAGGGCGTCCTTCAGCACCTGCGCAATTGCCTCCGAAGTCTCCAGGACGGTCGCGTCGAGGGGCCAGTAGTGGATGGCCACGTCGAACCGGACGGTCGTCGTCAGACTCTCGGTGTAGTCGTCGTCGTCAATGCTGGGGACGGCCGGGTCGTCGTCGTCCTGGATGCTCGGTGGCGTATATTCCTCGGCCACGACGTTGTCGATCTGGATCGTCGCCGCGTGCAGCACGTCTGCGATGACCAGACCGAACTGCGTCACGGCGACGGCGTCGGCGTTGAAGACCGACGCGCGGACGTTGGTCAGGACAACCGCGCTCGAGACGGTCGCGCCCACGTCGGCGAAGCTCGCGCGGCGGTACGTCTCCGTCTGCAGGACATGAGCTGATGCATCCGCGTCGATGTCATCGAACGGCCAGCAGTCGCCCAGCGCCCCCATCAGCGTATCGGAGCCCGCCGACGACTCGACCACGGCACCCGCGAGGTCGTTCCGGACTAATACCGCGTCCATGCCGTCCGCGGAGACCGTGAAGCTCACCTTGGTGTCCGTCTCGCCCCCCTCCATGTAGGCCGACGCCTCCGGCAAGGAGACGAACGCTGCACTATATTCTTCGCGGAGCACGGCCACGATGGCGGCCCGTAGGCACTGCGCGGCGTCGTTATTGTTTTTTAGACCCATGGTGCTCGTGCCGCCGAAGACGAGCGCCGACTCCACAACTTCCTTGGTGACGCCTTGTGTGGCAGCGGCGGTGGCGAGGCAGCCCAGGAGGGCGGCGCCGCGCAGGGCTGCGCCACGCGACGCGCGACGTCGGGCAGCCGCCATTTTATGTGGTTGGCAGCGGTGTGCGCCTTAAAATGCGTCCACTAATGTCTGAGCAAGACTTAATAAACCCGTTTTTATCATTTTAGTTCGCTAATTACTGACTGATATCAGTGGTCGTGGACACTATCCTTGAACTGAAACGTGCCGGCGAGGCCGTCTCGTGGTTTCAAGAGCACGAGTTTCAGAAGATAAAAGATTATCAAACGCACGCAGGCCAGGTTGTAACGTAACCCGGTGCGTAAGCTGCTATTCCAACCTGTCGTTAAAAAGGCAGCCTTACTGTACATACAAATGGCTTCCCAGCGCAGCCGCTCGTAACGGCTGCCCCCCCTGCCCCTCGCATGGCGCGTCTTTTGCTACTACTGTTTCTGTCGGCGCTGAATGTGGCAGCGGACGACGGCTACTACTATGGCGATGATGGCGACGATGGCGAACAGTTCTGCGAAGAGTCCGGGTTCTCCCAAGAGGAGTGCGGGAGCTACGACTCGTCGGCCTGCGCGTGCCAATGGGACGACGGCCAGTGCTGGTATGCCGGCGGGTCGTGCAGCGGTGGCGACGATGGCTTTCCTCAACCATCGCTCGGGCCCACGCCGCAGCCAACGCCGCCCTGCGTGAATGATGATACGACCACCGATGGCTATGGTGATACTTGCTCGTCGTATTATGACATGAATCCTTCAGGGTGCGGACTTTTCGACGACGACGATTTCACGGCGAGCGAGAAGTGTTGCGCGTGTCTCCCGCAGCTGACGCCCACGCCGTCGACCACGCCGTCGCCCGCGCCGACGACGGCGCCGACGACGCCGACGCCGACGGCCTACTGCCTCTGCAACCGGACGCTCGTTGTTGCCATAGCCACCGACAATTTTCCCGATGAAACGACCTGGACCTTGACCATGGGCAACGTTCCTGACAACTGCATCCATGTGGACGGATCGGCGTCGGGCGGGCCGTACTCCGATAATTTCATCCTCCACACGGAAGAGATCACTATCTGCGAGGGCGTAGCGTACACCTTCGAGATCTTGGACTCGTACGGAGACGGCATCCTGGTCCCTGGATACTACTACCTTGCGCTGGACGGGATCAGGTTCAAGGAGGGTGGGAATGCTCCCTTTCAAAGCGAAACGTTCGTGTTTACATCGCTCGTCCAAAGCGAAACCACAAAACTCTTGAGCGGTTCGCTGGGCTTCGACGGCATCGCGTACGAGACGGCCCTGGCAAACGAAGGCGTGTTCGTCGCCGCCATTGCTTCGATGTGCGCGGTAGAAGAGGTCGTGGTGTTCGTAACCATCTCACAAGCCGCTCGGCGGCACCGTAGACTCGACGCGTCGGACTCCTCTCATCAATCGCGCCTGCTGAAAGCCGGACGGCGCCGCCTCGATGATGATGGAGTCACGGTGACGTACGACGTGGTCGTCGAGGACGGTGACGTCGTGACGATCATCAATCGCGTCGAAGGCTACACGGATGCGCAAATTGACGTCGTTTTTTTCCGTGCAGCCGCCGCCGCCGGCGTCGCCGACGATTTCGAGACTCTCGTTACCACGGAGTTCGGGACCTTCACATTCACCGACCCAAACGTTAATGACGACGAGTTCGAGTACACAAGTGGGCCGACGATATCCCTCGCACCCTCGCTCAGCCCAGCGCCGTCACCGGCGCCGTCAACCGCCGCGCCAACACTACGGCCTTCTATGCTCGTATTCATCGCGTCGTTCGTTCTCCTCGTCAAGGACATGCCCGAGCAGGAGGGCGGGGCGGGCGACTTGTGGCGGGGACCGGGATTCGCCGGCTTCATGGTCTTGATCGGCACGCTGACGCTGCTGATGACGGCCTACACGCTCATCGTCGACAGCGCCCTAGCGCAGAAAATGTTCGCCCGCTGGTCGCGTGGGCGCCGTGTGGATCGCGTCAAGCCCGTGGAGTCGCCGGCTTCAGCCGTCGTCGACGCGCCGGCGCCATGCGTCGCGGAGGCACTGGCGGCGTCCGCGGTCGAGGCCGAGGCGCCCGCGGCGCCAACATCGCAACGTGCAGTCGACGCGGCGCATGGCGTGTCTCCGTCGGGGCAGCCCCGTGCCGTCCCAGCCTTGGCCCGCGTGGGAGGGCCACACGACCCGGACGGCTCTTTGTGGGTGCACGCGATGGTCGCACGGGCGGTGGCGCGTCCGTTACACGCTTGCCCACCATCCCGCCCCCCACCCCCGCTCTAGACTTCCGCCGCCAATCTTTTATGGCATCGCGCTTAGCCCGGCGCTTCCTTTACTCGCTAGAAGTTTAATACAATACTTTTAACTATACTGAAAAACTTGCTGAAAACTTATGTCAACCACCTATCGGCGAGGCCTAAGATTTTATTAGCATTACAAGGAGCACCATTACTACTACTTACATTGGAGAAGCAGGCCTATCTACACCACATCTTTCGCCGGCCGGACCTCGTCCCTCTGGGTCGGGTCGACTGAATTCAGCTCGAGTTCCGCCGAGCCGGTGAAGTTCAGAATTCGCCGTTTCGCGGGGCTCAGGCAGCCGTTGAACTTGTTCCGCCGGTGGAACGCGAAGACCGCCGCCATGGCGCCGCTGAGGAAGCAGAAGACGGCCGCCAGGGCGATGGCGATGCGCGCGCCCGCGTCGAAGCCGTCGTCGTCGTCGCCGCCGCCGCAGGTGGTGCACGGCACGGGCGGCGACGTGATGCCGTGCGACCCGTGCATCGTGACCTCGGCGATATACTCCTGGGACGCCGCGACGTTCAGGATGCCCGCGGCGAGGACGCAGTCGCAGTTAGAGGCGAAGCCATCCAGCAGCCCCGCCGCGCGCCCGTCGACCACGGCGTTGAGCATCACCTGGGCCAGGTCCTCGGGCGTCTCCAGGACCGCGGCGCCGATGGGCCACGCGTGGACGGCGACATCGAAAAAAATGACCGAGCCCCGGGCCACGGTGCCCGCATGGATCGCGTTGTTCCCCTCGTCGAGACCGTAGAAGCCCTCGGCCCGGACGTTGTCGATCTGGACCGGCGCCGCGGTGAGGATGCCCTCCACGAGGTCCCGAAACCGCAGCACGGCGAGGGCATCATCGGCGAAGTAGCTCGGACCGAAGCTGTCGAACACGAGCGCCGTCGAGATCACGGCGCCCACCTCCGCGACCGCGGCGCGCCGGAACGTTTCCGTCAGGAGCACGCGGTCCGTGGCCCCGACATCAAGATTGTCGTAGGGCCAGCCACACGCGGTCAGCTCCGTCATCAAGCTACCTGCCGTGACGTCGGTCCCCTCAAGGGGGCCGATTCCCTCCTTGAGGTCGTCGTAGACGGTCTGCGCGTCGATGCCGCTCATGGAGATGGAGAACGTGACCTTGCTGTGCTCGGCTCCTCCGGTCGTCACGGCGTAGGCCGTTGCGACGGCAGTGTTCACCCATGGGGCGTTCCCGGCGCCCGTCCCTGGGGTGATTACGGCCGCGATCGCGGCGCGCAGGCACTGCAAAGCGTCAAAGTCGTCGTCCAAACCTTCCGCGACCTCAAGACCTTGGAAGACCAGCGCCGAGTCGACGATCTCCTTGTCCACCCCGAGCGTCGCTTGCGCGCGGTGTGCGCAGCCGAGGAAGGCTGCGGCGCTGAGGGCAAAGATGGGTTGGGCCGCACGCGCGGTGGAGAAGCAGCCCAGCAGCGCGCACGCCCAGAGGGCTGCCGCGCGGCGTCGCGCGGGGCCCAGCATGGTGCCGCGGCGCACTCCGTGAAAACCTGACGTCAATCCCATGACAATAAAATGCCGCCGCCGCAGCGCGCACGTGCACGATATGCTAGCGCGCAACTTACTGGTCGCTCCGCATACTCGGTGCAGGATGGACGCGTGCGGTCTCTTGGAGTCCTCGCCCTAGATAGTTACCCTGGGCACATGCAATCTAAAGAAAAGAAAATGAAGGGTGTGAGCGCAGGGGAAATAGGGCCAACAAAGCTGCCATTCACCACGATGCTACTATTCTAAATATGAATACATACCCTAGTTACTACAACTTTTGGCACGAGTCCGAGGAGGCACTTGGATTCCTGCACTGTGTCCGAAAAAGTCCAAGCCGTAGCCCGCTGCCCCAATTGCCGAGACCACCCCACTGTATAGCAGCCCCATCGCACATACCACAAAAAATGGCCAGCTTAGCTGCCCTCATCATCGCCCTCGCCCTAGGCCCGGCGGCTGCATCCGGGGGCACCCCGATCAACGGGGAGAAGTACACTGCGGTAGCTGAAGCCGGCGCGTGCCGTGGCAACGGCGGCGCGGAGCTCGGCGACAAGGTCAACCAGAAGCTGAAGCAGGGCCTCACCCAGACCGAGTGCGAGACGGAGTGCGACGTCATCGCCGCGTGCCTCGGCTATGCGTTCGAGGACGGCGCCTCCTCCGCGGCGGCCGCGTATTGCATCATCTACGGCCCAGAGGTCGCGGGGACGTGCTCTGCCACACACCAGGACACGATCGAGAAGTGCGCCGCCCAGGGCTCGTGCTTGGACGCGAGCGTCGACGCGTGCGGCCTCGCCGCCGGCGACGACTGCCTGGATGAGATGACGGCCTGCCAGAACATGGGTGCCGTATGGACGTCCGCGGCCGCCGTGTGGACCAACCCCGTCAACGGATGGGAGGGGGGCGCGGGAAATTCGTTCGCGACGACGCACATCGACGGCGCCAACGGCAACTCGGCCTACACGTGCTACGACCTCGACCTCGACGACCACGAGGCGACGTGCGTCAACGGCCCAACCCACGCCGGATACAACGATCATGCCGGCGCCAACACGGCCTTATATCTGGGACCAGGGGTGAATGCGCCGCCGCGTGGGACGATGGGTACTCGGCAGCGTGTGACAACCAGGCGGGCTGCCCCGCGACAGCGTGCGACGGCGACACTCTCGGTTCGTGGTGCGGCGAAGAAGCCACGGGGTGCGAGAACTGGCACTACTGCGGCTGCGAGCGCGACTTCGAGGCCGGTGGCAAACTGGAGACCGCCTGCGACGTGGCCGCGGGGTGCGTCTACACGGCCGCGCCGGTGATGGAGTCGGTCAATACAGTGAACCCCGGCGACACCGTCGGCTGCTCGAACGTGTACACGCCCATGCTGGGCGCGTGCCGCGGCACCGACTCCGCGGGCGCCCAGGTCGGCGTCAATGGCAAGGGGTCGCGGGGCTGCGACATCGACGGCGTCAAGAAGGTGTGCGGCGGCACAGGCGAGCCCATCTGCGAGATCACCCAGGCCGAGTGCGAGGCCGGCTGCGCGGCCGAGAACGCCATCGCGCCCGGACGCTGCGAGGCGTACCACTGGGCGCCGGGCGGCTGGTGCACGATCCACGGCCCGCACGTCCACGAGGGCATCGGGTGGGACGCCACGGCGGGCGCCGCGGCGGCGGACTCGTGCTGGTCGTACTGGCCGGCCGACGTGACCGCCGTGGACGGCACGAACACGAACACGCTGTACATGTGCTACATGGTCAAGGACAAGACCGTGAACGCGGACTGCGTTTATCCCACCGACGGCGCCTCCGCCGCGACGCTCGCCTTCGGCGCGGCCCTGGCCGCGGGGCTCCTCGCCTAGGCGCGTTGCCCCCGAAGTCCCTCCCCCCCATGCCC
>Ga0302122_10003003_pt1 | contig 10297 bp, 7 predicted proteins | sample CB21_SCM_MG_FD_203115 | JGI IMG/M metagenome (GOLD analysis project Ga0302122, IMG submission 203115) | Marine microbial communities from Western Arctic Ocean, Canada - CB21_SCM | ecosystem: Environmental > Aquatic > Marine > Oceanic | place: Canada: Western Arctic Ocean | collected 2017-09-28
GAATATTTATTTTGGCACTTTGCCCAAACGCCGTTGGTTATGATAAATCCATCTTGCAGTTCTTCCGTCTCGCTTAACGGATGGCGTTTCCTGATCGCTTTTAATGCCGGGGGAAATTCGGTAAGAACGCTGCGACGCAACATCAACACTGCAAGATGACACTGCACCGTTCGCCCCCGGACGGTCGGGACTGTGAGGAAAAATGGACGGCGCCGGCCCCGTAACCGCCTATCGCGCGATCACCGTGACCCCCTACAGCCCTAATGTCGGCGCGGTTATCGGCAATATCGATCTGACCCGGCCGCTGGCCGAGACCGAGCTGGCCGAACTGCGCCGCGCGTTTACCGAATATTCGGTGCTATATTTCCGCGACCAGGAGATCGGCCACGACGATCATGCGCGGCTTGCCGAATATTTCGGCACCATCGGCCAGCATGTCGGCAAGAAGACCAACAGCCAGGAAAGCGACGATCCTCGGGTGCGTAAGTTTCACGCCGATGGGGAAACCCCGCGCGTGTCCGGCAATGTCTGGCATACCGACCAGTCCTGTGCGTCGCGGCCGCCGCTTGCCAGTATCCTCTATCTGCACACGGTGCCGCCCCATGGCGGCGGCGATACCGGGTTCGCCAATATGTACGCCGCCTATGAGGCGCTGTCCGACCGGATGAAGGCCTATCTCGAAGGGCTGACCGCGAAGCATGATGGCGTGAGCCAGTTCGGCGAAGGCACGCCCGACGCCGTGCATCCCGTCATCGTTCGCCACCCCGAAAGCGGCCGAAAGCTGATCTATGTGAACGATGCCTTCACCACGCGGATCAACGAGGTGTCGCAAGAGGAAAGCGCGGCCATCCTGAAGTTTCTCTGCGATCACTGCATCCGGCCGGAATGGTCGACCCGGTTCCGCTGGGAGCCCCATTCGATCGCGTTCTGGGACAATCGCTGCATCCAGCACCGGGCAACCTCCGACTACTTGCCGAATGTGCGCTCGGGCTTCCGCGTGCAGATCGAGGGCACCGCGGCGCCGGTCGCGGGATAGGCGCGGGGCCCCCGGATCGAGGCCCTGGCGACAGATCAGGCAAGCGTCTGTTTAAGCAAAGGGTGAATTTCGGCGGTTTTTAGCCATAGGTGAAATTGATTCGCCCCATCGGGACTTTCTTTGTACAACATTCCCGGATTTAAGAGATCGGCAGAATTCAGAGCAAATTTGATCGTTGCTATTCAATCTGCTAGTCTCCATGCGAGACCAAGGGTGACCCTGCCGCGATGGCAGACTTTACATCATGGCGTACGACGTGTGGGAGCAACGGTCCTCGCTGCACCGCAAACTACAAGAATACGGTAATTGCGTCGTCTGACCTCCGGCCGAATCCGGGCGGGAAATCGTCGAAATAAGATTGAAGATTGGCCGGATAGGGCATTGCACCCGTGAGACAAATCTCGCGCGTTGCGCGATGAAGATTTAAAAAGACGGGAGAATTCCACGTGTCGACCACATTGAATCAGGACTTCGGCGAGACGCCGCTCGACGTCCGCGATACCGAGCATTACCAGAAAGAATACGTTCAGCGTTTCGTCGAAAAATGGGACGAGCTGATCGATTGGGAGGCGCGGGCCAAGAGCGAAGGCCAATTCTTTGTCGAAATTCTGAAGGGGCGTGACAAAGTCAAAATTCTCGACGTCGCGACCGGCACCGGGTTTCATTCGGTCCAGCTTCTGAAAGCGGGCTTCGACGTCACCAGCGCCGACGGCAATGCAGAGATGCTGACCAAGGCGTTTGAAAACGCCCGCAACAAGGACCTGATGTTGCAAACCGTTCACGCCGATTGGCGATGGTTGAACAAGGACGTGCATGGCAAGTACGACGCTATTGTCTGCCTTGGCAATTCCTTCACCCATCTGTTCGATGAAAGCGACCGGCGCCGGTCGCTTGCCGAATTTTACGCCGCGCTAAAATATGACGGGGTGCTGATCATCGATCAGCGGAATTACGATTCTATCCTCGACGAGGGTTTCAGTTCGAAACACACCTACTATTACTGCGGCGACCAGGTGACGGCGGAACCCGAGCATATGGACGAGTCGCTGGCGCGGTTCCGGTATTCGTTCCCCGACGGTTCCCAGTTCCATCTCAACATGTTCCCGCTGCGCAAGTCCTATATGCGCGGGCTCCTGCAGGACAGCGGTTTCCAGCAGATCAAGACCTATGGCGACTTCCAGGAGACCTATCAGGAGAACGACCCTGATTTCTTCGTTCACGTCGCGGAGAAGAGCTATCATGGCGACTAAAAGCGAGGCGGTGGAACGGGCGGAAGCCTATTACGACAGTGGCGAGGCCGATGCGTTTTACCAGACCGTCTGGGGCGGTCAGGACATTCATATCGGACTTTATCGCGACGACGTCGAACCCATTGCCGATGCCAGCCGCCGCACCGTGGAGACCATGGCGAACCGTCTGAACAAAGCGGACGGGACAACCCGTGTTCTCGATCTCGGCGCGGGTTATGGCGGCTCGTCCCGCTATCTTGCCGACCAGTTCGGCTGCCACGCAACCTGCCTTAACCTCAGCGAAACCCAGAATGCGCTCAATCGAACGCTGACAGCAGATGCCGGGCTCACCGACCGGGTGCGCGTGGTTTACGGCGATTTCGAAAATATCCCGGAACCCGACGACAGTTTCGATATCGTCTGGTCCCAGGATGCGATCCTTCATAGCGGCAACCGGGCCCGTGTGCTTGACGAAGTCCGCCGGGTTCTGGTGCCGGGCGGCCAGTTTATCTTTACCGATCCCATGCAGTCCGACGACTGTCCCGAGGGCGTACTGCAACCCATTCTCGACCGTATCCAGCTCTCAACGCTGGCATCGATTGGCTTTTACCGCGCCGAACTCGGCGCTCGCGGTTTCGAAGAAACCGGCACCGAACCGCTCACCGATCAGTTGCGCATGCACTACTCGCGCGTGGGACAGGCACTGAAGGATCACTATGACGAGGCGGTAAAGCTTTCCGGCCAGACCTACGTGGACAACATGATCAAGGGGCTGCAGCACTGGGTCGACGGCGCCGATCGCGGTTATCTCGCCTGGGGCATCATGGACTATCGGCTTACCGCCTAGAGCGACCTTTCGGCGGCGCCGGAAATTTGTACGCTTCATTGGGAAGTGGCGACGGCAGCATCCTTTCCATTGATTTGTCGAGCTTCACACATACAATTCTTGGCGACGCGACGGCGGCGGGATCAGCGAGCGATTTGTTTGTCGTGCCCACCGCAGCACAGGTACCCGAACCCGGCGCGCTGGCTTTGTTTGGCTTTGGTCTCGGCTTTGCACGGCGCAGGCGAATGACCTGACCTAGAATTCTAATGCAGTTAAATCACATCGTTTATCCAATTTAATACGGCGGTCCTTTGTGGCCGCCGTTTTCTGTGCGCAATGACCGCCTTCGGGTCATCAGGAGCCGTGCCGACGCCGGCTCCGCGCCGACGACGGGATGCTTCCAAATCGAACCCGGGGTGTTTGTATCTGGGATTTTGTCCATACTGCACATCCCGGACAGGGATAAAGTGAGTCCGGGTCGTCGGTCCACGATCGCGTCAGGTCGATGACGCATAAACCAGGAGGTCGGACATTGGCACAGACTTCGCAGAATGACGAAACCGGCAGCGCGTATGGACGCCCGCCGCAGACACACGATGCCGAGCTGACCGAAGTCGGACCGGGCACGCCCTGTGGCGAGTTGATGCGCCGGTATTGGCAGCCGGTCGAACTATCGGAACGCCTCGGGGTGCGGCCGATGTCCATACGCGTCCTTGGCGAAGACCTGATTCTATTCCGCGATCTCCAGGGGCGAGCAGGATTGATCACGCCGCGCTGCATTCATCGCGGGGCGCCGATGTCGTTTGCCAAGGTCGAGGATGGCGGCATCAGATGCCCCTACCATGGCTGGCTTTTCGATACCGAGGGTCGTTGTGTGGATCAGCCATGCGAGAAGGACCGCCCGGAATTCAGGGCACGCACACGCCAGCCCTGGTATCCGGTGGAGGAACGCTACGGGCTGGTATTTGCCTATCTCGGTCCGCCCGGGAAGCAGCCGGTCCTGCCGAAATGGGCGCCTTTCGAAGATATCTCGCCCGATGAAAAGATCGTTCCCGACGCGGCGAGTTTCAGCGTCGGCGGCGATGAAACGGCCGAACTCATTCCGTGGAACTGGCTGCAGGACTGGGAAAACACCATGGATCCGTTCCACGTGGTGATCCTGCATTCCAGCTTCTCCGGGCCGCAATTCAATCCGAAAATGGCGATCATGCCGGACGTGGTGTGGGATCATACGCCGTTGGGCCTGCAGTATCTGGCCCACCGAAAGATGCCGGATGGCCGGAAAATGGACCGCGTCACACATGTCATGTTTCCAAATCTCCGCAGTGTCCCCAATATTCAGCTCAGTCATGGCGTCGCTGAGAGCATGGGCTGGCTGGTGCCGACCGACGATACCCATCACCGCACCTTTCACATCACGCGCATGCCGCTCGATCATGAAGGCGTCCCCATGGTCACAGCACCCGTCCTGGAGAAAAAGTGGTCGGACATGACCGATGACGAGCGCTGGATGACACCCGGCGATTGGGAAATTCAGAAGGGTCAGGGCCCGATAACCCTCCACAGTGAAGAGCAATTGGCGTCAAGCGACCGCGGCGTCGTTATGCTGCGCCGGTTGCTGCGCGAACAGATCGGCTTGGTGCAGCTGGGCGGCGATCCGATCGGCGTTCATTTCGACGCGGCGGCGCCCGCCTATCACATCGGTGCAGGAAATTTCTATCAGGAGACGATGGCGGCGGAGGAGGCTTAGGGCGCGGTCCGGTGAAGCCGCATCGGCCGCCGAATGTCGGCTTTCGGGGCCAAAGCTTCCAATTAAGCTAAGGCTGATTTTCGGCTGCTGATAGCCACTCGGAGAGGTGCTGCGTCTTCGCCTATTCCGGCAAAACACATTTCGAAGAGCCGCCGCTAGACGCTTGAATTCTGGCCAATGGCAGGAGCTAACATGCCGCGTCCGGCGACAGGTCACCGCCCTGTGTATCGTCGCTCTTAATTGGGATATCGGCAAGTTTCCAGTCGGGGACATAATTGCGAATAAAAACCACGCGGCCAGCACATCACAAAGAAAGGCGGCAGCTATAAGGCCAAGAACTCAAACGTCGTCCGAGCTCAGGCCCCTTCGTCTGGCTCCGGGCGCAGACGACGGAGCAGCTTATCCGCCGACCTATCCCTCCGATTGGCGAGAACGAGACGTGCTGCCTGCCGACCCCCCCCCCGCGCGCGGTATCAAAACCCAACACTGGTGCTCCCGACCCTACCGAAGAGAATACTCGGTAAATGCCGTTACTTTCACGCGGCTGATCTCGACAATAGTTATGAACAGGAGAACCTGATGAACAGAACTTGCGTACGGAATACCGGACATTGGTTCCGATTTTCATCGATTCTTATACTCGCAATGATTTTCATTTTCGATCTGTTGGGACCGTCGGTCCAGGTCCAGGCCCAGGCCCAGGGGAGATTTCTAAACGAACAAGAAACCTTCCAGGAAATTAAAGGACTGCGTGACCAGCCGGGATCCGTCGACAATGAATTACGGCGGTTAATGTATGCGTATGGCTTGCGGCAACTCATTCTGCAATGATTTGCAAATGGTGGCCCCAGATACAACAATGATCGTGCTTTTCTGGACGGAACCCAAAGAGACATAGACGGCATTATTAGTCGTGTCGCATCCGGATTGCAGAATAATTAGAATGCCGGCACGGACTGCAGAAACCTGAACATGAAATATAAAAACCTGCTTGGTGAATATCAGGAGCTTCAAGGGCGAAATCAGGCATTTCAAGGTCACATAAAACAATGCGCTAGCACCCAACGCAAAAACCTTGCAAATGAAAGGTCAAGACAGGGCGGTACGATCAGTGCTCTGCAGCATAGAAATAGAGATTTAATCGCAGCGAATGGCGGTCTACGGAACACACTTTTGAATTGTCGAACTGAAAACACCGATTTGAAAAATCAGTCCGGAGGGTCGGGCGCCAGTTTTCGCAAGTCGCGATGATCTCATATGTGCGGTTACCCAGACCGTGAGCGTCAACTGAATTTAAGGTTCGAGAGAGACTGAGGTCAGCGCATACTGACACTTGAATATGCGCCGGCTTTCCGGTTATCGGCGGGCATAAAATCGCGCCGGTTAAGCTGTTGGGAAATCGCAGGTGGTCGCGTAACGTGCGGCGTCGACTTCACGGTTTGTGAGGGCGTTCCGGATACGCCCGCAGACCCCATAGGGAACGATCGCGATGCGTCTGGGAATCTGGACACCGCTGCCCCACACCGTCCGGGTCGAACCCGAGATGGCGATCGCCATCGATGAGCTGTCGCACCAGGGAAAGGGCGGGCCGGCCGATCGCTCGCTCGCCGTCGCGCTGGCCGTGGTCAAGCGGGCCGAGGAGATCGGCTTTGCCACCACCCTGATCGCCGAGCGCCATATCGGTCCCGACCTTGAGGCCTGGATCATGGCAACCGCGATGATCGCCGGGACCACGTCGATCGAGTTGATGGTTGCGGCCCATCCCGGGATCATCCACCCCCAGCTCGCGGCCAAGATGGGCGCCAGCCTCGACCGCATCAGCGGCGGGCGGTTTGCGATCAACGTGGTCAACGGCTGGTACCAGAAGGAGTTCGAGGTCTTCGGCAACGGCACCTGGCTCGACCGTACCGAGGAGCGCTATAGCCGGATGGGGGAATTCATCCAGGTTCTCAAGGGCCTGTGGTGCGAAGAGAGCTTTGATCTGGACGGCGCCTTTTTCCAGCTCGAAGACGCGGTGCTGCCGATCAAAACCCTGCAAGTCCCAAACCCGCCGATCTATGCCGCGAGCAGCGCGACGCAGGGCATGGACCAGGTCGCGCGCTATGCCGATGTCTGGTTCGTCGGCTATGAGCCCGGGTTCGACAGCGCGGCCCGGAACATCGACCGCATCGCCGGCGACGTCGCGCACATGCGCGGGCTCGCCGCGTCCCATGGCCGTACGCTCGGGTTCGGCATCAGCGCCCATGTGATTTGCACCGAGACCCGCAAAGAGGCTACCGAGCTGGCCCGGTCGCTGGAGGCCTACGGCGCGCGCGACCGTATCTCGCTGGTCGCGGCCAAGGCGCTCGGCGCGGGGCTGGTCGGCACGGCGGACGATATCGTCGAGCGCCTGACCGCCTTGCATCAGATTGGCGTCGACACCCCGATGATCCACTTCTATCCGATGCTTGACGGGCTCGAAACGTTTGCCAGCGAAGTGATGCCCCGGCTGCCGGCGTGAGGTGATCGTGAACGCGGGCGCGTCTCGCCCGGCGGGTTTCTTCCGGCGCGGTGTTTCCGGCGGGGCGTTGCTACCGCCCTGGCGCGTCCTGTATGGCGCGCCAAACTTTTTCCGGCGTCGCGGGCATATCCAGCGTCTCAACCCCGAGCGGCGCCAGCGCATCGACGACGGCGTTGAGGATCGCCGCCAGCGCGCCGACATTTCCCGCCTCGCCGGCGCCCTTTATGCCGAGCGGATTTGTCTCGGTCGGCACCGGGTTGTTGTCGAGGTCGAAGTCGCACATATCGGCGGCGCGGGGCATGCCGTAATCGAGGAACGAACCGGTGATCAATTGTCCGGTTTCGTCATAGATGATTTGTTCGCTGAAGGCCTGTCCGATGCCCTGTCCGATTCCGCCATGGATCTGGCCTTCGAGCGTCAATGCATTGATGACGGTGCCGACATCGTCGGTGACCATGTATTTCGCTACTTCGGTGAAGCCGGTATCCGGGTCAATCTCGACCTCGACCACGTGACAGCCATTGGGAAAAGTCGGTGCCTCGGGCACGAAGGTATTTGATTCGAACAAACCGATTTCCATGCCCGGGGGCAGCATATCGCCGCGGTAGGCGGCGCGGGCGATATCCTGAATGCCGACCTGCCTGTCGGTGCCGACGACGCGAAAGGCGCCGTCGCCGAATTGGATGTCGGCGACCGGTGCCTCCAATACATGGGCGGCGATCTGCGAGCCTTTTTCGACGATTTTTTCGGCCGCACGGAACGCCGCCGAGCCTCCCAGAATGGCCGTGCGGGATGCATATGAGCCGCCCCCGAAGGGCAGTGAATCGGTGTCTCCGTAGGACACGCGAATATCTTCCAGATCGATCCCCAGCGCATCCGACACGACGATCTTGTACATCGTGTCGTGGCCCTGGCCCTGATCGACCGAGCCCGCCAGGAGCGTCACCGTTCCCGATTGATCGAACTGGATGCTGACGGTCTCGCCGAATTTCTGGGCGGTTTGTTCGATAAAATTGGCGATCCCGATCCCGCGGAGTTTGCCGTTCTTGCGCGCGGCCTCGCGGCGGGCCTCGAAGCCGTCATAGTCGCTGCGGCGCAGGGTGTTTTCCATGTTCTCGCCGAATTCGCCGCAATCCAGTGTGAAGGTCAGTCCGGTCTTGAACGGCATGTCCTCGGGCGCGACCATGTTGCGGCGCCGGATTTCCGCCCGGTCGATGTTCATCTCGCGCGCCGCGTTGTCGATCAGCCGTTCGATCACGTAGGAGGCCTCGGGGCGCCCGCTGCCGCGGAACGGGCCGTTGGCGCTGGTATTGGTAAAGACCGCCGACGCCTCGACATAGATCAGCGGTGTCTTGTAGGTCGCGGCCAGCCCGCCGAGATGGCCGACCGCCGAAATCGTTCCGAACGGATCGAGCCAGGCGCCGATATTGCAAATACTGTCGACCCGGAGGGCGAGAAATTCGCCGCGTTCGTTGAGTGCCAGCTGCGCATCGGTGAGCTGGTCGCGGTCATGATAGTCCGTTGCGTGCCCGTCGCTGCGCTCGCAGATCCAGCGCACCGGCCGGCCGAGCAGACTGGACGCCCAGAGACAGGCATGATTTTCCGGCGCATTGCCCTGTTTCATGCCGAAGCTGCCGCCGACATCGGGTGAAATCGTTCTGACCGAGGTTTCGGGCACGCCGAGCACATCCAGCGCGAGCGTGTGGCGGAGCATATGCGGCAGCTGGGTCCCGCTATAGAGGGTGTAGCGCCCGAACCGGTTGTCGTAATCGGCGATGCAGCCGCGCGGCTCCATGGTGTTCGCGGTGATACGGTTGATTTTGGTGTGCAGCCGGGTGACGTGATAGGCCGATGCCAGCGCGGCCTCGACGGCCTCCCGGTCGCCGCCGGAATGAAAAAAGCTCTCATTGTTCGGGCAGCCAGCATGCAATACCGGCGCGCCTTGGGCCTGCGCCTGAATACCTTCGGTGATAACCGGCAGCGGCTCGTACTCGATGACGATCCGTTCCGCCGCGTCCTTGCCCTGATCGACGGATTCCGCCACCACCATCGCGACGATATCGCCGGTGACCTTTATGACATCGGGCTCGATCGCGTGCCGGGTCGGGCAAAATTGCGGCGATCCGTCACGCTGGACGCGAGCAATATCTATCCGGTGCTGACCGACACCGCCGGCAACCCAATCGGCGCCGGTATAGATCGCGATGACCCCCGGCAGGGTGCGCGCGTCCGCGCAGTCGATGCTGACGATCCGCGCATGGGCGTGCGGCGAGCGCAGCATATAAGCCTGGCATTCCTGCGGCAGCCGGATGTCGTCGACGTATCGGCCGCCGCCGCGAAGCAAGCGGGGGTCTTCGGTGCGGGGCACAGACTGCCCCATCGAGAACTGTCCCACGAAGTCTCCTTTGCTCTAGAAAGGCACGGTCGGCAGAAAGGCACGGCCAGCGGTTCGAAGACGCTGTCGCGATGTCTGCTCGTAATCCACGGACAGGCAAGGATAGGTACGAACAGGATAGTACGATGCATTCAAAACATTATTCAATGAGATAACCGAAAGCTCGCCGGGAAGATCACATTCGCCGTAACCCGATGTCTGGACAATCCGGGCGCGCTGATTTACCCCGGTGGGCTGAGACAGGGCGTCAGGAGAAACCCACCATGCATGTTGTTATCGCCGGTGCCGGGATCGGCGGGCTTGCTGCCACGCATACCTGCCTGCAGGCCGGATTCCGGGTCACGCTGCTCGAACAGGCATCGGCATTGCGCGAAAGCGGCGCCGGGGTGCAGATTTCCAGCAACGGCACCAAGGTGCTCAGCGCAATCGGGCTGAAGCCGGCAATCGATGCGGTTGCGGTGCGCAGCCGGTCGTTTCACGTGCAGTCCTTCGAGACCGGAAAATCGATTGCCGACTTCCCCCTCGGCGCGGCGGCGGCGGAGCGCTATGGCGAGACGTTCT
>Ga0302122_10003004_pt1 | contig 10294 bp, 10 predicted proteins | sample CB21_SCM_MG_FD_203115 | JGI IMG/M metagenome (GOLD analysis project Ga0302122, IMG submission 203115) | Marine microbial communities from Western Arctic Ocean, Canada - CB21_SCM | ecosystem: Environmental > Aquatic > Marine > Oceanic | place: Canada: Western Arctic Ocean | collected 2017-09-28
TTCAGCCCATAAATTTCATCATCGCGTCACTGTCAAAAATCTCTTCTCTGTGGTGTGAGGAATACCGATGCGCTAATCATGGGTCGTCAATAGGGAGGACGGCCCATGAATGACTACGAACACCTTATGGTCGAACAAGAAGATGGCGTTGCCATTCTGACCCTCAACCGGCCCGAAGTTCTCAATGCCATCAACAATAAACTGGCGTCGGAAATTGGCGATGCAGTTAATCAGATCGCCGATGATGGCGAGATCGGCTGCATTGTTATCACGGGTGCCGGCGAGCGCGCATTTTCTGCTGGCGGCGACATTCACGAGCAGCGCGAAAACGATAATAAATATAACCAGCAACAGCTCGATGAGATGGCGGATATGCGGTCCCGCTACCAGTACGACGTCTTTACCAGCCCAAAACCGACAATCGGCATGATGAACGGCCTCGCTTTTGGAGGAGCTGCGGTTCTGGCATCTGCGCTAGACATGCGGGTTGGCTGCGAACGGACTGCCTTTCGTTTCCTAGCGGCGGCCTATGGCCGCATCAACAGCACCTGGACCCTGTCCAATCAAGTCGGCTGGCCAATTGCCAAAGAACTCCTGTTTACCGCCCGTAAGGTGGAAGCCGACGAAGCCTTTCGCATTGGCCTGTTAAACCATGTAGTGCCAGCACAACAACTACGCACAAAGACGATGGAACTTGCCAAGCAAATTGCCGCCAATAACAGCGAAGCCGTCGTCGGCATCAAAAAACTTTTACTCGAGTACATGGGGCAGGACAGTAAGCAGCAGTGGAACGGCGAGAAACACTACACCAAGAACGTTGCCCGTGGTGCCAAGGCTGAAGACGCCTTTCCGGAGTTCATAGCCCGGCGGGGTCGTGCCGTCTGAAGAAAAATAGTTAATGTAGCTTGAAAAAAGGGGCGGGCCCATGGGCCCGCCCCGTTCTCTTTTCTCCTTGGCCGGTCAAGAGCCAGCAAGAACAGCCTCATCACCGAGCAGATAGGGCGCATTGCAACCCTTGGCTATCTCCTGAATTTTTCCACGGAGACCCGGCGGTATGGGAATGCCGGTCTTCAGACGCAGCGCAATTGTCTGATCTTCGGGCTCGCCGGCAACCATCACGGGTTGATTTGGGTCCGTCGGCTTAGAATCATGGAGATCGTTGATCAACTGGTCAGTTACGTTCTGAAATTCACCTTCTGGCACCAGAGCCGTTGGGTTGATTGCCATGAACCAATGACCCAAATTCATATCGCCCTTTTCCTCACTACCATGGCCAGGAGAGGTTACGAGGCTGGCCCCGCTTAGCGCCGCCGAAAGGATCTCGACCATTGCCGCCATTCCATAACCCTTGTGGCTGCCTTGTTCCCGCGTGCCGCCTAGCGGGTTGAGCACGGCGCCCTTGAAATACCACGAAGCATCTGTCGTCGGATTCCCGTTGGCATCGTTAATCCAGCCAGCAGGAACCGGCCGTTCTTCGATGGCTGAATTGCGGATTTTTCCGCGTGCTACCGCCGAGGTCGCAAAATCAAGGCAGAAGATCGGATTCTTCATTGTCGGCGCTGCAAAGGCAAAGGGGTTTGTGCTTAGCCGGCCTTCTTTAGCAAAAGTCGGAGCGACCGATGTGCTTGAACCGTTCGTCGCGGCAAAGCCGAGCAGGCCCTGGCGAGCGGCCATCAACGCATAAACACCAGCGGCACCAAAGTGGTTGGAATTACGGACGGTCACACAAGCAACACCCATCTCCTTAGCCTTTGCAATACAGGTCTCCATGCCGAGCCGCCCCGGTACGAAACCAAGCCCGCCACCACCGTCGACCACAGCGGTGGTTGGCGTCTCATGGGCGATCTTGACCTCGGCATCCATAGCAACCATACCCTTGCGCCGCCGGTCGTCATACGAGGTCAGCATTGAAATGCCGTGCGTATCAACACCACGCAGGTCAGCCTCGCTGAGTAATCCCGCGGACGTTTCCACATGTTCCTCGCTCATGCCCCAAGCGGTTAAAATATCAGCGATCTGCTTACGCACCAATTTGTGGGGGAAGCGCGGGAAATCATAATCATCGTTGTTGTACATAACCTTGTCCGTTTCCTATGGTTTCTTGTGGGCTTGGCAGGCCGCTTAAAGCGGTCGCGATCTAAAATGATTATATCATAACCGTTTCATTATTGCGGGGTATCGCTTTTCGGTCCTTGCGGACAGCCTGTGGTGATACAATACGCAGATGACGGATCGAACAGCACCGTATAAGACTTCAATCACCGCCGATGTACTGAAGTGGTACGTCGAGGCGGGCGTGGACGAGTGTATCGGTGAACAACCTGTCGACCGTTACCAAGAAGCCGAGGCAATGCGAGCGGCAGCACATCCAAAGCAACCCACTGCACCGCCACAGTTACCAACTCAGCCAGCAACGCCGCTCCCTGCCATCCGGGAACAAGCTGCCTCCCCAGCAACACCGCCACGGCCGGAAGAAGCCGGCGCCGGCCAAGAATCCGTCCGCGCCGCATACGAAATGGCTGCGGCCGCCAAATCGTTAGATGACCTCCATACATCGCTGGTGGCTTTCGATGGCTGCCCATTGAAGAAAACAGCTACTAACCTAGTTTTCACGGACGGAGCCCATGACGCCCGCATTATCCTCATTGGCGAAGCACCGGGTGCTGACGAGGACCGCCAGGGACTGCCGTTTGTCGGGGTCACTGGACAACTTCTGGACCGCATGCTTGCCTCGATCGACCTTGATCGGAGCCAAGTGATCATTTCCAACACCGTCTTTTGGCGGCCACCAGGTAACCGCAGTCCGACGGCTGCCGAAGTCGCCGCCTGCCAGCCTTTTGTCGAAAAATTGATTGAACTGATCAATCCGGTGGCTTTGGTAGCACTCGGTGGCGGCGCGGCGAAGTCACTTTTGGGACGCACGGAGAGTGTAAGTCGTCTACGTGGACGTTGGTTTTCCTTCACCACGCCAGGGATACCTCACCCCATTGATGCAACTACCATGTTCCATCCAGCCTTTCTGCTACGCTCCCCAGCCCAGAAGCGCCAGACATGGCACGATATCCTGGCTCTGAAGGCTCATTTATCAGAAAAGGCGGCCCCCTAACCTGTCTCTCTCGGAGCTGTTGCCGGATTTCGGTTATCACTTTATAAAGCTTCGCAGAAAGATGGGTTCAATCCAGGATAGGAGAAGGTCAAGGGATGCGGTGTTGGGGCTCGTTACAGTCGGCCTTTGCCGCCGTATTTGTGCTATCGAGCGCTGTACCCACCACAGCCCACGAAACGGTACAAAATAATGCAGCGAAGATTCTCGCCATGGTACCAATGCCGCGGCCGCAGGCCAATCCGGGGACAGTGCCTTCTTCTCTCTCATCAATAGTTGCGGTTCTCTCCGCTGCAGACGTTAACCGCTATTGGCGCGTGTTTGCCTTACAGGGGGCCGGGCATTGGGCTGAAGCCGACCGGCTGATTGCGAAGCTTAATGACAATCTTCTCGTCGGCCATGTCTTGGCGCAGCGGTATTTGCATCCTACCGCCTACCGCTCTCGGTACAACGAACTCAAAGCTTGGCTCGCAGCCTACGCCGACCACCCCGAAGCATCGCGCCTCTATAAACTTGCATTGAGCCGCCGACCAAAAAACCAGCAGCGGCCGGCGCAGGCAACCTATAAAATTCCTATAATTAAGCGTGAACGTTTTGCCGACCAGCGCATCCGCGGCGGGAGTCCTCTTAGCGGTCTTTCTACCGCTGACCGTAAGGCTGGTGAACGCGCCATCGTCCGAGTGCATAGCTTCATGGACCAAGGCGCAACCCTATCAACGAAGAGGATGTTACAAGACAAGAGCATACAGAGGCTGATGAGTGCATCGACCCTTGATCGGGCGAGGTCACGGTTGGCCACCGGCTATTTCACCGACGGACACGATGACTGGGCTCTTGAATGGGCAAGTCTGGCCACGCGATCAGCAAAGCAGGTGCCCGAGGCGGTGTGGATAGCCGGGCTCGCGGCTTGGCGCCTCGATCAGCTGGGTATGGCAACGAAGCATTTTGAAGCGCTAGCGGCGCGTGATGACCTTACTCCTGGGATGGTTTCAGCGGCGGCATTCTGGGCGGCACGAGCTCATCTCCGGACCGGACAACCACAGGCAGTTAGCAAATGGCTGGAACGTGCTGCCGATCAACCACGAACTTTCTATGGCATGCTAGCTCGCCGGCTGCTCGGCCAGCCCCTTGAAGTCCGATGGGCAGACTCCAAAGAACTTACAAGGCTATCCAGCAGGGTTGCGGCTACACCTGCCGGACGCCGGGCGCTCGCCCTTTTGGAAATTGGTGAGACCGACCGCGCCGCCGCCGAGTTTTTGGGACTATCTGCTTCGGCTGATACCAAGACGGCGCAGGGCATTCTAGCCATCGTAGGGCATGCCGGCATGCCAGCCCTAGCCATCAAACTCGATAGCATGTTTCATCCGGATAGCATGGAGTTTGATGGTGGTGCCTATCCCCTACCCGTTTGGTTACCGGCGTCAAGTTTCAGCGTAGATCGTGCGCTAGTATTCGCTCTTATCCGACAAGAAAGTCGTTTTAATCCAAACGCCCGCAGCCATGCCGGGGCACGTGGTCTTATGCAATTAATGCCTGCGACAGCAAGTTGGGTGGCGGGCGACCGGACGCTACGTGGATCGCGGCGCGATAAACTGCTGGATCCCTTCTATAATCTCGAACTCGGCCAGCGTTATATCAAGATGCTGCTTTCCGAGAATGATGTTAGCGGCGACCTACTCCGCATGCTGTTAGCCTGGAACGGTGGTCCCGGAAACCTGTCCACGTGGCTGCGCAACACCAAGCACCACGAAGACCCCCTGCTGTTCATCGAGGCGATCACCCGACGGGAAACGCGGGAGTTCGCCGCTAAAGTGCTTAGCAATCTCTGGATCTATCGTGATAGGTTAGGGCAATCGACGCCGTCCCTCGATAACATCGCGGCTGGCCACTGGCCAGCCTATAAAGCACAGGACGGCAACGATAAGAAAGTGATGGATATTGCCCCCCTCTAGCGCTAACCGGGAGTTCCTGCCCGTCAATATTACCGTCCTGACGGTTTCCGATAGCCGTACAGAAGCCAATGACCGTTCCGGGGATATTCTCGTCGAACGCCTAACGGCGGCCGGTCACAATTTAACTGCCCGCACCATCGTCAAGGACGAGTTAGGCGCCATCATCGCTCAGCTTTACGCCTGGATCCTCGACCCGAGCATCGATGTTATCCTGGCCACCGGCGGCACCGGGGTCACAGGACGCGACGTAACTCCAGAAGCATTCGCAGCCGTCTGCGAAAAAGAAATCCCCGGCTTCGGTGAACTATTTCGCTGGCTTAGCTATGGGAAAATCAAGACCTCAACGATCCAGTCCCGCGCCACGGCGGGTGTCGCCGGCGGCACCTATCTGTTTGCCCTTCCGGGCTCGCCGGGTGCGTGCCGCGATGCCTGGGATGATATCCTGGTGCATCAGCTTGATATACGGACGAAGCCATGCAATTTCGTTGAATTGTTTCCCCGTCTGCAGGAACACATACCGCTCTAAAGCGGTATTCGAACCCGCGCCCTAAGCCCACCGGTTGGCGAATCATCGAGCTGGATATCGCCGCCATGTCCGCGCGCCACATCGCGCGCAATCGTCATGCCGAGCCCTACACCGCCAGTTTCTGAATTGCGACTGCCTTCTAAACGGAAAAAGGGACGAAACACCTCCTCACGGGATACCGCGGCAATGCCGGGTCCATCATCATCAATAATTATTTCGACGACGTCGCCGCGCCAGTCAGCGCGTACCAAGACATGCTCGCCATAGCGGGCAGCGTTCTCCACCAGGTTGGTCAGGCAGCGACGGAATGCGTCAGGCCGGATCGGCAAAGTAATCTCGCCCTGGCAATGCAGATCAATGTCGTTGCCGTTGCGCCGGGCACGAACAACAACTTCGTCAAGAATTTGGTTGAGGTCCGAGGGCTGTGGCAGCTCAGTTCCTTCGCCGCGCGCGAAAGCAAGATAGCCTTCGAGCATACGTTCCATGTCTTGAACGTCCTGACGGAGCTCACCAGAGCCGTCCGTATCTTCCATTAGGGCAAGTTGCAGCTTCATACGAGTCAACGGCGTCCTGAGATCGTGAGAAACACCGGCCAACATCTCCGTCCGCTGGGTAATCTGGCGCTGAATGCGGTCGCGCATGGCAAGAAAGGCTGCGGCGGCTTGGCGAACCTCAATCGCACCCTCAGGCTTGAAGCTGGCAACATTCTGACCCTTGCCGAGGCTGTCAGCTGCATCGGCCAACCGGAGGATAGGCTTGATTTGGTTACGCATGAATATAACAGCTAGACCAAATAAAATCATAGCTGTTCCAGCCATCCATAGGACGAATATGTAAGTAGTCGAACTATACAGGCGCTTATGCGTGACGATTGTATGCAGCACCCCATCTGAAAGCTGCACTTCGATCACGGCATGCCTCTTGACGCCCACCAGATCAATGTGGAATGGCTTGCCAACATATTCTCGAATTGCCTGGGCCAGTGTGCTGCCGCCCGCATTCGAGAGGTTGGGAAGAATTCTGCCGGAGCGAAAATCAGCACGTATCTGCATCTTGGCCTCAGCCAGGTCGAACACAGATCTCAGTTCTTCGGGTGTGTTGTTTTTACGCATCAGGGAAATAACGACGGCTATATCGCCAGCAACGCTACGGGCCAGACGCAAGGCAACTTTGTCCCAATGGCTTTCGTAAAAAACAAAGGCGGAGATTACCTGTAATAGGACTAGCGGCATGAAGATAATCATCAATGACCGGCCCAGCAGGCGGCGGGGTAAAATGCGCTTGATCCAGGTGTCTACGTACATCGCCGGTTCCGTTTCGATTTAGTCAGTATGAAGGACGTAACCGCGCCCACGCACAGTTTGTAAATATCGCGGCAGGCGTGAGTCAGGCTCAATTTTTCGGCGCAGGCGTGTCACCTGAACGTCAATGGCGCGACCGCCTCCCGCCGCACCAGTGTGAATCATGAGGGCATCGCGATCAAATATGGTTCCAGGCTGGGCGGCCAGAACAGATAGCAGCGCTGCCTCCACCGTCGTAAGGTGGACGAGCTTGCCGCCATGGTGCAGAGCGCCACGGAGTGGGTCAAAGGTGAACGCGCCAAGGCATATCTCGGATGCCGTCTCGGCAACAATAATAGGAACCCGCCGCAGAATGGCCCGGATGCGTAGCAATAACTCACGCGGCTCGAACGGCTTGGTCAGGTAATCGTCAGCACCGTGTTCAAGACCTGAAATACGGTCTTCGGAAGTATCCATGGCTGTCAGCATAAGGATCGGCACATTGCCGCCGCGGCGCAGATCCCCAGCGAGGTCGAGACCGCTTTCTCCCGGCATCATCAGATCGAGGACGACGAGATCGAAGGCCAACAATGACAGGTGCGCCCGTGCTTCTGCGGCGTCCTCAGCGGTGGCAACCAAGAAACCGCCTTCACTGAGAAATTTGCGCAGCAACTCGCGCAGGCGATCATCATCATCGACAACCAAAATGTGCGGCAGATATTGAGGTTCTAAATCGTCCATGCGCTGCTCCATCGGCGCGGCCAACCCATCCTAACACAAGCGGCCGGGTATCACTGATTAATCAGAAATAAGCACAGCTTATTTCAGTCGCAGGCCTTACAGGCAGGCAAAACCGGCACTAACGAAAAGGGCGCGGTCTTCCTCGTTGATGATGCCGCACATTACACGGCAAAATCCAGCCACTGCCTCTGCCGCCTCGGATCGATAAGCCCGAGCGATGTGGGAACTCTGGCTCGCGGCAAGGCTGGCTTCGAGTGTCACGCCCCTTGTTGTGAGATGCAGAATGCACCGGCGGCAATCCTTAGGTTCCAGCCAACGAAACAAATTACCCGGTAATAATCTCGGCCAAAGATATAATGAGCAAGGATTGCCTCTGGCTCATCAGTAAAATCCCGGTAAACGAAAAATAGATGCTCCATTGCCTCACGCAGGTCCTCCTCATGGAGAAACTCGGCTTTCAACTGGGTCCATGGCGGGGCCATAACGGTGGTTCCTGCTTTTAAAAATAAGCGGGTTAAGCATTTGTTATGTCAGGGTTATTGACATATATTCAAGGATTAGGTACATGGAGAAAGAAGGTTCCACCTGGCGGCCATAATTGCGTAATCTAATTACTGGAATCTGTTTAATAGGGACACAACATTCCATGGCGGATCAACCCTTCGACGATCGGGATGGCTCCATCTGGTACAATGGAAAACTGGTTCCTTGGCGGGAGTCCAATCTCCATATCCTCAGTCACGGCCTCCACTATGCATCCTGCGTGTTCGAAGGCGAGCGCGCCTATGGCGGTACTATCTTCAAGTTGACCGAACATTCCAAGCGGCTGGAGCTGTCGGCGCAGACGCTTGGAATGGCGATGCCTTATACAGTAGCTGAGATTGACGATGCCTGCATCGAGGTTTGCAAGGATAACAATATCATCGACGGCTATATCCGTCCCGTTGCGTGGCGCGGCAGCGAGATGATGGGCGTTTCAGCCCAGGACGCCCGCATCAACATCGCGATCTCTGCCTGGGACTGGCCATCCTATTTTTCACCTGAAGCGCGCATGAAAGGCATCAAGCTGCGAACGTCAAAATGGCGTCGCCCAGACCCGCAGACTGCCCCCGTACATGCTAAGGCTTCTGGCCTCTATATGATCTGCACAATGTCTAAGCATGATGCCGAGGCTGCCGGCTTCCATGACGCCCTGATGCTCGACTGGCGCGGCCGCATCGCCGAGGCAACCGGAGCCAACATCTTCTTTCGCTTCGACGAAGCTAACGTCCTACACACTCCTACGCCAGATTGCTTTCTCGACGGCATCACACGGCAAACGGTCATCTTCCTAGCTAAGAAACGCGGCATCAAGGTCATCGAACGCACCATCATGCCAGAAGAAATTACCAAGGCAAACGAGGTATTCCTCACTGGCACCGCCGCCGAAGTCACCCCGGTTGGCCAGATCGATGATGTGAAATTTACCCCCGGCGAAGTAAGCCAGGTGCTGATGGATGATTACGAGCGCGAGGTCGGCAAGGCCCCGGCGACAGCCGCCAGTGCTGCTTGAGCGAATCCACTTCGTGTTCTGGGACCCGGCATTTCGCGGCCATAAGTTTTTGACGCCGCGTGGGCATTGGTCTCAATCCAAGGTACTCATCAAGGCCTTTCAACCCTGATCATGAGTCGAATAGAGGGCCGGCCTCAATTCCGATGACATCGACATCGCCACAGGGGACATAAATCGTTAGGGCATTAGGCTCACCGCGCGCTGCCCAGACACTGATGACTGTTAGTTTGCTCTTACGTAGGTTCCCCTAAACCCTTGAAAGATGCGTCCTCCTCATCATCTTTTTAATTGGTAAATAGGTCCCATGCTGCACGGAGCTAACAGAACGGCCGGCAATTACATCCAACGTTCTTTCCCCGCCGAGCGTCAGCCATTAAGAATTAGCATTTGATGGGAATTAACAGAAAACTACGAATACTTTCGTTGCCGAGTTTCACGCGGCCGACCACTACCAATCGTCAAAACCCAGAAATTTCATTGTAAGTTATTGCGTTATTACCGGCGCCGCTATTTTCCTTCATCAGAGCACATATGAATAATCCTTGTTTTTTTATTGATGTAGCGCCACTTTAGAACAGTCGATGGACGGTCAGACGACTTGGCCTTGCGCAACTATAACTTGGCGCTGAGCTTACCTTCTTCTTGCCCGAACGTGCGATCTCAACGGCCCACGCTGTGTGGGCTTGCCTAACTCCTATTCGTGAAAGGAATTCCCATGACGACGGGAACCGTAAAGTGGTTTAACGCTCAAAAAGGTTTTGGCTTCATCGAGCCAGAGGACGGCGGCAAGGATGCCTTTGTCCATATCAGCGCCGTAGAGCGTGCCGGCCTCAACGATCTGCGCGAAGGCCAGAAGCTTGAATACGAGCTCGTCTCTGACCAGAAGAGCGGCAAAATGTCAGCCGACAACCTTCGGGCAGTTGACTGATAGCCACGCCGGGCGCCCAACACGGCGCCCGGCAGTCTATCTCCACCGCCTTCTGAAGGCAGTAGGATACTTCGCCTAACGCCAACCGCACGACATAATGGTTCCGGCGAAATTAATAACCTCGCAAACATCACGGATACGTGGTGACCGAACCTTCGGTCGCAGCCTTAGCCCTTGCGTGGGCCCAGAGCCGGACACGTTCCCACTTTGGC
>Ga0302122_10003007_pt1 | contig 10289 bp, 6 predicted proteins | sample CB21_SCM_MG_FD_203115 | JGI IMG/M metagenome (GOLD analysis project Ga0302122, IMG submission 203115) | Marine microbial communities from Western Arctic Ocean, Canada - CB21_SCM | ecosystem: Environmental > Aquatic > Marine > Oceanic | place: Canada: Western Arctic Ocean | collected 2017-09-28
GGGATGGAAGCATTTGGGAATACAAGGAAGACAAGTGGAAGAAAACCTTCCTGGTGGACGCTCCCAAGAATATCGATCGCTTGACCGGGCGCGGGATGAGTTTCATGCGGCGAAATGTTGAATCTGAAAATCCGTTTTACTTACAGATTTCTCACTACGCAACGCATGTGGATATTCAGACGAAACCTGAAACCTACGATCGCTTTTCGAGAAAGCCGAGAGGGCGTACCCACGATCACCCAGGATACGCCGGAATGCTGGCAGATCTGGATACAGGAATTGGTGAGATATTGGACCAGGTAGAGCAGTTGGGAATCGTTGACAATACATACATCGTGATCATGGCCGATAACGGTGGAGTGGAGTTCATTCCTCCTTTTAGTAACAAATTGGCCCCTCCGGGAACGAATGGGCGCGCATCTCGAAACGATCCCCTTCGCGGCGGAAAGTGGGTGTTGTACGAAGGCGGTGTTCGCGTACCATTCATCATGGCGGGGCCTGGGATTCCAGCCAACAGTCAGAGCGATGTTCCTGTAATTGGATACGATTTGCTTCCTACAATCGCTGATCTGGCTGGCTACACGAAATCTATGCCCGATTATATCGATGGAGGTAGTTTCCTGGAGTTGCTTGACGACGGAGTCGGTCGTGTGGAGCGTCCAACGGATGCTTTGTTTCACCACCGATACGCGTCTTATCTACACTCGTCGATTCGAGCAGGGAACTATAAACTCTTGAAGTTTTGGAACGACAGCACCAACCACAAGGCAGGGATTGAATTGTATGACCTTTCGAAAGACCTGGAGGAAACGAAAGACTTGGCCACGCGATTGCCCGGAAAGGCGAAGGAGTTGGAAGCGATGCTGGTGGATTATATTGAAAAAGTTGATGCAAACGTAACTGGAGAACTTTGACTGCAATACTGTAGGGGCGCCGCAAGCGACGCACCTACAATGAAAACGAGATTGAATTCAAAATGGTCTACTGTCTTAATTCGGTAACCCTAGATGTAACCCCATATTATGAAAATACCTGTAGCTAAAGAAAAACGATTCGGTTTTTTGTTGATGACGCTTTTCTATTTGTCGTCGTTTACCTTATCAGCCTCGGAAGGCTCTCATGATCCATCGGGGACGTGGGTTTGGGATAGCGAGTTTCAAGGAGAAACCGAAACCAATTCCCTACAGGTCCGACTCGAAGGCGAAGCGCTCGTTGGAGAATTTAGACGTGGAGATGTCGAGGTGACAATCCGAAGTGGAAAATCAAGCAACGAGGGAATCGAATTTGAAATTCCCTTTCAGTTGAATAACGGTGGTGAGTGGGTGATCACCTGTGAGGCGACGATCGATGGGAATGCCTTAAGCGGCAGTTATCGGTACGAACGAGACAATGGTGTCGAAGAAAGCGTATGGAACGCCAAGCGCACGATCACGAATAAGGATTTAGTAGGTACTTGGAGTCTTCATATTAACGGTCCCGATGGTGTGACGTATACGCCGGATGCGATTTTCAAACTAAACGATAGTTCACTGGTCGGAGCGTATAACGCCACATCGCTCGATCAGAAACTCCCCATGTCGATGGTTGAGTTGGATGGGGATGAGTTGACCTTCGCTGTAGATCAACCGGGATTGAAGTTGAATTACGTAGGAACGGTATCGGATAAAAGTATTTCAGGAAATCTCGAATTCGACATTCAGGGAAATTCCGGCGACGTAGCATTTACTGGAACGCTTGCAGAGTAGTTTTCGGTTCAGCGGATCGAGGTTTAGTATCTGACTATTTCCGTTTGATGGTTAAGTGTAAACTTAACTGAAATCGCCTATGGGCCACGCCGTCCCGTTGAGTGTATACGCATCAACTTAAGTGCCCAAACCGGTTGCTATCCATTGCAGAATCCACGCGAGTCCCTCGCGTAGCTACGACGCGGCGCGGCGTGGTTTATTAGACGATTCCCAGTTGAGTTAACGCGTATGCGCTTTCTCTGGACAGGATACTAATCCAACTCTTCGACTGGCCAATTCTCGGAAGGAGTGCGGGCGGTTTTGAAGATAGATTCCATTTCGGCGATAATGTCGGGATGGTTCGCGGCAATGTTGTTGGATTCGCTTTCGTCTTTTGATAAATCGTAAAGTTCGAGCGCTTTTCCTGGGGCCATACGAATCGCTTTCCAGTCGCCTTGGCGAACGGCTTGCTGGAATCCGCTCTCGAAGAACTCCCAATAGAGGACCCGGTCGCTCAGATCCTGTTTGTTGCCGAGGATGGTGGGTAATACGCTAACGCCGTCGATGCCTGAAGGAACCTTTAATCCGGCAATTTCTGCAAAGGTAGGAAGGGCGTCCGCAAAATACCATGCAGTGTCGTTCGTTTTTCCCGCTGCAACTTGTCCAGGCCAACGTACAATCATAGGAGTGCGAAGCCCTCCTTCGTACATGTCGCGTTTGTGACCTTGAAGAGCTCCGGAACTATCGAAACGTCCTTGCCAGCGTTTAGCCGCTCCGTTATCAGAGCAGAAGAAGACGATGGTGTTATCGTCGAGTTTTAGGTCTTTGAGCGATTGGAAGAGCGCTCCGATATCGCGATCCAAACGAGTGATCATTGCAGCGTGAACTTTTTCGTCATCAGTCCAAGGTTGATTCGAATAAGGGGCTGTATCCGGGATTTCGTAACGATCGTGTGGGATCGCGTAGGGAAGGTAGAGGAAGAAAGGGTCTTTTTTGTGACGACTGATGAAATCCAGTGCGAATTCCGTAAATAGGTCGTGAGTGTAGGTTTCTTTCTTTCCGTTTCGATTTTTAGGTAGTACGTATTTGTTTTTGTTTTTCCAAATGTAATCCGGGAAGTAGCTATGAGCGCGTCGTTGGTTCAAGTAGCCGAACCATTCGTCAAATCCCTGATCGTTGGGATGTCCGCTTGTATTCGGTTCGCCAAGACCCCACTTACCAGTCATGCCCGTTGTGTACCCCCCTTCTTTAAGGACTTCGGCGACGGTAACATCACTCGCGTTCAAAGGAACGCGTCCCTTGCCACCCGCTAGGCCAACGACGCCGAATTTTCCGAAATTTCCACGAACGGTGGTGTGGCCAGTATGTAAGCCGGTCATCAATACGGAGCGAGAAGGGGCGCAAACGGTCGATCCTGCATAGCAGTTGGTGAATCGAAGACCTTCTATCGCCATCTGGTCGAGGTTGGGAGTCTGGATGACGGTTTGGCCATAGGACCCCAAATCTCCGTATCCCAGGTCATCAGCCATAATGAAGATGATGTTCGGCTTTGACGCTTTGGCCTTCTCTGTTGCGTCACCGCAGCCAGTTAGCAGGAAGGAGGTGCCTGTGGTAGTTAAAATGGCGAGGAGAACTAGATATCGAGGAGTTTTCATAAATTGTGTTACTCGTAAAAAAAATAGATTATAGAATTGATCGAGTAGCGAGATTATTGGTCCTGTCCGCTAGTGGTGTCCGTTAAGCAGTAACTTATGGATCGATTATCCGAGTTGTATCGGCTGGAGTTAGACCACGGTAATGGTTTTCTAACCACAGATTGAATGTGTCGCTTTGCTCGGTACACTGATAGCGCAGAAGTTTGAAATGAATTGATGCGTTTGTTCGATTTCATCTGTGTTCTCTGTGAAATCTGTGGCTAAAATCAATTCAATTTCTGGAGAATTTTAGGTTGCACTAATTGCGGCGGCCTAAACTAGGGTAGTTGTTCAATGGGCGTTTCATTTTTCACCACTCATCCGTACGGAAGGAACTAGCTGGTAAGCCTTCTTTATTCATTAGATTTGGCTTGGCATCGCTTGTGAATGCATAACGAACCGCCAGGGGCTTGGAAACGTTTTCCGAGGTTACGACGATCTGCTTTCTTTTGATGACGGCGATGGCTGGGTGAAAAACTCTGTCTTCCCCTGCAATCTCGAAATGACTAGGGGATATTCCATCGTTAGTAGATAGACCTTTTCTTGCGTAATCAAAACGAAGGTAGGCTTTATCTTTCTTGATAGCATAGCTGGAGAAAATTGGTCCAGAAAAGACAGTATCGCGATCGTAGTCTTTCGCGAGAGCCCACAACGCGAGACGTCTCCCGACTTCTTGTTTATTCTTAGGATGGATATCGTCTAAGTTGCCGATATCCATCGTGACTACCATGCCGGTACGAGGCAGAGATAACGTATGAAGCTGCGCTTCGCGCAAGAATGCGGAGTTATCGTTGTATTTACCGTAGGGGGCTATTTGCGCAAAGTAAAAGGGGAACTTGTATCCAAATTCTCTGCGCCATTCGGAAATCATCGTGGAGAATAATTGACGGTATTGATCGGCCCGACCTGCATTGCCTTCGCCCTGATACCAGATGGCTCCTCCTATTTTGAAATTCCTCAGGGGATGGATCATTCCGTTGTAAAGACGTGTGGGGATTTTTTTGTCGGCTTGCTGCGGAAGCTTGGCGGCTTGAGCGAGTTCTTTCTCCATTCCCAGCTTCTTCAAACCAGACCTTGGAGTCCAGGTTTCGGCCGAGGTGCCGCCCCATGAGGAATCGATTATGCCGATCGGGACATTCAATTTCGAATACAGTTCTCTAGCGAAGAAGTAGGCGGTAGAGGAGAAGGTCGGGATGCTTTCTGGACTACAAGCTTGCCATTCGCATTTTGCCTCGGGAACTCCATACATGACGATTCCCGGTTCCACATCATCGAGGGGTTCTTTGCTGCTAAAGTTACCAGCTTGGAATAATCGAATTTCCGGATAGTTCGCGTTGGCAACTTCCTTTTCTGAGTTATTGATCCCCGTGTAAGCGTTGGAGGCTTTGATTAAAGGCATTTCCATGTTCGATTGACCCGAGGCTATCCAAACCTCGCCGAATAGAATGTCGTTCAAATTAACCGTGTTTTTGCCGGTAATCGTTAGCGTCTGGGCTTTGCCTGCATCGATCGTTTTTAGAGTGACCTTCCATTCGCCTTTTGCACTCGCTGTGACATTGGTTTCGGAATCGAGCCAACTCGCGTTGATCGCAATCTTTTCGCTTGGATCGGCCCAGCCCCAAATAGCTACCTCGGCATTGCGCTGCAATACCATGTGTGAACTTAGGATTTTCGGAAGCCGGACATCTGCGAAGATCGTTGCCGAATTTAGGGTGAAGGCGATGAATAGAAGAAAAATCGATTTAGACATGGCGTGTTTTAATGTTGGAATAGGTGGGCTCAAAAGGGTGGATTGTTGTGGAGTCCCGTTTTTCTTCAAGGAATCAAATTTCTATTTGTTTGTAGCATCGCTTTGGCGATTACTGGGCGACTTTGATTATAAAGAGTTGCCGACTTCCTTCATCGGTCCAGCCTGAGACGAGGATTTCGTTATTGTCGCGATTCCAGCGAGGAGCGGGATCGATGCGAAGGTCGCCTTTTGTGTAGGGACCTCGAGAGAAGCTGTCGGATCGTTGATAGGCTTCGTCGCTTAAGCGAAGGACCGTGTAGATATTGTTTTTGCGGTCGTCGCTGGAGTGTCCGTTGACGAACCATTTCCCATTCGGGGAGAGGGAGACGTCGCCCCCCGGTTTTGGAAGACTCGTTTTGTCGCCGATATGTTTGTTTTCGAGGATCTTTTTCTTGGATACATCGTAGATCGCTTGGCGGCCCTTGCTTAATCCGATGATGCGATTACCCTCGGCCCATTCGGGATGTCCGCCAATCGATGAGGAATGCAGAGTGAGTCCGGTTCCATCGGCGTTGATAGTGCAAGGAGCATCGATCCAGATGGAATGTTTTCCTTCCCGTCCACGGGCGATGAAATAGATCTTTCGATTGTTACGGTTCCACAGCGTGTGATTGATGTAGAGTTGGGCTTTTGAAATGTCGGGTTGATTGTTTGGGTCGAGGACCTCTGACTCTTGCACGGGCGTCCAACGTCCATTTTCCAGTTGATTGTACGAGCCGGTTCGCAGGTGTTTGGCTATTTCTTTGTACGAAACGAGCAAGCGGGATTTGCCGGTTTTAATGTCGATTTTGAATATGCCGTCGTTGTCTGGGGCGAACGTTCCTTCGGTTTCATCGAGAGCTCCGGCGTATCCTGTAACGGGCCTGAGTCTGGCAAGGCGACCATAGTTGATCGCTAGAAAATCCGTGCCACTGGGCGCGACGCCTGAATTTCCGATGGAGTCGTTTGGATACCGATATTCATGGATACGCTCTCGTTTGGCGATGTCGTAGAGAACCGTGAAAACACGGCCACTGTCGGGGTCTCGATCGTTAAAGAAAAACTGACTCTCAGGTTGAAGCGGGTTCCAATAAAGCATCGTGCCTTGCTGTAGATTCCAGCCTCTTGATTGATCGATTTTGGTTACGCGATAGTTGTTTTGCGTATCAATGAGAATGATATCAGCAGCATCTTCCGCCCCCGGGAGCCGATCATGGAAGTTGTTTCGCATCGCGACGATGTAACGTCCGCTTGCGTTCCAGGGTATGGTTTTGGATTGGCCGATGTAACCGAAAAAGTGATGCTTTGAGCCAAAGGTGATTTGCTCGACGCTAAGACTGAATTCGGGACCGTTTGCATTGACGATCGTCTGTGATCCGAAAATAGCGACTACGGTTGGCAGGAGACGATAGAACGAACGATTGATCAGATGGGTAAGTAACTTCATGAAAACGGGTGAATTTCGTAGGGCAGGAGCTTGCTCCATGCCGCATATGTAGAGAATGAATAACTTATGCGGAACGGCGCAAGCGCTGGTCCCACTAATTTCGATCTATTAGACTGTTTTAAAAGTCCGCCATTTCATATTTTCGTATTTTTCCGTTCAAATCGCATTTCCTCATTTCGCAATACCCTCCAGGTATTACTTGATTCGAAAACTACGATTTGAACAGGAAAACTCACTTCAACTACTCGGGCGGGACTTATTAAACAATCTCTAAGCATCGACGACATCGATATTGGTGGCGATAGGTTGACCTTCTTCGACGAAATCGCCTGAACTGACGTGGAACTTCAGAATACCGCCCACTGGACCTTTACCGTCGGAGATAAGAGCGCATCCAAAAACCGTGGCGAGGCGCTTTGCTTTTGGGTTGGTGAGGTCGCCGCGCGGCGTGGTTAGTAGACGTTCTGTTTATGCGTTTTAACTGGGTGCTTTACGTTTCGGAATAAATTATCTACGTATAGATTATGAAGAAACGATATACTCTGGTTCTCCTTTTTTTATGTACCCAGGTCGTCGCGCCTAGCTCCGTTCTGGCTGCTCAAGGTGAAAAGGGGAGCACAGGCCATTTCCTTTATGTCGCGACCCCGGGCATCCGAAATTACTTGGGATACGGAGGCCACGGATTGCTGGTTTTCGATATCGATGACAATCACCGGTTCGTGAAGCGAATTGCCACTCAGGGTTTTAAGGACGATGGGGTGCCGTCGAACGTCAAAGGTATCTCGGTCAGCGAGTCGCTCAACAGCGTTTTCATATCCACATTAAAGTCGATGCAGCGCATTGATCTGGGTTCGGAAGAATTGTTGTGGGAAATTGGATACGAAGGAGGTTGTGACCGAATGTCGATATCGCCGGACGGGAAGACAATGTATTTGCCGTCGCTCGAAAAGGATTTTTGGAATGTGGTGGATTGCGCGACTGGCGATGTTCTCGCTAAAATTGAAGTTCATTCAAGGGCTCATAACACGATTTACGGTCCTTCGGGGAAGCGGGCTTATATGGCGGATATCGGATCGCCCTTTTTGCACGTAGCCGATACGAACACGCATACAGTGGCGCTGAAGGTTGGTCCATTTAGCGCTGGTATCCGTCCCTTTACCATCAATAGCGACGAGTCGCTGGCTTTTGTAAACGTCAATGATCTGCTTGGTTTTGAAGTAGGGGATTTGAAAACGGGAAAAAAACTAGCGAGCGTAAAGGTATTGGGCTGGAATAAAGGTCCAGTGCGGCGGCACGGCAATCCAAGCCATGGTATCGGGCTAACTCCCAATGAAAAAGAGGTCTGGGTTTCCGATGGTCATAATATGCGTATGCATGTCTTTAGCGCAAAGGCGCCATATCAGCAGCTTACAAGTATTGTCCTAGGAGATATGCCAGGATGGGTCACGTTCAGCATGGATGGTCAGTACGCCTATCCCTCTAGCGGAGAAGTGATTCATGCGAAAACGCGAAAAGTCTTATACCTGTTGCAGGATGAACACTACAACACGGTTTCAAGCGAGAAGATGGTCGAAATCTTTATGAAGAATGGAAAGGTCGAAAAAGCAGGCGATCAATTTGGGCTGGGCAGATTGCACGAGCCGAAGTAGTAGGGCCCAGTAGCTCAGTGCTACAAGCCTGAGTTATTATTCAATCGATGACTCAGGCTTGCTAAAGCACTGAGCTACTGTTTTATGCCTGAGGAGTTTTTGTTCTTTTGGAATGTTTGGACGGGAAATAATCGATCGTCCTATTTATTCACTGGAAGGTTCAGGTAGACCAAATTCCGGGAACCGGAGTTGGCGACTGCAATGTCGGCAAATCCATTCTGGTTCAGGTCGCCGACGGCTAGATTGTAGGTTATCTCGGATGCTTCGCCAAAGCGTACTTCCTGGTAGCTTTTGCCGTCGCCTTGGTTGAAGAAGACGGCGTTTTGTTGGCCGGTATTTGCTACAATGATATCGAGGTGACCGTCGTTATTCATGTCGGCAACTGCCAGGGCGTAAGTACGTCCTTTTGCTTGACCAAAGTTGTGGGTTCCGCTGATACCCCCTTCCCCATCGCCTAGGTAGACTGTATTCAATTTCCCGATATTTCCTGCAACCCAATCGAGTTTACCGTCGCCATTAAGATCAGCCACGGCGATCGCCCGGGTTTCGTCCTTGCCCGATCCAAATGGGATTCGTTCACCGAATTGAGTTTTTCCGTCGTTGAGGAGTATTAGGTTTTGCTGAGAGTCGCGATTGGCAAGAACGAGGTCGGGATGACCGTCGTTGTTGATGTCGCCTACCGCAACGTCGATCGTGGAATCGACTTGGTTTCCGAATGCCTGGGTATTCTCAAAATTGGCCGAGCCATCGTTGAAGTAGATCAGGTTTTGTCTGCCGCGAGCGTTGGCTAGAATATCGACATCTCCATCCAGGTCGATATCGGCAAGCGTGAGGCTGCGGATGCTCGAGGGAGTTCCGAAAGTTGCGTGACGCTGAAAGGTTCCCTGGCCGTCGTTGAGAAAGATGACGTTTGGAGCGTTGTCGTTCCCAACGGCGATATCGAGGTCGCCATCGTTGTCCAGGTCGGCTAGCTCGGTCGCGTAGGATGTAGCCAGGTCCTGGCCAAGGGGGCGGATGAGATTAAACCGGGCCCGACCTTGATTGAATAGAAGGATATTCCGATGAGGCCAATGGCGTCCGTTGGCGACCGCGATGTCTAGATCGCTGTCTCCATCCAAATCTCCAATACGCAGAGATGCCGTGGTTTCGGAACCGGTTCCTAGACTAAGCCGTTCGTGGCTGGCGAATCGCCGTTCTTCGGCTGCTTCAGCGAAGAGGCTGGATAGGAGGATGAGGGTGATTATTCGCATTTATTGTAGCGCAGGCATCCTGCCTGTGGATTTTTTAGATTATTTGTTGAGGTAACGCTTGAATTCCGGGCGGTTTTTCCACGCTTCGATGTAGGGGGCGTATTCTTCGGATATGGTCCAGTCGCGGCGGCCTGGGTGGTCGGGGTCTACGTGCCCTTCAGGGTAGTCTTTTCCTTCGTAGCTGGCTTGTACCGAAGCGTCCCATTTTTGGAATTGCTTGAGCATGCGTTTGGCGATTGCGGCGTTTGTTTTATAAAGATCGTTGGTTTCGTTCGGATCTTGAGCCACGTTGTAGAGATAGAATACGCCCTTGCTCGTGTCGGGCGCGACGAGCTTGTAGTCGTTATCTAGAAAGGCGGCTTTTTTCATGTGACGGAAACCGAGCGGCTTTTTGCGCGGGCCGATCTCGCCATTGAATAAAGCGCGAATGCTTGTCCCGTCTTGCGGCTGGAGAAGATCCGATTTTGGAAGTCCTACGACCTCGGCGATAGTCGGAAAAATATCCATGGTCGCGGTGGGGTGGTTTGTGATCCGCGCATTTTTAATTACCGCTGGCCATTCGATGACGCAGGGAACGCGTATTCCTCCTTCGAATACAGTTCCTTTGTTGCCACGCAGTCCGCCGACTGTATCCGGTGTTATGTTGGCAAGCCCGCCGTTGTCGCTGTTGAACCAGAGGACGGTGTTGTCGGCGATTTTTAGATCTCGCAAACCTCTGCGAAGAGTGCCGATGCTGCGATCCATGGCGACCATTTCG
>Ga0302122_10003011_pt1 | contig 10287 bp, 6 predicted proteins | sample CB21_SCM_MG_FD_203115 | JGI IMG/M metagenome (GOLD analysis project Ga0302122, IMG submission 203115) | Marine microbial communities from Western Arctic Ocean, Canada - CB21_SCM | ecosystem: Environmental > Aquatic > Marine > Oceanic | place: Canada: Western Arctic Ocean | collected 2017-09-28
CGGAACCTTCACCCACGCCCAGCGCGATTCTTTCGCTGCTGGCGGTGATGCTAATGTTCGCGCTGGACGTGCACTTTGAATTGCTGCTGGGGTTCCAGCAATCTTACGGGGTGTTGCCCATTGGCGGGGGGCAGCTTTCGGGCCCGCTTTTTAACGCGGTGACTGCCATGTGCGCGCACACCTTTGTGGTAGCCGTGCGCATCGCGGCGCCGGTGATCGCCGTGGGCATCGTGGTGAGTTTGCTGTTGATGGTGCTGGCGAAAACTATTCCGCAAATCAACGTGTTCATTGAGAGCTTTTCTGTGCGTATTATGGTGGGCGTGTTTCTGTTTGGATTCACGCTCTCCATGGCGGCGCGGCAAATCACCGAGTACCTGCACAAACTGCCGGACGATTTTGTGGTGGCCACGCGGCTCATGGGATTGGGAGGATAAATCATGGCGGAAAACGATCAAGGCCAGGAGAAAACCGAACAGCCCACCGCAAAAAAAATGCAGGAGCTGGTCGAAGGCGGCCAGTTCGCGAAGAGCCAGGAGGTGTCAACGCTGGTGCTGCTGTCGCTGGCGCTGATGGTGTTCACGATTATGGCACCCAAAATGGTGGCAACCTTTCAGCTTTACCTCGTGAGCACCATCCAGCAAATGAGCACGCTGCGTATGACCGTTGAGTCGTTTCCAGGATTCTTCAACCAGTTTATGAGAGTGGCCGGCAGTTTGATTTTGCCGGTGATGTTCGCGGGTGTGATGGCCGGCATCATCGGCGCGGGCAGCCAAAGTAAATTCAAACTAACGCCCAAGGCCATCGAGCCCAAATTTTCAAAGCTCAGTCCATTGAAGGGCTTTAAAAATATCTTCAGCAGCAAATCGGTTGCAAAGTTGTTTGTGAGCCTTGCCAAGTTTGTGGTCATTTTTGGGTTCACGTATCCGGTGTTGAAAGATGTGCTGGATGACCCGGTTTTTTATTCGGCCATCGACGTGAAACATCTGTTGCTCTTCATGGGCCAAACCGCGCAGAGCGTGGGTTTGCGCGTGGTGGCGGGGATGGTGGTGATCGCTGCGGCGGACTACGCTTTTCAAGTTTGGAAAAATGAAAAGGATAGCCTGATGACTAAACAGGAGGTGAAAGACGAAACGAAACAGGCCGACGGCAACGCCCAAGTCAAGGGCGAACAAAAACGCCGCCGACGGCAAATGCTCATGGATTCAATGCAGGAGGAAATCCCGCAGGCGGATGTCATCGTCACCAATCCCACGCACTTGGCCATCGCGCTCAAGTACGACCGCGACGATATGGCCGCGCCGCGCGTGGTGGCCAAGGGCGCGCGCTACAATGCCCTGCGCATCCGCGAGATCGCCAAGCAACACGACGTGCCCATTGTGGAGAATAAACCGGTGGCGCGGCTGCTCTTCAAGCACTGCAAAGTGGGCCGCGAGATTATTCCCGAGATGTTCGCCGCCGTGGCTGAGATTTTGGCTTACGTGTACCGCACCAACCGTTATCGGTATTACACCCGCGGACAACGGGTGCCGACGGATTAAATTGGCAAAAAAGCTGAAAAATGACAAATTTCTCCCAAAAATTACAAAAACTGGCATCTCATTTGCTGCGTGATGGGGTGTGCGCACGGATGCGCGCTTTGACGGATTATCCGAAAATGACTGAAAATCAGCCAGCAACCCACGCCCCGGGAGGGCGCCTCGCGGTATGAGCAACGGCCAGGCATCCAAAAACATGCCTTGGGCCGATATCGGCTTGGTGGCCTTTGTGTTCAGCGTCCTGCTGTGGATGGTGCTGCCTCTTCGCCCGTGGATGCTCGACCTGCTACTGGCGGTCAGTATTTCTTCCGGTTTGCTGGTGATGCTGGTCATCATTTATGTGCGCGAGCCTTCCGAGTTCACTGCCTTCCCCACGCTGCTACTGATCATCACGTTATTTAGATTGGGGATTAACGTCGCCTCAACGCGCCTCATTTTGGGCGAGGCGCAGGCGGGCGAGATTATCCAAAAATTCGGTGAAGTGGTCGTGCAAAATAATTACGTAGTTGGTTTCGTGGTGTTCATTATTCTCACGCTGATCAACTTCGTGGTCATCACCAAAGGCGCCGGCCGCATCGCGGAAGTGGCGGCGCGATTTACGTTGGACGCCATGCCCGGCAAACAAATGGCGATTGACGCGGAGTTGAACGCCGGCCTCATCAAGGAAGATCAAGCCCGCACGCGGCGCGAGGAGCTGGCGAAGGAAACAGATTTTTATGGTTCGATGGACGGTGCCAGCAAGTTTGTGCGCGGCGATGCCATCGCGGGCATTATCATCACGTTGGTCAACGTCATCGGCGGCATCGGTATTGGCGTCATCCAGCGCGACATGGGCGTGGGGCAGGCGATGCAAACTTACACGATCCTGAGTATCGGTGATGGACTGGTCTCGCAGATTCCCGCGTTGGTGATTTCCACGGCGGCGGGTATTTTGGTGACGCGCACGGCGGACAAAGCAAGCCTCGGCCAAACGCTGGCCACGCAGCTTTTTCTGCAACCGAATGTGTTGCGAATCCTTTCGATCACGCTTTTCATCCTCGCTGCCTTTGCGTTGGTAACTGGCATTTTGCCTTGGTTCCCCTTCACGGTGATGGGCGGCGTGTTTTATTTCATGAACACTAATTTTGAAGAAAAGGGCATGATTATGGAGCGCCCCGCCGACGGCGGAACTACGCCCGGATTGCCTGATGGCGGCGGAGCCGATGGCGATGGCGGCGGTGAAGGTGCCGAACCTTCCGGGCCGGAGAAGCTCGAGGAGTTGCTGCACTTGGATACGTTGCAAATTGAACTGGGCTACGGACTGCTGGCGCTGGCGGATCCGAAAAAGGGCGGCGATGTGCTGGAGCGCGTGACGAGTGTGCGCCGCAATTTTGTTCAGGATATGGGCTTCATCATTCCCGCCGTGCGGTTGCGGGATAATTTGGAACTGCAGCCCAATGAATATCGGTTTATTTTCCGTGGCCAAATGATTTCCAGCGGCGAGGTGATGCCGGGCTATTGGCTGGCGATGAATACGAATAACAGCACCGAGGTGCTACCGGGCGTGCAGACGACCGAGCCGGTGTTCGGCTTGCCGGCGACGTGGATCACCGAGGTGGAACGCAAGAACGCCGAGGTGTCGGGCTACACGGTGGTGGATCCGGCGTCGGTGTTGGTGACGCATTTCAGCGAGACGATCAAGCGCAGTTGCCACCAGATTCTCAGTCGACAGGACGTGCAGGTGTTGCTGGATAATTTGAAGGAAGATCACCCCGCGCTGGTGAATGAGCTGGTGCCGAATTTGCTTTCGGTGGGCCAAGTGCAGCGCGTGCTGCAAAATCTGCTGGCCGAGGGTGTGTCCATCCGCAACATGGTGGGCATCCTCGAGCGCGTGTCCGACTACGCGGCCACCACGAAAAACCCCGACGAACTTTCCGAACAAGCCCGCCGTTCCATCGGCGTGCAGGTGGTGAAGCCGTACCTCGACGAATCAGGCAATCTGCCGTCCATCACGCTGGATCCTTGGCTCGAAGAGGAAATGGTGAAAGGCATCCGGCCATCGCAAAACGAAATGCAACTGCTGATCGATCCGAAGATCGCCGAACACCTTTCGCATCAACTGCATCAGGCCATTCAGCCGATGATTGCCGAGGGCAAACCGCCGGTGATTATTTGTTCGGCAATGATTCGGGCTGGACTCCGCAAGTTCTTTGCGGCGAAGTTCCCCGAGCTGGCGTTCCTCAGCTACGAGGAGCTGCCGCCGAAGATTGAGATTGTGCCCGTGGCGTCAATCCCGGCCATTCAATAGCCGGAGATCGACCGGTCACTTGCCAATTGTTAAATGAATGTTGTTAAACTTATCGCCGATTCGCCCCAGGACGCGCTGGAAAAAGTGCGCGACGAATTGGGCGTCGACGCCGTAATCCTTAATGTGCGCCCCGTACAGGCCGGGGTCCTCAAGCGGATGTGGAACGGCAAACAAGTAGAGGTGCTGGCCACGAAATCCACCCCCGAACGCTCCGAAAAAGAAGCGATGCTACAACTGGCCACCCGCGTGGGCGAGTTGGAAGAGGAACTCACCGAGCGCGTCGGCACCGCTGTGCTGCAAGGCCGCGCCCCCAACGCGGACACCAAGCTGCCGGCCAAGCTCGCGCAAATGATCGCCCAAGCCCAAGGCGGCCGCCCCGAGGTGGTGGCCTTGCCGGCGGTGCAGGTTTTGGAGGAATTGGGTTTGCTGCCTTCGCACGCCCGTTGGCTTTCGGCGCAGGCGCGCAATTTTCTGGGCGGCACCAAGCCGCGCAATCTCATCGAAGAAATGGAGTTGCTGCGCGATGTGCTCTCGGAATATTGGAATCAAATCGCCCGGCGCGTGGAGAAGCCCGGCAATCCGGTGCGCGTGTTGGTGGGCCCGCCCGGCACGGGAAAAACCACCGCGCTCTGCAAATGGATGACGCAGGAAGCGCTGGTGAACCGCAAGCCCGTGCGCGTGTGGCGGCTGGATGGCGATCGCGGCAACACGGCGGAATTTCTCAGCCTACACGGCGAGCTGATGCAGATTCCGGTGGAACGGTTTTGGGATGACAACGATCAGCCGCCGGAAGACACGATGCGTTTTGTGGATCTCCCGGGCGTGGCGACCAACAGCCCCGACGCGCTGGAAGCCCTCGCGCGCGGCTTGGCGGATATGCCGCCCATGGAAATTCAACTGGTGCTCAACGCCTCGTACGATTTGGGTTTGCTGCTGCGGCAGGCCCGCGCGTTTTCGCATCTGCCGCTCGCGGGCATTTTGCTGACGCACATTGACGAAGCCGAGCGCTGGAGCAAAGTGTGGAACGTGATGCTGGCGACGCAGTTGCCCATTTCGTTTCTCTCGGGGGGACAGGATATTCCGGGCGACTTTCACCGCGCCATTCCGGAGAATCTTTTCGACGCCTTCGTCAACGCCGGCCTGCAAACGCCCTCGCCCGCAGCGGGTTGATTTTGTAGCCCGGCCCAAGCTACATTGCAGTTTCTACTACGCCTCCGGCGAGTTCTGAAGTGCGCAGTTCCGCGCCGTAATTCAAGAGGCAATGCTGGATTTCTTCCATCACATCGTCCCACTGATTGGTTTGGCTTTGGCGGAAGAGGCGCATGGTGGGATACCACGGGGTGTCGTTGCGATGCAACCGCCAGCGCCAATCAGCGGCGTGGGGCAGAAGCGTCCACGCGGGGCGGCCAAGCGCGCCGGCGAGATGGGCGGTGGCGGTGTCCACGGAGATGACGAGGTCGGTCTGGCTGAGGATGGCGGCGGTATCGGCAAAGTCGCCGATGTGATCGCGCAGGTCGTGGACGTTTGAGCGGCGGTTCATATCGGCCACGGCGTCGTTGTCGGCATTGATTTGCATGCTATAAAACTGGCAGCCGGGGGTATCAAAAAGATTGCGGAACAGCGTGTAGGGGATGGATTTTTTTTCGGTGATTTCGCTGTGCGGGGCACTGCTCCAAGTGACGGCGATGTGTTTGTAGCCGGGTTTGTAGCCGGGGAGTTTTGACGCGGAAGCTTCGATGGGGCTTAGGTAAGCGGGGCTGTGGTGATCGGTTTCGCGTTGGAGCTTGAGCAGTTTGGGGAGGCTCATCAGGGGCGCGTGCACGTCGAAGGCGGGCAGGGCATCGCCGGGGGCGACGACGGAATCGAGCTCGGGCACACCGGCGAATAGGCGTTTGAGCTGGGGCTGGCACTGGAGGGAAATGCGGTTGCGGGCGCGGGCGAGTTGGCGGGCGAAGCGCAGGAACATTATGGAATCGCCAAAGCCCTGTTCGGTGTGGAGCAAGAGGCTTCGTCCTTCGAGGGGATCGCCGCGCCATTCGGGGGCGTTAAATTCGGGTTTTTTCTTTTGGCGGGCTTTCCAGCGGAATTCGTAATCGCGCCAACCTTTGGCGAAGTCACCGAGCATGAGGCAGGCGAGGCCGTGGTTCCAGCGGAGATTGGGGTTGTTGGGCTCGTAGTACAGCGCTTTGCGATATTCCATGAGCGCCTCGGGCACGCGATTTTGTTCCTCCAAAATCCAGCCAAGATTTACGGCGGCGTCTGCGGCTTCGGGATTGATGAGCAGTTCCTGCTTGAGGCAAGCCTCAGCGGCGGTGACGTCGCCGAGGAGTTGGTGGGAACTAGCCATGCCGAGGTGGATGCCTTGGGCGGAGGGTTCGCGGCGGGCGGCGGCTTTGAAATGTTCGAGGGCTTCGGTGGGGCGAATTTGTTTGAGGCGTGCGGCGCCGAAGTTGTAGCGCAGCTCGGGGGAATCGGCGCCGAGATCGAGCACGCGTGAGTACACAGACACAGCGAGATCCAGCTCGCCCATCTTCTGAAAGAAGAGGCCGAATTTCTTGAGCGTCTCGGCGTGACTTAGGTCACGCGCGGAACTGCTATTTTCAACTTCCGTGTTGATTTTCATAATACCACTTAACGAGCAGCAACTGCTCGGTGAGTCCATCCTTGGACGTGGTTGACAGCGTTAATGGCTGTTAATGTCGCTATACTATATGTCGGCAAAAGAGGGGGGTGACTTTAGGAAAATTTTTGCCTAATTTGGGAAAAACCAAAAAAAAAGCGCCCGACCGGTGAAGAACGGCCGGGCGCGTGAAAAAATGCAGTTTTAGGCTACTTTTCGCGGGGGATGGCCTCTTCCGCCACAGGCCCAAGCACTTCGGCTTCTACGACGACCTCGGGCTCGGCTTCGTTGCCGATTCCAAATTCTCCCGCCATTTCGGCTAATTCAACGGATAAATCGACCAATTGCTTCAAGCCGTTGGTTTTCTTGTCCTTGAACGTGAGCTTGCCTTTCATGGAGAGCATATTGCTGGTGAAGGAGGCTTCGTCGAAAACGCGAAGAACTTCGACGATTTTGTCGGCTTCCTCATCGCCTTCAGCCATGATTTCCACCACATCGGCCACGCGATCGAAGCGGATGAAGCCGCCGGCCACGTGTTTGCCGAGCAGATTGTGCCGAGCGCCCTTGATGGGGTTGACGGTAGTGCCTTCGGCCACTGCGGCGGCGTGTTTGTCGGTGGTGATGAAAAGCGCCTTTTGGTTTTGAGCAAACTGAATTCCCGCCATCGCTTTGAGCATCGTCATTCCCTGTTGGAGTTCGGGATTGTTGATGAGCTTATTGGCGGCTACCCAGTTTTCCACCGTGAAGCCAAATACAAAGCCGACTTTCGGTTGGGGGCCAAAATCGCCTTCGGCCATTTCGAGGCTGTCCCAGCTGAGCACCATATCGCCCTTGGGAATGGAGAGCAGCTCTTTGAGCGAGAGGCCGAGATTTTCCTCGATCAATTCCAGCACCTCGCCGAATTCGTCATTGTCTTCGAGTAAGGGCAGGATGTCTTCGTTGAACATCTTCCGGACCGCCTTCATGTTCACCGACTCGGCGAAGGCCAGAATGGAATCATCCGGCACCATGTTCAGCAATGAGGCATCCGCGCCCTTGCCAGCCATGTTGGCAAATTTCTCGTTTTCCTTTTTGCCAAAGCTGCCGGAGAAATCCACCGTCACCGCGCCCGCATCAAAGCTGACCGTGGAGGAGTAAGTGAGATCTTTGTACAAATTCATCATCAACACCGCCGCTGGATCTTCCTCGCCCACGACCTCGCCAATCATCTCCATCAACTGGGCGTAATCAAACCATGCCGCGACATCGTATTTTTTCTTCAAGTGCACGCTCAGGCTTGCGTTCGGCTTGGGTTTGCCCGTCATGCGCGCCTTGAGCATCGCTGGCACGCGCCCCACCTTGGTTTCGTCGCTGGTGCCCACGACCACGAAAACTTTATCCGTGAAGCCCAACGCCACGGGCATTCCCTGCATCGCCACCTGTTTGTATCCATTGGCATCGGTCACCCGAAACGGCATGCCGGTAGCGGCGATGATTTTGTTGAGGGTTTTCTCCAGCGTGGCGGCATCCTTCACCGCCATTACCAATCCGCCGGTTACGGTGGGTTCGCCAAATTCTTCGGCGGGCGGTTGCACATTCATGAACACATGCGCCGGCCGGGCGATATTCAACCCGCTCGCGGCGGGGTCTTTGAGGATCGCAATTGCTAGCTCGTCATCAACCTCGTTCATGAGTTGCTCGAATAAATCCGACTCGAGCAAATCCTTGTACCCGCCCTTATCCAGCAATTGCTTAAGGTTGGCGGAGAAGACCATCGTCGTTTTCTTGGGTAAATGCGAAGCAAGCGAACGCGCGCCCGCAGCGGGCTTGTCCGCCGGATCGGCGATCAACTCGGTATGCTCGGGCTCGGCCTCGGGGTTGGCGATTGTCTCGGTGTTGCCCGGCTCGGCCTCGGATGGGGCGGCGGGGGCATCTCCTCCGGTATCCGCGGCCGGAGCTGCGGGCGCCGAATTCACCTGCTGGCCGCAGCCGAGCCAAAGGCCGGCCATCACCAACAGCGTGGGGATCCAAAGAAAAAGTTTGCGGGCCATAGGCCCATCGGATGTTTTGCAGGGGGTTTGCATCGGGAAAGTCTACCTTTTGGGCGTCATCCGTCCAGTTTTTTTTTGCCAACTCGGGCTGGGCTGGGCTAAGGTGTCGCATGCGTGAGCGTACGGCATGGATTATGGGCGGCATTGCAGCCGCATTGCCCGTGGTGGGATTGTTGATTTGGCTTAACTTGGATGGCGGCGGTAGTGCCATCGAGATTCCGTTATTGCCCGCATCACCATCCGAGCCGAGCCATCCGCGACTCAAGGTATTGGAGGAGCCCGGCAAATGGGAACTGGTGAGCACGGCTAAAAGCGTTACCTCCACCAACACCAACACTGGCACCCTCCATGCATACTGGGGACTCAACGGTCATTGTCTGATTCTGGAAGCGGAGATGACCAATCCCGCCGGCGAAATCACCTATGATTTGTCGGTGAAACATTTCAATGATCAGATTGATCACTACCATTACACACTCATTCAGGACGACGGCTATGTGCGGGGCCTCATCGGCAAGTGGAAAACCCAGTCAACGCGGATGGATTGGTGGTCAGTTTATCTTCCCGGCGCGCCCAGCGGAGTGAGCCAGCGCATAGTCGAGCAGCAACTCACCCCGAGCGAAAGAAAAACCAACATCGATATCGTAAATAATAATCAAGTGGAATTAGCCGGCTCAGTCGAATCCAAGCGCGTGGGCGAGCGCGAGGCAGCGCCGGCGACCCAACCGGCCACGCCGGAATTGGCGCGGCTGGGCACTGCCGGGGTTTGGCAAGAAGTCGAGTCGGTGATGGAGGAGGGCAAGCTCATCACCAACCGCATCAACGGACGTTCCCGCTGGACGCGCGGGGGTCGTGCGCTGATCTATGAAGGTGTCATCGATAACAACGGGGAAGGCGTCTATTTTATGTGGGTGAAAACCTATGACCGAATGGATGGCATTTACCGGTTTGTTTACTTTTTCAAGGACGGCCCGGTGGATCATTTCGTTGGCAAATGGGATGAAGCGACCAAGACTATTGTGTGGCGATCCATTCAGCCGCCGGGCAACCGGGTCATCCACGAAACCTTCACGAGCCCCACTCATCGCACTTGGCGCGTGGAATTTTTTGACAACGAACGCAAGCTCGTTTCTTCCAGCGATGGCGAGAGCCGGCTAAAGGAGTAAACCGTTAAGACGCCAGCGCGGCTTCGGCCAACACTTGGCCCGCGGTGGGCAGCGTGGCGGTGATGGTTTCCAGATTTTCTGTGAGTTTCCGCACCGGCTCTTCCTGGCCGCGCTCGAGCAGCCGCCGTGTCCATTCCACAAACGCCATGCTGACAGCTTTTTCGTGGTCGGGATCGGTCAGTCGGGTGGGTTGGCTGAGGGCGAATCGGCAAAGCAAACGCGCCGCTTCATTCGCCGGATGTTTCGGCAATGCCTCAAACAAAGGCAGCGCTACTTTGAATTGGCCCGCCGTGAGCAGCGCGATGCCGCGTTGCTTGGTGATCTCCGGGTGATCCGGGTGGTCCTGCGCCGCGCAATCAGTCCAGTGCAGCGCGATCTCGGTGTCGTTCAGATGCCCGTTCACGATGTTGCAGCCGAGGCTCCACAGCGAGGGCGTCATCAAATCTTTTTCAATCGCCTCGAACAACAACTGCACCGCCTCGTCGGCGCGATCGTTCTTCACGAGAAACGTGCCCACCCCGTGACGCACGCCGGCGGCATCCGGCGAAATCTCCAGTGCTTTCCGGAAGGCTTCCTCGGCGCCTTCGGGTTCGCCCGTTTTGGCCAAACTATCGGCCAGCAAATGATACGGCCCGTGCGCTTCCACGCC
>Ga0302122_10003012_pt1 | contig 10286 bp, 7 predicted proteins | sample CB21_SCM_MG_FD_203115 | JGI IMG/M metagenome (GOLD analysis project Ga0302122, IMG submission 203115) | Marine microbial communities from Western Arctic Ocean, Canada - CB21_SCM | ecosystem: Environmental > Aquatic > Marine > Oceanic | place: Canada: Western Arctic Ocean | collected 2017-09-28
GGCCAACACGCCCACCCTCGGGATCTATATATTAACCTTCATGATTTGTAGGGTGGGCCATCCTAGTAGGTTAAAATATACGTTGGGATTTCGCTCGAAAAAACTAACGGCGGCCAACACGCCCACCCTCGGGATCTATATATTAACCTTCATGATTTGTAGGGTGGGCCATCCTAGTAGGTTTAACTAACGTGCGGGTTTTGTAGGCTATATAAATTTAAGGTTTAAGGGACGGGTTTTCGTAAGCTATATCGTGCGGGTTCGGAGGATATGCGAGCTGAGCCTTTAAAGGCTCAGCTCGTCGGGGACCGAATTGGGGAGCGACACGCCGGCGTCAAATGCCGCCATCTTGAACCGCGCGACCTCGAGGGTTGTCTGGATATCCTCTGCCATAGGGTGCGCGGGACCGCAAACCCGCCGGATTGTCGAGGCTAGCTCCTCGAGTATCGTCACGGCTTCGCACATGTCGTCGCGGGGGGCGCCATCGGCTTCATGAGGCAACTCGCGTAACTCCAGCAAATCCTTATATAGTCCTCATCATCAGCACCGAGCGTGCGTCGCGCCGCGAGGAGATGCTCGCGTAGAAAAGGCTTCGCCTCGGTGTAGCAGTTCATGTCTCTGAGCGAGCAACAAAGGTTGGCTGCGTGAAATAATATACTTGGGGAGTCGAGCGCCACTGCATTTGCGTAGATCTCGCGGCGCAGCGCGAGGCTCTCCTGAATCCGCCCCAACCTGCTGTAACAGAGGGCGATGTTGTCTTTCGTTTGCAGCATTATCTTTTCTGATGCACCCGAGCGCTTATAAATGGCCAACTCCGCTTCGTGGACTCCAAGCCGGTCTTTGTGACGTTCCGCGGCGCCCAGACCATTCCCGAGCTGTCTCATCGTGTTTGTCCGAGTATGGTCCCCCTCTGGCCGCCCCGAATACGTTTTCCAGCACGCCCAGCCAAGCGCGTGCTGCACGACGCCGTGGTAGTCTCGTTTGCACAGGCTACACGAGTACCACCGCGCCCACCTCGGATCCATATCCAAATGGTTCTCCTCGGCCTCCTCGACCGAAATCTTTGCCTGCCGCGCCAAGCACGACACGTGCGCGACGCCCAGTTCTGGAGAAGAAACGCCGTCACGGTCTCCACACGCGCATCCTCGCACGAGGCCTTCTCCCGTGCGCGAATGGACAGCCTCGAGACAGATGTAGCATTTCTGGCCCTTCGTGTCCTCCGCACACCTCTCCACCGCGACCTTCACGGCCTCCGCATGTTTCTTATTTGCGTAGTACTGCTCAGCGCCGCCTGCTTTCTTAATCTTCTTACAAAGCTTGTCGTGGCCACCTTCCTTCCAGTGCTGCGCCTGGCAGGCTGCCCCACAGTAGCGTGTACTGCAGCGGCCGCGTTTCTTTCCCAAAGCTAAGCCAAGTGGGGCAGCGCAGGCGGCGCAATTCGTGAGGATCATCCGTAACGCGCCGCTCTGTGAGGCATCAAACAAGCCGCGTGTGCATTAATGCATAGTTTTTGCACGCTGACGGGTTTTTGAGATTGGTGCGGGTATTCCTAGGCTAGCGCCCACAGATAGCGCCCCCCGACGCCGTCGGGCAGCCTGCAGCCGTAGAGCACCGACGCGTACACCAGGACCGTGGTCTCCGCACGCTCCCGGACGCCGCGGCCGCCCGGGGCAGCCCACAATAGATGGACCTCCTGGACAGGCGGACGACCGTCGCCTCCGGCCCCACCCCGAGCGTCAAGCACCTGGACGCGTTGACGTTACGCGCGGAGCAGTACGCCGATTTGGACGCGCCGTCCGTCGCGCGATCGGTCGCGGTGGAACGGACTTTGCTAACCCTCAGCACTCTGGCCGCGCAAGCGCACCCCTTGGAAACGTCCACCATAAAAGGGACAAGAGAAGGCGTGGACGGCGAGCACCAGCGACATTTAACCGCTCCAAGGTTCTACCTGTTGGATCTCGCTTTGCGGGTCTGGAGTGAAACCGATTACGCCCACCTCCCAGAGAGACGATTTGTGGACCTCACGGGTTCTAATGGAGAGCACTGCGTCGCGGTGTCTCTCTTAAGAGACTGGGCCTCGTGTCGCTCCGTAGAGCCGGTCCACGAGGCGCGAGTCCTGGCCAATGCTCTCGTTAAAGAAAGGGACAAAAGGCACCAAAGAAGACGAAGGGGCGCTTCAAGACGAGGCCGAGACCCCCAATCCACACCGGCGCCCATCTACATCGAGGAAACAAATGTTTTGTGGGACTGCGACTGGAGCGACTGCGACCTCGCCCTTTTTGATGCCACACGGCCTTCGTTCTCCAGTTTCGTGGACGAGGGGTGTTTTATCCGGGAAGGGTTGTGGCCTGGTTTGGCGAGATGCGCGGAAGGCACTGTAGTTTGTGTGTTGTCGAGGGACCCGAATCCTTCCATGCGGCGCTGCGAGGTCTTTCCGACGGAGGGTCCTTCTGCGTGTGTTTTACTAGATTCCTGTGTCATCGCGTGCGGCGACGGCGGCACGGCGGAAGCGTTGCGAGCGGACATCGTCAAGACGATATCGCCGTCCAGTGACCCGCGATTGGTCCAGCGGGCTCAACAACGAAAGCAGCCCAAGATGTTCCTGAAACTGCAGGACGCGCACCGGGCGCGGTTGCAACGCAACACGTACGACCCGGGCTCGCCGACGGACGAGTCCTCCTACGGGTCCACGCCGACGCCGAAGAAGAGCCCCACGTTGGGGTTCATCCGGCAGCAGAAGTTCGGCTCGCCCTCGAAGAGCGCCATGGGAAAGCTGGCGGAACGGAGTAGAGGCTCGTAAGGTGTTGTTGAGTTCTCCGCGTGGCCAGCGTTGGGGGGGGCGCCTCGCGTCGATGGCGTGCCGGTGGGCCCCCGGGGCCACCGTGGCGTACTTGAATCGTTGCGGTGCTAGGGCTAGTGCGCTGAGGCCGCTACACCGCGGAAGGAAAACGTGCAAACCCGTTTAGTGGGCTATTGTCCGCGATCGACCAATCGTGTTTTTCAGCATAACAGGTGCATTGCGCCTAGTTTTGACGCATTAGTTTTTTAGAGCAGTTTTATTATCACCGCTGGGCGCCCGCTTCAAGTTACGCGTAGCGAAACGCCCGCTGCATACACCTAACCTTTGCAGAAAGCACACTCCACAGCCATGCTGCGCCTCGCGACGCGGTCGTCGCAGACCCTGCGCCGCGGCCTGCGCCCGCTCTCTACGACGCGCACAGAGACGGACTCCTTCGGCCCGCTGGAGGTGCCCACCGATAAATACTACGGCGCCCAGACCGCGCGGAGCATGATCAACTTCCCCATCGGCGGCCCAGAAGCGCGCATGCCTTTGGCGCTGATCCACGCATTCGGCGTGCTCAAGAAGTGCTCCGCCTTATACAACAAGCGCACCGGGCGCTTAGACGGCACGATCGCCGACGCCATCGCCGAGGCGGCGGACGAGGTCGCCGCGGGCAAGCTAGACGACCACTTCCCCCTGGTCATCTACCAGACGGGGAGCGGCACGCAGACGAACATGAATTGTAATGAAGTGATCGCCAATCGCGCCATCGAGATTTTGGGAGGGGAGATCGGGTCCAAGAGCCCGGTGCACCCCAACGACCACGTGAACATGGGCCAGTCAAGTAACGACAGCTTCCCGACGGCGATGCACATCTCGGCGGTGACGGAGATCGAGACGCGGCTGTTGCCTGCGTTGGAGCACTTGCGGATTGCTCTCCAACAAAAGACGGAAGAGTTCGCCTCCATTATTAAAATAGGCCGCACGCACTGCCAGGACGCCACGCCCGTCACCTTGGGTCAAGTGTTTTCGGGCTACGAGGCCCAGGTCGTGGACTCCATTGAACGGGTGAAAGGCGCATTACCGCGCCTGAGAAGGCTAGCTTTAGGTGGCACCGCGGTGGGGACGGGACTCAATACGAAGGAAGGCTACGACGTGGCGATCGCCTCGGACATCGCGCAAGAAACGGGCTTCGCCTTCGAGACGGCGCCGAACAAGTTCGCGGCATTAGCTGCGCACGACGCGATTGTCGAGGCGTGCGGCCAGCTGGCGGCCACCGGTTGTGCTTTAAATAAAATCGCGAATGATTTAAGATTGCTGGGGAGCGGTCCGCGGAGCGGTTTGGGAGAGATATCCTTACCAGAAAACGAGCCTGGAAGCTCAATAATGCCGGGCAAGGTGAACCCGACGCAGTGCGAGGCCGTGACCATGGTGGCAGCTAGAGTAGTGGGCGACTGCGCGACGGCACAGTTCGGCGGCGCGCAAGGCCACTTCGAGCTGAACGTCTTCAAGCCCGTCATGGCCGCGTCTTTACTATCGTCGACGCGGCTCTTGGCGGACTGCGCCGTGTCCTTCACGGACAAGTGTGTTTCTGGAATCGTGGCGAACGAGGACCGCATCGCGGACCTCATGGCGTCGTCGTTGATGCTGGTGACCGCATTAAACCCGCACATAGGCTACGACAACGCGACCAAGGTCGCCAAGAAGGCGCACAAGGACGGGACGTCCCTGATCGAGGCCGGCGAAGCACTTGATTTGTTCACGGCGGCGCAGTTCGCGGACTGGGTGCGGCCCGAGCGCATGATCGCGCCCGAGCCCTAGTGGCCTTGGGTTTGAGTAAGAATAGTTTACCTCACTTCGACGCTTCGTGGGCGACGAACGCGGCACGCGAATTTCGTAGGGACGTTCCAACCTGCACCGCGAGCGGGTGCGAATCGCCAAAAACGCGCCGTGCGATCGACACCGTCTCATCAAGCGCCCTCACGGCCTCGCGACGATCTTCGAGGGTGGCGGCGGGGTCTATGCAGAGCGCCTTCGCGTAATTATTCCTCATCATGATCGTGAGATCATTTCCCTCACCGAGAACACGCCGCGCCATAGGTATTGTTCTGCGAAGCAGTGATTTGTTTTCTTTGAAACGCCCTAGACTGCGAAGGGTATCCGCGTAGTTGTTGGCTGATAAGACGGTGCTTCTATGTTCCTCCCCATACAGCTCTAACTTTTTGAAGTATACATTTCGATACATCTCTAGTGCCTCCTCATGACGTCCAACAAGGTCATATATATTTGCAAGGTTGCCCTGCACGATGAGCAAGAAGTTTCCTGGTGTGCCACGGCTCCGTCGCATGGCTAGGTCGGCCTCCATCACAATCAACGCGTCGGTGTGGTGTCCCACCTCGGATAAACCATTCCCGAGCTCCGTCATTGCGTTATTCTTAAGCATATGGCCCTCTGGCCGCCTCACATACGTCTTCCAGCACGCCCACCCGAGCGCGCACCGCACAACGCCGTGGTATTCTTGCTCGCACAGGCTGCACATGTTCCACCGCTCCCACTTCGAACATAATGTCCTGGCATCTAAATTGTTCTCCTCGGCCTCAGCGACCAGAATCTTCGCCTGCTCCGCCAGGCACGACACGTGCGCAATGCCAGTCGTTCCGGCAGCGACGCCATCACGATCTCCACACACGCATCCTCGGACGAGGCCTTCTCCCGTGCGCGGGTGCACAACCTCCATGCAGATGTAGCACGTCTGGCCGTTCGTGTCCTCGGCGCACGCCTTGGTCGCGGCCTTCACGGCCTCTGCGTGCTTCTTATTGGCATTATACTGCTCGGCGCCACCTTCTTTCCTAATTTTCTTGCAGAACTTTTCATGGCCGTCTTCCTTCCAGTGCTGCGCCTGGCACGCAGGCCCGCAGTAGCGTGTACTGCAGCGGCTGCATTTCTTGCCCAAAGCAAAGCCAAGTGGGGCAGCGCAGGCGGCGCATTGCGTGAGGATCATGACTTATCGGCGAGGGCAGCCCCACTATATCTCCCGCTATGTGTGAGTCAAATTTTAAAGCGCCACGCCATCTGCGCCGGCCGAACGAAAAAACCCGCACGTATGCGAAATTTTTTATTAGAATCAATTCTGACGTGTACTCATCTCTCCTCTAGAGTTCTTATAACGGAGAACTTGGGGACACACCAAAAATGCGCGCCGCAGCGCACCCGATAGTCCGACATGAATGCCGGCGTCGTGGAGTCCTCCTCGCGGTCGAGCACTTGCCCGAGGTCGCAGTCGGCGCACGCAAACGCACACTAAGAACCAGTGACCCCGGCCGCCACCGCCGCGCGGTCGCACCGGGCCTGTTCCGCGCGCATCTTGATGTCCGGTGTTCGCTCGATCATGCGCTCGCGCTGCTTGTTGAGGTATGGCGTGAACCGGCTCAATTCGCCGCCTCTGGTGGAAGGACCACGCGTGTCGTGCGGGCAAGTCGCGTCCGGGACCTCGTGCCACGAAACCAGGAGACCGTTCATCGACTCGAGGTTCTCGCGCGTCTGCTGGATCTCGTTGGCCTCCAAAATGTGAAACAAGCTGTAGACCAGAGCCATGGGCCGGTACGGCGCGAAGAAATCGCCCGCCTCGACCGCCGCGAGCCGCTTGATGACCGCGCTCCGCAGGCCTGCGGTATCCGCCGCGAAGCCGCCGCGGTCGTGGATCTGAGTCCACCACTCGAGCTTCCAGCCCGGCAGCGGCCCGTCCTTGACCTTCCTATTGCACTCGAAGTCCAGGACGATGAGCCGCACCTCCTCCAGCGTCAGGCCGCTGATGAGCAGGACTGGACGTTCGCGGGCGCGGTTCTGCCAAAGCGAGTAGAGCGGCGTGCCGTTCGAAGCCAACCTGTACCAGGTCTTGGTGAAGTTGTTCGCATCGTAAGCTTGCTCGTCGGGCCGCACGCCCTCCGCCTCAAGCTCGTGACCCGGGCCCTGCTCGATGCGCGCCATGTACGTGTTCGCGCCTTCCGCACCGTGGAGCGCCGTAAAGAGCGCCTTTGCGTGCCCGCCGAGCGTGGCGCCCACCGCGTGCCGAAAAAAAATGCAGCAGTGGTTGTAGAACGTGGCCGGCCGCATGGTGATCGCCGCGAAGAGGCCGAGGCCGGAGACCATCATTTTTGACACGACGCCATGGCGGCCTTCTTCAGTCGGCGCGAAGCCGAGGGCACCGTGGCTTAGATGGAGCCAGAAGCTCTTGCACGAGCTCATGTGGCACCCGTGCTCGTCGCCCCACCGGTTCATGCAACCGCACGCTATGAGGGTCGCCAGGTCGCCCACGCGCAACACCGCCATCGCTATCAACACGAAGCGCTCCAGTCCGCCGGCTGGCAGGCGAAGCGCGTCGGCGAGGCGCTCGACCAGACACGCTGTCGCCGTCGAGTTGTTGAGGCGCTGGATGACCTGCTTGATGCCGCCGGCTTGCTCTATTAGCTTCGTGACGTAGTAGGCGGCCTCAGTCGCGGTCTCCTCCTCTTGCGCGTCCGGTTCCGCGTCTTCCTCGTCCGACCGCGGGGCGCAGTCCTCGGGTACGCCCAGCTCTTCAACGCCAGGGCCGTGGGCCTCACGGTCGAAGCGCTTGGCGTTCAAACGCACTAAACAGAGCGCCTCCGGGTCCTTCGCCAGCCCAATAGGAGGGCGCGCGCGTCGTTGGATCGACACGCTAGACGGCCGGCCGCGTCGAGGCAGTCGCGAAACGCACGCGCCGCCGCGTAGCCTCGATAGTTTTCGATCGGTGGCGCGTCGATCGTTTGGACCGCCGCGCGCGCGGCGCGGCACGGGCCGCGAGCCACGAACTCCGCGACGAGCCTTCGCTCGCGGCACTCGTTGCGGTCGCGACTCCAGGGCTTGAAGGCGAGTCCCAGGAACGGCTCAGCCGCTTCGGCAGAAGACCCGATTCCGCGAGCTCGTTCCAGGAGGCTTTATACAAGGGCGTGACTCTGTTGAGATAGAGGCACGCGCCCGCTTCGAATGCCGCACGCGCGGCGCCCAAGTGGTCCCGCAAGCGTATGAAAGTGCGCACCGGCTGCCGTAACGCCGGGCAGGTCGACGCAACGGCGCCGAGGTCCGTTAAAGGCAGGTAACACAGTCCTTTATTTCTCAAGAAACCGGATAGTCCGGCAGCCACCAGCGGCGACTTGACGGGCACGGGCTCCGCCGCGCCGTCCCTAGATGATGCGTTCGAAACCTGCGCCTTTAGCGTTCGAACGATGTGCTGCTGTTCAAGGAGGCTTTCGATGGCCGTGGCGTCCTTCGCCGCCCCAGAGAGCCGTCCACGCTTCCTTGGAGGTTTAGCCGCCTCCGCCGCGCCACTGCCCACGCGGCCCAGCTCCAGCTCCGCGAGGCGCAGCGCATCCCTTCCGCGTGTGATCCGCGCGGTCTCATTCGCCACGACGAGAGGACTAATATATTGTATTGACCGCGCCATGTCAAGGACGCGGTCGACGCAGTCCGTGTCGAGGAGTAGTGGTTCGGCTGATCCCGGGGGCGCCACCACCGCTTCTGGTTCAGCGTCGAGGACCCGCTTGAACGCGCGTTTCAAAACATCCTACCGGGTTCGGACGTCTCTCGCACTTCGGCCTAGCACGCGCCCGATGTCCGCGAACTTGTCGCCGAGGAGCGCGTATTGACGAAGTAGGGCGCGGTCGTCGGCCTTGGTGAAGGGCAGCTTCGAGATGTCGGGGCTGAGCTGATTGCGCCACCGATTCTGGCACTGGCTCCCAGAGCGCCCAGGCACGAGCGGCGCCATACGCGCGTCCCATCGTGACGCGCCCTTCTCCGCGATCGCCTTCAGCAACAGCTTGTCCTCCTCAAGCGACCAGTCCTTGCCGCCGTGGAGGCGGAGCACGAGGTACAACGTCGACTCCTTCTGGATGTTGTAGTCGCCCAGGGTGCGGCTGTCCTCCAGCTGCTTGCTGGCAAAGAGCAGGCGCTGCTGGTCCGGCGGGATGACCTCCTTGTCCTGGATCTTCTGTTTCACATTGTCGATCGTGTCGGACGGCTCCACGTCCAACGTGATGGTTTTGCCCGTGAGCGTCTCGACGAAGATCTGGTGGTCGGGCGTCGCCCCGCCGCCACAAGTAGAAGACCTTCGAGCAGGAGGCGCCAGGACAGGCTGCGCGGCGCCGCCGAAGCAGAAGATGCGGCGAAGCATCGCCCAACAGCCGCTGCGGTCGGGAGACTCGTCGAGGTCATATTCCGGCGCCCCGAGCATCGTCGCGGCCGCGGCGCCCAGCGCCGTCGGGGCCACGCGCGCCGGCGCGGCGCTCGCGAGCTCGGACGAGGCGCAGGCGTCCGGGGCGTCGGCCACGGCCTTGTTCTTCCGCGCCGCGTCGGCCTTGGCTCGCGTCCACCAGGGGAAACTGCTCCAGCACGACGACTGGCGGGCAATTAACGTCGGCTCCTCCACGTAGCACGCGCACGTGATCTGATCGTCCGGGTCCACTAATTCAGGGAGCGCCTCGACCGACGCCGAGAACGCACCCCCTAATTTGAAGGGGCGTCGACCGGCGGCGTAGGGGCAACAGGGGGCCAGCGGACGGCACAATCGTGTCCGGAGGCGTCGGCTCGGCCTTGTCACATAGACTTAGCGCGTCCAATTGCGCGCGCCGCCGCCGCAGCTCATCTCTAATGGCCTTCGGGCCGCACGGCACGCCTTTGAGCTGCCCCAATAACGTTACTACTTTCCGGAGTAATCTGCCAGAAGAAGAGTATACTCCTTGCTGGGCACTGAGCTCCCTGGTGCACCTGGGGCGGCGGGGGCCCACCGAGGTCGACAGAAGCGAGCCCCCAAAGATGACCGAGGCTCGGCCCAGAATCCAATCCAATTTGATCACGACGCACGTGAGCACGTGAAGGACCGCTGTTTCATCGTTGAGCGGTTTACTGAGCTGCGCTAGTTCCTTCTCGCGGAAGGAGCAGCCGCACCCTAATACCCAGGTCCGCAGGCCTTGCACCACCAACGTCACATCACCCCACTGATCCTCGTCTATGAGAATATCCTCTATGAGAGCCTCGCACACCTCTATGAGAGCCTCCATCTCTTGTATAGTCCTGAAGCGATTAGCGCCCCACACTCGTTCCTCGATGTTGTCTTGTAATAAAACGAGACGCCGCGTGCAACTGATGATGCGAGCGGCTTTGCGGCGCGCCTCCTGGCCATTGCCGCACAGTGGCGAGTCCAAGGGCAATTTCGGTGGCGCAAACGGTAATGGCATCGCGGCCGCCGCGGCCAGCGCCGTTAGGGCACCGCGCAGCGGCGCGGCGCTCGCGGGCTCGAACAGGGCGGCGCCGGTCCGCGTCGCGACGGCCGGGGCCGCGCCCTTCGGGGTCGCGCCGTGCCCGGCTCCGGTAGGCGCGGGCGTCGCCTTGGGCCCCGGGCCCGGCGCCGGCGCGGCCGTCGACGCCGGCGCGGCCGTCGACGCCGGCGCGGCGCTCGCGGGCTCGAACAGGGCGGCGCCGGTCCGCGGCG
>Ga0302122_10003013_pt1 | contig 10286 bp, 16 predicted proteins | sample CB21_SCM_MG_FD_203115 | JGI IMG/M metagenome (GOLD analysis project Ga0302122, IMG submission 203115) | Marine microbial communities from Western Arctic Ocean, Canada - CB21_SCM | ecosystem: Environmental > Aquatic > Marine > Oceanic | place: Canada: Western Arctic Ocean | collected 2017-09-28
ATTGATGGACAGACCGGAGAGCGTGGCAGGCACGAGGGCAGAAGAGCTTGACCAAGACATCAGACCATACGCAACAATCTACACACCAGAGAACGTTTTGGATTGGGAATGGGAGAGACTTGAGTCTGGACATTACAGATTGCAATTTGTTAGGTTCCTTGAACAGGAAGAGAGAACAGTTGCGAACTCAACCAAATATTACGTCAGGACTTGGACCAACGACACGATCACACTGGACACAATAGAAGGTTCCATCGATGGCACCAGGGAGACGGTATCAGTGAAACCAAATCCGTTGGGCATCATCCCAGCCACTTGGGTTTATTCACACAGGACACCAATCAGGGGCATAGGTTCAGGAGACATTGAATCCATAGCGGAACAACAACTTTCATTATTCAACATGAGTGCTGAAGTTGAACAGTTGATAAGACTTACCAATCACCCAACATTGGTCAAGACTCCAGAGACAGAAGCAAGTGCGGGTGCGGGTGCCATAATCACCATGCCAAACGAACTTGATCCAAATTTAAAACCTTATATGTTGCAACCATCAGGACAGAACCTAGAGGCCATCCTGAGCACCATGAGGGAGACAGTGAAGTCCATAGACAGAATGGCGATGCTTGGAAGCATCAGGGCCATAGAGACTAGACAGATGAGTGGCATAGCGATGCAGACGGAATACACGACATTGGATGCTAGGCTGTCAGAGAAAGCCAAGAACCTAGAGGTTGCTGAAGAATCAATCTGGAGGAACTTTGCGAAATGGCAAGGACAGGTATGGACAGGATCCATCAAGTATCCCGTGAGTTTCAATGTAAGGGACAAGAACATGGACATGGACATATTGAAGAAAGTTTCAGAGACAGTCAAGAACATGACGGACACTGATCCAGAGACACAGAAGATAGTAAAAAACAAGATCAAAGAAGTAATTGCTAAAGACGAAGACGAGCTGATAGAGATGCAGACACCAGAACCTCTGAACACCGACATGCAACACCCACCAATCATTGGTGTGGAAGACCTAGTCAAGCACATGAGATCAATGGTAGAAGAAGGTTACACGGATGAACAGATTAAACAACTACATCCAGAGATGGAACAATTTTTTAGCAATGATCAAACACAAACACCACCACAAGAATTATAGAAGTCTTAAAGTTAAGATTTACAATATTGAGCGAATGCTTGATACGATGTCACGACGGATGAAAAGAAGTTGTGCGTGTAAGGCGAAGGCCCTTTTTAAGGGCTTGGGCGGATGGTGGGCAACTATAAAGGAGACAGTTATGCCAGGAAAAAGAGGCGGTAAGAAAGCAAGTCCGAGCAAAAGTCGGATGAGCAAGAAGAACAAGAACAAGACCTTCAAACCTAAGAACATCTATGGAAGAAGAGGTTAATTGGACAGAATACTTTGCTTCAATCACAGGAGTGTGTCCTTGGAGCAAGGCATACTGGGCGAAACAGAAGATAGACATCCAAAGATGGCGTGGTCCAAGCAAGATCACACCACTGGGTGATTACGTGGCCAGGATGTGGCTACATCCAAACGCAAGTGGTAGGGTGTTGTGCAAGATACACTACGGATTGAATGAGGACAGACCAAACGAGGAGTGGTTGTATTCACATCCACAATACAAGGGTCATTCAGCACCGGCACCTATTTTGATACAGCAAGATCTCGAGACATTAAATAAAGCAAGGAAAGGAAATAAAAAAAATGAATCCAAAATTAGTCCACAAACACTTATTGGTAAGGGCTGAGGTCAACTCACCTCCGCTTTACAGTTATTCAAGCGACAGGTTGAACGCAGAGATCAGCAACCTCGTCAAACACATAGACATGGAGATCATGTCAGGACCGCACTCGGCATACTGCGTGGAACCGGGCAACATTGGATGGAGTTCAACGGCAATCATAACAACCAGTTCAATAACTTTCCATTCATGGACTGAATTGAATCTGATACAGTTGGATGTCTACAGTTGCAAGAATTTCAAGATCAAGGACGTGTTCATGTGGTTGGCACAGTTTGAGATCGAGAAGTTGGACTACAAATACCTAGACAGGGAACACGGATTCAAGACACTGGCTGATCAAGAGCTCAACCATTGGGACAACAAGCAATACAACCTAGGTTGGAAGGACGAGGTCTTATACGAATAATGGATAATTTTTTATCAAACTTCTTTGGCACCATTGACAGATTCACAGACTGGGTGTTTGGAGCCAACAAAGGTAATTGCAGTTGCGGACACACATCACACTGCAAGGACAAATGCGACAGCTGTAGATGTGAACACTGTAATTGTCCCAAGGACAAGAAAGCATACAAGAAGAGGTTAGAGGATCTAAAGAAGAGAGATCCATTCATCTACAAATAGAATGGTCAAGAGGAGATTATACAGACAGCCAGTTGAGAGTGCCAAGCACGATCAATTCAAGAAGCTGTGTCTGGACTATTTCACCCACTACGACAAGCTGATGGCCAACCCATCCATGCGACACGCCATCCGGGCCAGGAAGGCACTGGTGCTGTTGAAGAGGGTGGCACACGAGAGGGGACTTGAACTGCTGTCACTGTATGCACCATCACAGAATGAGGGCAAGGACATCGTAAATCCTTTTATCTACAAAGACGGCAGGACGACAGGTAAATATATTCATACGGGGGTAATCCAACCCTTGAGCGAACAAAAAAAGGAGTAAGACACGATGAGTCAAGAACAATCATTGAATGACACTAAAGTTGAAGCTACTGAGGCTCCAACAGAAGTCACTAAAAATAATCCATCTCAGGAAGAGGTATCAACACCTAAGACATATACCCAAGAACAACTTGATGCTATTGCGGCTCAAATTCGTAAGAAGGAAGAAGCAAGGGTCTCTAGGAAGTTTGAAGGTGTAGATGTTGAGCACTATCGGACACTGGCTGAAAAAGAAGAGCAATCTAAAATAGAAATCCAGAAGAAGAAAGGTGAGTTTGAACAGATTCTTAAAGATCAGCAGGCGAAAGCGGCAGATAAGATTCAAGGTTTGACAAGTGAACTGACCAAGATCAAGGTAGATGGGGCATTGTTAAATGCGGCGTCAACATTGAAAGCCATTAATCCCGACCAAGTCGTTAGACTTGTGAGAGAGCAGATAAAGATGGACGAGGCAGGGCAGGTCGAGATCATTGATTCAAAGACTGGACAGACTAGATACAGTGACACGGGTGAACCTTTGTCGGTTGATGGATTAGTTTCAGAATTTCTAAAATCAAATCCACACTTCCAGCAACCAGGAATGCCAGGGGCTGGATCTACATCAAACACCAAGAGTGCTGACCTAGACGGGAAAGTTGATATCACTAAACTGGACATGAACAATCCAGAACATAGGAAAGTCTATGCTGACTATCGTAAGAAGTCCGGCCTAGTCTAATATTAACACAACAACTAGGAGAACCATACAATGGCTCTAACTAACACTACAACACTTAATGACCTTTTACCGGCTATAACGGCTGAGGCATTATTCGTAGCGTCTGAAAAATCTTTAATGAAAGGTCTAGTAAAGAACTACACAATACCTGCGGGACAAGGTAAAACAATCACTGTTCCAATCTACCCTAACCAAACAGCGGCGGCTATGACAGAAGCTACGGCTCCAACTGCAACAGCAATCTCAACTGACGGCGTTACCTTAACGGTATCAGAAGTTGGTTTAAGAGCAACTGTTTCAGATCTTTCAATCATGGCATCAGCATCTAATGTTGTTGCTGACATCGGAAAATTATTCGGTGAAGCGATTGCGAGAAAAATGGACACTGACATGATGGCATCTTTCAACACTTTCTCAGGTGTTGTTGGCGGCGTTGGCGAAGGTCTATCAGGAACTGCTACTGCGGCTAAACTTTTTGAAGCAATAGCAAAACTAAGATCGAACGGATACGACACATCAAACGATTGTGCGATCGTGCTACATCCGAACATCGCGTTTGACGTTGCGTCAACTCTTACTTCAACTTTCGCGGCTCCGGCTGGACAAGTTGGTAACAGTGCGTTAGCAAATGGCCTAATGGGAACATTAGGTGGAGTTCCAGTATACCAATCATCTCTAGTGAACCTAGCAGATGGTTCAACCGCTGGTGACTATGGCTGTGGAATTTTCCACCGGGATGCAATTGCTCTGGCAACTATGCAAGACATTAAAATCGAATCTCAGAGAGAAGCGACTTTAAGAGGTTTTGACATCGTTGGTTCAGCGATCTACGCCACTGGTGAGTTATACGATGGTGCAGGTATCAGAGGATCATTCGACTCAACAATTGAGTAGTTTTAACGACTAAGGAGAAATCCTTGCTCATACTAGAAAAGCCCTGTAGCAATATGGGGCTTTTTTTTTAAGTAAAGATGCCGTCCTTGACTATGTGGATTGTTGGGAGTGGACGGCACCAAAGCACGGCACACAGTCCATAATCCAATAAATAATTGTAATTGCAAGAGGAAGGACCTCTTGGAATAATTTAAAGAAGGACTTTAACAATGGCGACATTCGCAACAGACACGAACCTGAAAGAATACGAACCTGACATCCACAAGTATGGAATACAGGATTTTTCAGACCTACACTCAAAAACATACGAAGACATAATCAGACTACTGAATATAAAATGGTGGCCCACAGCCAACATTTCTGATGGAAATATAACGATAGCTTCCAACACAGCATCCAAACTGACTGCGAGCAAATTGAACAATGCACAGTTCGTTAGATTGGCCTGCTACAAGGTGCTGGGAGATTACATATATCCAAGATTGTCTACATTTGATCCAGACGGAGATTCCTTCCAAAACAAAATGAATTACTACAAGGACAAGGCCTCGGAAGAACTAGACCTCATCCTAAGGGAGGGCGTCCACTACGACGCTGACTCATCTGGCACATTTGAAGAATCAGAAAAGAAAGCATTTTATCACGGTAGGTTGATTAGATAATGTCAGCGAGAGAAAACATAGCAATCAACATATTTGAACAGTTGGAGAACATGACTGATCCGGCACCTAACCACATATCTAGGGAGATATTTGATGTGCAGAAGCTTGCCATCACGCAGTTCCCCGCGATACTGTTGGTGACTGCCAACGAGGACAGGGAAGACATCACGTCAACGGAGAGACTGGGTAGCATACAGTTCCAACTTAGATGTTATGTGAGGGGCACACAGATAGACACACTCAGGAACGAGATAGTAGAAAGAATTGAAGAAACACTTGAGGTTTCAAGGAACAGAGATTTAACATTATCATCAGCCAACATACACAATGTATCAACACAGGTCATAGGTATAGAGGTCGTTGACAGGGATCCACCATTGGGTGAGGTCATAGTGAGCGTGAATGTTAGATACACATACAAAAAAGGAGTATTGTAATATGTCCATGTTAATGTGGAAAGGTAAAGTTTCAAAGGTGATAGACAACAAGGTTGTCTCATCACACAAGAAAGATGGTTGGACTTTTTCAAAACCATCGATAATCAAAAATGTCCGTAGGAGACCTACCAAGGTTGATACAGACACAACGGTTGTCAAATTAAAAGCGAGATTGGGGCAAAGTTCACCTGGTCTATCAATAACAAAGGAGACAAACAATGGCGACTAATACAGGAACATACACAGGCGAAGCCGGTGTAGTTAAGTTCAGTGGTGATGCGTCGGCGGTTACTGTCGTTGCATCTGTGAGAGGATTTGAAATTTCTCAAACTGCAGATGCCGTTGAATCAACAGTCATGGGGACTACAGGCAGAGCATATATTGCCGGCAAGACTTCATACACTGGTTCAATGGACCTTTATTTCAGAGACAATGACGAGAATGGTCAAACAGCACTCTTTTCAGCAATAGGAAATGATCCTACTGCCATCGAGTTATACCCTTCTGGTGAGACAACTGGAATCAAGTTAAGCGGAAATGTAATCATAACCGATCACACAATCACTGCAAACTTTGATGGCATCGTAGAAGCTACGGTATCATTCACAGGAAGTGGTGCATTAACTAGAGCGGAGTTATAATAGTTTTATAACGATGTTAAAAGTGAATGTATCATTCAATTCGACAAAAGCAACTGCTGGTCTAAAAAATTCAATTGATCAGATAGTTCGCTCGATAACCACGGATCTTTTTGATAGTATCAAGAAGATTACACCAGTTCGTTCTGGTCGTGCTAAACGAAGTTGGCGTATGGACAAGAAGTCTAATTCTAGCTACCAAGTTAGGAACAAGCAACCATACATCGAACGTTTAGACGCAGGTTATTCGAAACAGGCCCCTAACGGCATGACACGACCGGCCATACGGGAGGTCCTATCTAAAAATAGGTCAAGGAGAACACGATAATGAGTATAACAGACAAAATAAGCAAACACTACCAAACAAGCATTGGTGGGGAGATGCAGAAATATCATTGCGAGGAGTGGGGCACTGATATCTTTTACAGAACAACATATCCGCTTAAAGACGAAGCCAAGGTTTTGGAATTACAAGCTCAAGGTAAGACCATCGAAGCATTGGTTGAAAGTATTATAACGAAGGCCAGAGACAAAGACGGTAAGAGGCTCTTCCATGATGCTGACACAGTGAAGTTAATGAATGAGGCAGATCCACTTGTAGTGGTTAAGGTTGCAACAACCATTAACAACGCCAAATTGACTGCACCACAGGATTCCATCGCAAAGGAATAGAGTCCAGTGTTGAGTTAAGGTTTGTGATGACGCTCGCGGACAGATTGAAGAAGTCTGTTGAAGAAATATTGCAAATGACGACGCTGGAGAAGGATTTGTGGGCGGGTTATTTTATGTTTGAGCATAAGGAGAATAAAAAGACTATGAACAAACAAAAACAACAAGCAAGGGCTAGAAAATAATGGCAACTACCCCACTAAATGTTGACATCAAAGTCAAGGGCCAGAACGCCCTAGGATCGGTCAACGGACAACTTAGATCAATGCAGACCTCGGGTCTGAAGTTGACATCAATCCTTAAGGGTGCGGGTGTGGCGTTATTGGCCATGGGAGCCGCGAGGTTGGTTGGCAGTATAGTCAACACAGTAAGGACCTTCGAGGATCTAAAAGCAACTTTGGTCACCATCGAGGGTGATGCGATAAAGGCAGGTGAAGCCTTTGAATTGATCAGAAAATTCACAGCAGGAACAACATTCCAACTAGAAGAAGTATCCAACGCATTCGTGACATTCAGGAACGCAGGTCTAAGTCCTACGCAGGACATGATGAGCGAGATAGGAAACATTGCGGCTGGTATGGGCAAGAGATTTGACGATGTTGCCAAAGCAGTATTCAACGCCACAACTGGTGAATTTGAAATGCTTAAACAACTTGGTATCAAGGTCAAGGTAGAGGGCGATAACCTCACAGCCATATTCAGGGGAACAGAAACAAAATTAAAAAACAACACAGACGAGATACTTGGATTCATCAGAAGCATAGGTAAGGAAGAGTTCGCAGGTGCCTTAGAGGCAAGGGCTGAAACATTGAGTGGTGCTTTCTCTAACTTCCAAGATGCATTGGCAGAGACTGCCATGGAACTTGGTGAGGGTGGACTGAAGACCGAACTTACTGAAGTGGCCAGGGGCATGACTGCGTTCATAAGTGAGAACAAGGAAGCCATCACAACCGTAGGAAAATTTGTTGGAGTGACTTTGGGTCTATTGATAGACGCACTAGGAATGGTTGCCAAAGCAATATTCAACGTCCTACACGTCTTGGGCATAGTGACAAATGCCATAGTAGATTTCGGCAAGTCCATAATGAAGTATATCCCTTTCATTGACAAACAATCATCAGCAATGAATGACAACGTGGTTGCCATGAGGAATATGCACGAGGCATACAAGGTCACGGTAGGTGCGACGGAAGAAGCATCAGTATCAATCGAAGAGAACGCAGAGGTGGTCAAAGAAGCCACCAAATCATATGCTTTCTACGAGGACGGTATAATCAGGATCAAGGATGCCACGAAGAGGGCGGAAAAACAACAGAGGGCATTTGAAGAGTCAATCGCGGATGACGTGATACTGCAGGCTCTTAAGAGAACCATAGGTGAAGGGATGACACCATTGGAAGGCAAGATAACGGCAGTGGCCGCAGGAATGCAGGCATTCCAGAACACGGCATCTAGTGCATTGACTGACGTTATAATGGGAACCAAGTCATTGAGTGATGCGTTGGGCGAGATAGTGAACGCAACACTGAAAGCAATGATACAGGGATTCATAAACTTGGGTGTTGTCATATTCATACTTGAACCATTAGAAAGAAAATTAAGAGACATCAAGAACAGACAGAGAGGTATCAACAGCGAACTTAAAACAGAAATTGGTCTTAGAACAATATTAGCATTCTTAACAGGTGGTGCATCGCTAGGGTTCGGGGGCTTCAAGGCAGGCGGTGGTCCAGTATCGGCAAACACACCATACATGGTAGGTGAGAGAGGACCGGAGATGTTTGTTCCGAACTCATCAGGATCGATCATATCCAACAGTGACATGGGTGACATGGGTGACGGCAGTGCAGTAGGAGGTGGCGGCGGTGGAGACAACATTGAAGTCACATTTAACATCAACACAATTGACGCGACAGACTTCGATCAACTGTTGACTACCAGACAGGATCTGATAGTTGGCCTGATCAACAGGAGTCTAGCTGAAAGAGGCAAAAGGAGTTTATTAGCATAATGGCATTATTCACACCCAGCAAGGGATTCAAGACACTAGATTTTCAAACAAATTCAAACACCCGTGTGACGACGTCAGTGAGCGGCAAGACACACAGGAGAAAGATAGGTGCACAATTTTGGAGTGCGAGACTAAAATCACCACAGATGGCCAAAGCGGACTTCATGGCTGATTACAGTTTCGTCGTGCAACAGGATGGACAGTTTGGTTCTTTCACTATCATACTACCTGAAGTTAGTTCTTCAAAGGGAACGGTGTCGGGCACGATAACTGTCAACGCCACAGTCAGCACAGACCCAGTGATGAGTCCAGCGGCTGGATCTTCCAAGGTGGGCGTGGACACGGTTGCCACAGGCACACTGAAGAAAGGTGACCTAATCAAATTTTCAAACCACAGCAAAGTCTACATGATAACTGCAGACGTTGACATGGATGGCAGTTCAGTGAACACACTGGACATATATCCACCATTACAGACGGCAGTGACTGCTTCACACACAGTGACCTATGACAATGTTCCGTTGACTGTGTTCCTTGACAAGGATCAAATAAAATACGTCACCTCATTGGACGGCACATTCAATTATGAGCTGATAGTGAATGAGGAAGTATAATGACAAGAAGTATTGCCAGTGCAACACAGACAAAATTAGCGGCTAATCAAATATTCGTTGCTGACCTGATAGAATTACAACTTTCAACGACACAATACCTTACCACAACAAATCTAGACATCACATACGATTCACTGACGGCACCTGACGCAGGCAACAACACATACCTGGCACAGGGACAGTTTTTAAGTTATGGAAACATAATCGAATCAGCGGATCTCAGGATCAACTCCATAGACATGGAGTTCACTGCTGTTGACCTGACAACGATCGGCTTGCTGTTGAACAACAATTTCATAGACAAGAGGGTGGTGATATATAGGGTTATATTGGGCAATGATTACACTTTCGAAGCGGATGATGTTTGGATGTTGTTCGATGGAAACATAACAGCATATGGAATCAAAGAGACCGGAGAGACTGCCACAGTCACCATAACAGTGGCATCACAGTTCGCGGACTTCATGAGGACAAGCGGCAGGAAATCAAATCCTGCGTCACAGAACATACACTTTGCGAATGACAGGGGCATGGACTTCTCTCCACAGATCGTCAAAGACATCAAATGGGGGAAAGCATAATGTATTGTAGAGCAGTCACACCAAGAGACCACAAAGAATTCTACGTCCTGGCATACAAGAGTTTCGTGGAGAGGGAAGACGTTGGTATAGATTTCAACGAGACAGTATTCAACCAAATAGTCAAGAACACATTGGTGCACGAGAGCCATCACATACAAGGATTGTTCGAGGATGACATCATGGTTGGTTTCTGTGTTGTGATGTTGGACAAGATACCTTTCAGCAATCAACCGGTGGCGATATTTGACCTCATACACACGGACGTGGCACACAGGAAGATAGACAACTTCCAGATGATGTTCACTGCCATAATGAAAGTGGTGAAAGACCATGGCGTGAAGAAACTG
>Ga0302122_10003015_pt1 | contig 10279 bp, 7 predicted proteins | sample CB21_SCM_MG_FD_203115 | JGI IMG/M metagenome (GOLD analysis project Ga0302122, IMG submission 203115) | Marine microbial communities from Western Arctic Ocean, Canada - CB21_SCM | ecosystem: Environmental > Aquatic > Marine > Oceanic | place: Canada: Western Arctic Ocean | collected 2017-09-28
ATTCCTTACCAATTTTGCCTCTAAGGTGAGTCTTATCCATCGCCGTGATCAAATGCGCGCCGAAAAGATTCTCCAAGACCGGCTCATGAATCACGAGAAAATAGAAACTATCTGGGATCACGAAGTCGAAGATATTATCGGCACCGATAATCCACCGAGCGTCACCGGGTTAAAGCTGCGGCACGTCCGTACCGGTGACACCTGGGAGCTGCCTGTCGATGGCGTGTTTGTCGCCATTGGACACGATCCCAATACAGGTCTTTTTAAGGGTCTTCTGGCGCTCGACGATGAAGGTTACATCCTTACCGCGCCAGACAGCACGGCAACCGATGTGCCGGGCATTTTCGCGGCTGGTGATGTACAGGATAAAAAGTATCGTCAGGCTGTTACTGCTGCAGGCACAGGCTGCATGGCGGCGTTGGAGGCTGAACATTTTCTCTCCAGCCATGCGGATGCCAGCTTGGCTGGGGCTTAAAAAAGGCTGGGGTTAGGCGGAGGACCGCTCGCGATGCCGGTGGATTGGGACAAATTGCGCGTGTTTCATGCGGTCGCTGTAGCCGGCAGCTTCACGCATGCTGGCGAAACCCTTAATTTAAGCCAATCAGCGGTTAGCCGTCAGATTTCCGGACTTGAATCTAGCCTTGGTGTTCCTCTTTTTCATCGCCATGCCCGCGGTCTAATTCTTACCGAGCAGGGTGACCTTCTGCATCGAACTGTGCACGAGATATTTGCTAAACTCTCCATTGCAGAGGCGCGCATTGGAGAAATTAAAGATCGTCCGCAGGGCCCGTTGCGGGTTACCACGACCGTGGCTTTTGGTTCCTTGTGGCTAACCGAGCGGATCAAGGAATTTATCGAACTTTACCCGGAAATTTCTCTTAGCTTAATCCTGACCGATAGCGAACTAGACCTGGCCATGCGCGAAGCCGATGTCGGTATCCGCATGATGCCACCACACCAACCAGATCTCATTCAGCGGCGTTTGATGACGTTGCGCTATCATATCTTTGCGGGAGTGGAATACCTGGAACAGCGCGGAACGCCTATGCGGCCTCAGGACCTAGATGGTCACAACCTGATTGTTTATGGGGAAGATGCCGAGGCCCCGGTTGCCAATGTCAACTGGCTGCTCACGGTTGGTATGCCACCACGCAAACAGCGCCGGGCAACGCTTCGTGTTAATAGTATCTATGGGATTTATCGTGCAGTGCAAAGTGGCCTGGGGGTTGGTGCTTTGCCACATTACATGACAATTTCGGACCCAAACCTGGTTGAGGTTCTTCCTAAATTACGCGGACCAACGTTTGATGCCCACTTTATATATCCTGAAGAGTTGCGTAATTCTAAGCGGGTAATCGTATTTAGGGATTTTTTGCGGCGCAAGATTCTGGAAGCAGGCCTTTAGATTTAGAAGCGTGTTAATGCCATGCAATGATTGCATGGCTGACTTGCTAAATTGAGGGTGGTCCTACCCTGTATTCTTCATTACATAAGCTTTTGTTGGTGGTGCATCGAACAATTTTGTTGGTGGTGCATCGAACAATAAAGGAATTTAGAGATTCAGGCGTTTGTCTGAATACCAGGGCTCGATCCTTCCTCTCCCGGAAATCGTTTCCTACGTCTTTCAGACGTGAAACCTCCCTGTAAAACTTGCCGGACCTTTTTAGGTCCGGCTTTTTTTTATGTGTAATTCGGTCCATCTATTTAGGGGCGCAGCAAAATGCTACGGGCGATCGTATCGTTAAAGTAGAATGCTGTCTCTCTGGGAATTGGGCTGATGTCACCGCTAGGCTGCGGCGGTTGCATGCCTGGTCCTGCGCCAAAGAAAAGGGGCGTGAAAGCCCTCCCTTGGAATGCCTACCCTCCCGCTGAGAACAAATCAGGTCAGCGCCGCGCAAGCTCGTTGGATGCGTTGGCAGGCGTCCTTCATCACGTTAGTCGCCGTGGCGTACGATATCCGGAAATGGGGCGACATACCAAAGGCCGCGCCATGAACCACGGCCACGCCTTCAGCTTCAAGCAGGTAAGTAGCCACATCCTCATCGCTTGTGATGACTTTGCCTTCTGGTGTGCTCCGCCCGAGCATGCCCGCGCACGATGGATAAACATAGAATGCCCCTTCCGGCGTTGGGCAGGAGAGGCCCTTGGCCTGATTGAGCATAGAGATAGCCAGATCGCGGCGCTCTTTGAAGACGAGCAGGTTGTCAGCGATAAAGTCCTGCGGTCCTTGTAGGGCCGCGGTAGCCGCCGCCTGGGAAATCGATGCGGCGTGCGAAATACTTTGTGATTGGACCATGTTCATGGCCTTGATTAGGGGCAGTGGTCCTGCACCCCACCCAATTCGCCAGCCGGTCATGCAGTACGCTTTCGACACGCCGTTCATAGTTAGGGTGCGGTCATAGAGGCCCGGTTCTACCTGGACCGGCGTGAAGAATTTGAAGTTATCGTAAACTAAGTGCTCGTATATATCGTCGGTGAACAACCAGACCTGCGGGTGGCGCAGGAGGATATCAGTGATCGCCTTGAGGGAATCGTAATCATACGCGGCGCCGGTCGGATTTGATGGTGAGTTAAGCATCAGCCACTTTGTTTTTGGCGTAATTGCGGCTTCGAGGTCTTCTGGCTTCATGCGGAAGCCATTTTCTAAGGTTGTAGGAACGATTATGGGAGTACCATCCAGCAGTTCAACAATGTCTGGATATGACACCCAGTAAGGTGCCGGGATGATGACCTCGTCACCCGGGTTAAGGGACGCCATCATGGCGTTGAAGATGGTGTGTTTGCCGCCGCAGTTGACGGTGACCTGATCTGGCGTATAGCGGAGGTCGTTCTCGCGCTCAAATTTTTCGCAAATCGCTTTGCGCAATTCAATATTTCCGGCGATGACCGTATATTTGGTCTTACCTTGTGCCATTGCTTGCGACGCGGCGTCCTTGATGTGTTGCGGCGTATCCATGTCGGGTTCGCCAACGCCGAGGCCGATGACATCACGGCCAGCTAGCTTTAGTTCCGTTGCCATCTGGGTAACGGACATGGTTGCGGATGGCTTAATGCGGGAAAGACGGTGGGCGAGGAAGGGCATATTGACGAACCTTTTTCTGAAGGGCTAGCAGCGCTCCTCTACCGCTGGATTCTACGGTGGCATACTCCGTGGAATCATGGTGACAAGCGGGGGCGGTGAATTGCAGCGTGCCGACTATTCGGGTTTGTTTAGTAATGATTATGCGACTTAGGCTAGATATTCTCACAGTGCTATTTGATTGAAATGGAAGCGGTTAAGGCTGAGAAGAAGATTAAGACTGCAACCGCTCAGGTATAATTTACAATCATATCAGAGGCGTGTGTGCACCCGATACGGGCTTTCTGCATCTAGTGTCAATAATTGATGATGCCTTCCCGGGTGTTTTTTGGCTGCTAAATGGGATGGTGGCGGTCCACATCATGATCTCCGGTGCTGGCATGAGAGGGCGTTGGCGTCCTATATATAAGGCATGGTTCATGCCTTCGCCGAACACACTAGTTTCCTGCCAGAGAAGCGGCCGCCTATTGTCGGTAGCAAGCCATTCCGGCTGGTTTCCCCATTCCAGCCAGCAGGCGATCAACCGGAGGCTATTGAGGCACTTATTGAAGGAATCGCTGCGGAAGAGCGCGACCAAGTGCTGCTCGGTGTCACCGGCTCAGGAAAAACTTTTACAATGGCTCACGTCATCGAACGCCTGCAACGCCCGGCGCTGGTGCTGGCGCCGAATAAGACTCTGGCTGCACAGCTTTACGGTGAGATGAGGGATTTCTTCCCAGATAACGCGGTGGAATATTTTGTTTCCTACTACGATTATTATCAGCCGGAAGCCTACGTCCCGCGCACGGACACCTATATTGAGAAAGACGCCTCCATCAACGAACAGATCGACCGTATGCGCCACGCAGCGACACGGTCCCTGCTAGAACGCAACGACGTCATTATTGTCGCCTCTGTATCCTGCATTTATGGCATTGGTGCCGTTGAGACTTATGCTGAAATGGTTATCGAACTAGAAACTGGTAGGAAGATTGACCGTGGCGACTTGCTGAAGCAACTGGTGGGGCTGCAATATAAACGAAACGATAATAACTTTTTCCGTGGCGCCTTCCGCGTGCGCGGCGACGTTATAGAGGTCTTCCCATCGCACTTGGAAGACCGTGCCTGGCGAATTTCCCTTTTTGGCGACCAGATCGACGGTATTTGGGAAATAGACCCACTAACTGGCGAGAAGTTGCATGACTTGCAGTTCGTCACGATCTATCCGTCAAGCCACTATGTGACACCGCGCCCGACGCTGATTCAGGCAGCTGCTAAGATTAAGGTTGAGCTAAAGGCTCGGGTTGAGGAGCTCAATGCTCAGGGCAAGCTATTGGAAGCACAGCGGTTAAGCGAACGCACGACCTTCGATCTGGAGATGATGGAGACCACCGGCTTCTGCAGCGGCATCGAGAACTATTCCCGTTATCTTACTGGCCGTAATCCGGGGGAAGCGCCGCCGACTCTATTCGAATACCTGCCGGATAACACCCTGCTAATTGTCGATGAAAGCCATGTCACTGTGCCGCAAGTGGGCGGCATGTACAAAGGCGACTTCAATCGGAAGTCGACTCTGGCGAACTTTGGTTTTCGGCTTCCCTCGTGCATCGATAACCGGCCGTTGAAGTTCGAGGAATGGGAGGCGATTCGTCCGCAGACGGTGTTTGTCTCGGCAACGCCGGGCCCGTGGGAGATCGAACGCACAGGCGGCGTGTTTATTGAGCAGGTGGTGCGTCCGACCGGCCTGATCGACCCGCTGTGTGTCGTCCGTCCTGTGGAAAATCAGGTTGACGACCTGATGGCCGAAGTCAAAGCTTGCGCCGCGCTTGGGCAACGCGCTTTGGTCACGACGTTGACAAAGCGCATGGCCGAGGATTTGACGGAGTATCTGCACGAACACGGAGTACGGGTGCGCTACCTTCACTCTGATATCGATACGTTGGAGCGCATCGAGATCATCCGCGATCTACGCCTAGGCGCGTTTGACGTGCTGATTGGCATCAACCTTTTACGCGAAGGTCTGGATATCCCTGAATGCGCCCTAGTCGCTATCCTCGATGCCGATAAAGAAGGCTTTCTGCGCTCAAAAACTAGTCTGGTGCAGACTATAGGCCGAGCGGCGCGAAATATTGATGGCCGGGTGGTTCTTTATGCGGACAAGATGACCGGTTCTTTGGACTATGCCCTCGGCGAAACTAACCGGCGGCGAGAGAGGCAGCAGGCTTACAACGTTGCCAATGGCATCACGCCGGAAAGTGTGCGTAAGGGCATCGGTGATATCATCCAATCGGTTTATGAACAGGACTACATGCAGGTCGATACAGGCGTCAGCGGCGATGCGCATTTGGTCGGCCACAATTTGCGCGGACACATTGCTGTCCTTGAAGAACGGATGCAGTCCGCTGCCGCAGAGTTAGAATTTGAAGAGGCGGCGCGATTACGCGACGAGGTGCGTCGCCTGGAAGCTACCGAACTCGGGCTGGCTAAACCTGGTGTTGCGCCCTCGGCAGTGACTCAGGCGGGGCTCAATCATTACAAGGGTAAAAAATCAAAAAGAAGCCACAAGGGGGGTTCAGGCAGAATTTAATGCCAGAAATAGCTATCCTAGAGTAAAGCCTCCGAATAGGAATTCGTTTCGGCCAACTCTATCTATAGGTACCTGTCCACCTATTGTCCGAGAAGTGCTGGGGTGGCTAGCCACTGGAGCGACCAGCTGCTGTCCTGGTGCCGTTCCAGGCAGGCAACAGAGCTGGTTGGCATTTCCACAACGCCAGCTGATTCGTCCGTCGCTGACAGCAGGGATATCAGGCGACTAACAAAGGGCTGGTGGCTGACAAGCATAACATCTTCTTTCCAGCCGGTGGCGGCCTCGGCGACACCCCTTGGTGAATCATCAGGCCCCAAGCCGCCGGAAGCTTCTTCCACAACGCCGCCACTGTTGACTACTTGGGCCAATAGTGTTGCAGACTCTAGAGCCCGCACACGGCCGGAGTGGATAACCCGAGCCACCTTGCAGTCTGATCGACTAAGGAAAGCTGCCATCCGCTGGACGTCGCGCACGCCCATCTCGGACAAGGGGCGTTCTGCATCCACCGGCCCACCAGCGGCGTCAGCGTGGCGTACAACATAAAGTTTCATGACGTTAGCATACGGTAGGTACCGTCATCGATTCAATGGTACCGCCGCATATTTTGCATAAACTGTGTGAATGCACTCGTGGGGGCTTAGCCAGTTTACTAGCCGGGGGTATGGGTGATGGCGATCAAAGCCTCAGCTATTCGGAGCTCGGTGCTTGCCGCCACCTGTTCTGCATCGCTGCGGGCGGCCTCAATTGCTTCTTTGGCATCGGCCAAACGCTGGTCGGTCACTGCTGGATCAAGCTCGTCGACATCTGCGGCTTCCTCGGCCAGGATTGTCAATCGCTCTGGTGTAACCTCAGCGAATCCACTGGCAATGAAGAACCGGGCCGTTACCTTTCCACTCTTGTGAATGTCTATGGCGCCGGGCCGTACCGTGGTTAATAGGGGAGAATGGCTAGGAAGAACACCGATGTCTCCATCGCCGCCCGGGAGAACAACCATATCCGCCTCGTCCGATACCAGAACCCGTGTCGGCGTCACCAGATCGAAGGGCACCTTGTCTGCCATGTTTGTATCCAGTTACTCGTTTCTTAATGGAGCTTATTAGGCCGCTTCGACGGCCATCGTCTTGGCTTTCTCAATGGCTTCCTCGATGGTGCCCACCATATAGAAGGCGGCCTCCGGCAGGTGGTCGTAATCACCGGCGCAGATGCCCTTGAAACCCTTGATCGTATCTTCAAGGGTGACAAAAATGCCAGGTGTGCCGGTAAATATCTCCGCTACATGAAAGGGCTGGCTTAGAAAGCGCTGTAATCTTCGGGCTCGGGAGACGGTGAGCTTGTCCTCTTCGGAAAGCTCATCCATGCCCAGGATGGCAATGATGTCCTGCAGGGACTTATAGGTCTGCAGGATGCGCTGCACTTCGCGTGCCGTTGTGTAATGCTCATCACCTACGATGCGAGGGTCAAGCACGCGCGAAGTCGAATCAAGTGGGTCCACTGCTGGGTAAATACCAAGCTCGGCGATTGATCGATTAAGCGTTGTTGTTGCATCTAGATGGGCGAATGAGGTTGCTGGTGCCGGGTCGGTAAGGTCATCGGCGGGAACATAAATGGCCTGGATCGAGGTGATTGAGCCCTTCTTGGTCGATGTGATGCGCTCCTGCATTTGGCCCATGTCGGTTGCCAGGGTTGGCTGATATCCGACTGCTGAGGGGATGCGGCCGAGCAGGGCTGATACCTCAGAACCCGCTTGCGTGAAGCGGAAAATATTGTCGACGAAGAAAAGTACGTCCTGGCCTTCCTCATCGCGGAAGTACTCGGCCAGTGTTAGGCCGCTCAGGGCGACGCGGGCGCGGGCTCCTGGGGGCTCGTTCATCTGGCCATAAACAAGGGCTGCCTTGGAGCCAGAGCCTTCCAGGTCGATAACGCCTGACTCGATCATCTCGTGATAAAGGTCGTTACCCTCGCGGGTCCGCTCGCCGACGCCGGCAAAAACGGAATAGCCGCCATGGCCCTTGGCAATGTTGTTGATTAATTCCATGATGATAACGGTTTTTCCGACGCCGGCACCGCCAAACAAGCCAACCTTGCCGCCCTTGGAATAGGGCGCTATCAGGTCTATGACCTTGATGCCGGTCGTCAGAATCTCGGTTTCTGTCGACTGGTCAATAAATGCGGGTGCTGCGCGATGAATGGCCCAACGTTGTTTGGTCTCGCAGGGGCCGCGTTCATCGACCGGTTCGCCAATGACATTGAGGATCCGTCCCAGCGTTTCGGGACCGACCGGCATGGTGATGGCCTCTCCAGTGTCGGTGACCTCTTGGCCGCGGACCAGACCTTCGGTCGTATCCATGGCAATGGTGCGAACCATTGATTCCCCGAGGTGCTGGGCAACCTCTAGAACCAATCGGTTCCCGTTGTTGTCGCATTGCAGGGCGTTGAGGATTGACGGTAGGTCCCCATCGAAATGCACGTCAACGACAGCACCCGTCACCTGGCTAATGGTTCCGACGTTGTTCTTCGGCATGCTTAGGCTCCTTTGACCTCGGCGGTCGTGTTCTTCCGGGGGCGTTAAACGGCTTCCGCGCCGGATATGATTTCAATTAGTTCCTTGGTGATCGCGGCTTGCCGCGTCCGGTTATATGTCATCGTCAGGCGATCGATCATCTCACCGGCGTTGCGTGTTGCATTGTCCATGGCGGTCATTCGTGCGCCTTGCTCGGAAGCAAAGCTTTCCAGCAAGGCCCGGAACATTTGTACGGACAAATTACGGGGCAGCAAATCGGCAAGCATTTCTTCTTCCGAAGGCTCCATCTCATAGGTTGCCTTAGTTCCCTCTTCCGCCGAAGTCGGCTCATCGGAAACTTCTGGCACCGGGAAAGGGATAATCTGCTGTTCGGTCACTACCTGGCTGATCACCGACTTGAATTGGTTGTAAATGATCGAACAGACATCGAATTCTCCGGCTTCCGCCATCTCGGTGATGCGCAACGCGATATCCCGGGCGGACTCGAAGGCTACACCGGTTCGGGCTAAGCCTTCAACGGTATCGACGATTAATTCCTGGTATTGGCGGCGCAGCGGGTCACGCGCCTTGCGGCCGAGGAACAGGATTTTCACCTGCTTTCCACTCCGCTGCAGTGCCGTCACACGACGACGGGTTTCGCGAACGATGTTATTGTTGAAACCACCACAAAGGCCACGGTCGGCGGACACTACCACCAGCAGGTGAACATCCCCCTTGCCGGTGCCAGCCAGCAACACTGGGGCACCCTCGAACGTCGGCAAACTCGCGGTCAGGGCACTCAGCATGCGTTCCATGCGCTCGGCATAGGGGCGTGCCGATTCGGCAGCCTCTTGGGCGCGGCGAAGTTTGGCCGCCGCCACCATTTTCATGGCCGAGGTGATCTTTTGCGTCGACTTGACGCTGGAGATACGGACACGAAGGTCCTTGAGATTTGCCATGGGGTACGCTTCCCGTTTCGGCGGGGTCTATTATCTGGTGATCAGGCGAATGTCTTGACGAAATCTTCGAGGAGTAACTTTAGCTTTTCCTCGGTCGCCTCCGTTAGATCCCCCGTTGTCTTAATATCCTGGAGAATGTCGGGTGCCTTGGCCCGGACCTCGTCCAGCAATGCATTTTCAAAGCGCGTGACATCGCCCACGGCAACAGTATCCAAGTAGCCGCGGACACCGGCATAAATGGCGACGACTTGTTCGCCTACAGTATACGGCGTGAACTGGCCCTGTTTAAGAACTTCGGTCAGACGCGCGCCGCGAGCAAGAAGCCGCTGGGTCGAGGGATCAAGGTCGGAGGCAAACTGGGCAAAAGCTGCCATTTCACGATACTGAGCCAATTCGAGCTTAATTGAGCCTGATACTTTCTTCATGGCGCGTAACTGTGCGGCAGAGCCGACGCGGCTGACCGAGAGGCCGACGTTCACTGCCGGCCGGATGCCGCGATAGAAAAGGTCAGTTTCTAGAAAAATCTGGCCGTCGGTGATCGAAATGACGTTGGTCGGAATATAAGCAGCTACGTCATTGGCCTGAGTCTCAATGACGGGTAACGCCGTCAGAGAACCAGCTCCCATGCTATCGTTCATCTTGGCGGCGCGTTCCAGCAGGCGGGAATGCAGATAGAAGACGTCGCCCGGGTAGGCTTCCCGCCCGGGTGGCCGGCGCAGCAGCAGTGACATCTGGCGGTAGGCGACGGCTTGTTTCGACAAATCATCGTAAAAAATAACCGCGTGCATACCGTTGTCACGAAAGAATTCGCCCATCGTGCAGCCGGTGTAAGGCGCTAGGAATTGCAGTGGGGCCGGTTCGGAGGCGGTGGCTGCGACGATTATGGTGTATTCGAGTGCGCCGTTCTCCTCCAGTGTCTTGACGATCTGGGCGACGGTTGAACGCTTTTGGCCGACGGCAACATATATGCAGAACAGCTTTTCATTATCGTTCTGGGCCGCGTCGTTGATGCTCTTCTGGTTAAGAATTGTGTCGATGATGATGGCTGTTTTGCCGGTCTGGCGATCGCCGATGATCAATTCGCGCTGGCCGCGGCCGATCGGAATCAGGCTATCGATGGCCTTGAGGCCGGTCTGCATCGGTTCATGCACCGATTTGCGCGGTATGATGCCGGG
>Ga0302122_10003016_pt1 | contig 10279 bp, 9 predicted proteins | sample CB21_SCM_MG_FD_203115 | JGI IMG/M metagenome (GOLD analysis project Ga0302122, IMG submission 203115) | Marine microbial communities from Western Arctic Ocean, Canada - CB21_SCM | ecosystem: Environmental > Aquatic > Marine > Oceanic | place: Canada: Western Arctic Ocean | collected 2017-09-28
GATTCCAATTATTGCCTGTTGCATGGTGGGCCGGGGAGTTACGTAGTGACTATTGGCATAAATTCGGGCTTTTTCAAATTTGTTGGTGCGCTCACCCGTAAGTGGATCAAACTCCACAATACTTTCAAGTTCCTCTCCAAAAAAGCTAAGCCGCCAAGCTCGATCATCGAGGTGTGCTGGCCAGACTTCCAAACTGTCACCTCGAACTCGAAATGTACCACGCTGAAAGGCTTGATCATTGCGACGGTATTGTTGTGCTATCAGGTCGGCAATCACTTTTCGTTGGTCGTAATTTTTTCCTAAATGTAAATCCTGGGTCATTGCCCCATAAGTCTCGACTGACCCAATTCCGTAAATACATGAGACTGAGGCGACTATGATTACGTCATCTCGTTCCAGCAACGAACGTGTGGCTGAGTGGCGCATTCTGTCAATTTGTTCATTAATCTGGCTTTCTTTTTCAATGTAGGTATCAGATCTAGCTACATAGGCTTCCGGTTGGTAATAGTCGTAGTAGCTTACGAAATACTCGACTGCATTGTCTGGGAAAAAACCCTTAAATTCTCCATAAAGCTGGGCAGCTAGTGTCTTATTTGGTGCTAAAATAATGGCAGGGCGCTGAGTTTCTTCAATTACTCGGGCTACAGTGAAGGTTTTGCCAGTTCCAGTGGCACCCAATAGTACTTGGTTTCTTTCGCCTGATTGCAGACCCCCTACTAATTCCTTAATAGCGGTTGGCTGGTCACCGGCTGCGGTAAATTCGGTTTCGAGCCGGAAAGCTTTGCCGCCTTCCATTTTTTCGCGCTCCCGCACATTGGGTGCCGGATTCTGCAAAAAAGGCATCTGCTCTGGCGAATTATTATGCATATTTTGATTCCCTACTCTAATGCAGATTTGTAGTTCCTACAGGTAGAGACAAGAGGCATTTTTGAAAAACTTGTGACGTGTACATTTCAAATGTTTTTTTGAATAGCCACAATTTACATTTTAAGGGACTGGGTTATGAATGATTGCAATATTCCATTAGGAAGTAAAAATTGATGAAAATTGCTGTTGTTGGTGTAGGTGCAATGGGCTCGGTTTATGCCACATTTTTTGCGGAGGCGGGTCATGAAGTTTGGGCAGTGGATAAATGGCGAGAGCATGTGGCTGCAATAAATGCCTCTGGCCTTCGCTTATCTGGGATTAGTGGTGACAGGTGGGTGAAGAATGTTGAAGCTGTTTTAGATGTGGGGGATGCGCCAAAATGTGATTTATATGTAATCGCTACTAAAGGATCTGGAGTTGTAAGTGCAGCAAGCGCCATAGCAAAGGCTATGCCACCACATGCAATGGTACTAACCATTCAAAATGGGCTTGGTGCTGGCGCCCGCATCTCTGATTACCTGCCAAAGGATGCAGTGTTACTGGGAGTAGCCGATGGTTTTGGCGCAGAAATGAAAGGTCCAGGACACGCCTACCACAATGCAATGAAATTAATTCGACTGGGTGAGATTCAAGGGGGCCAAACTGCGCGGTTAAGTCATCTGGAAGAAGTTTGGCAAAATGCTGGCTTTAATGCTCAGGGATTTGCCGACATCCATAAACTCATATGGGAAAAATACATCTGTAATGTAGCGTTATCGGGGCCATGCACAGTTTTTAAGTGCAACGTTGGGGAACTCCTAGCCAATGCGGAGTGGCGGGCAATATCAATAGGTTGTCTGAATGAAGCCTATGCCGCTGGCTGCGCAGAGGGAATTAAATTTTCATTTGAAGATCCAGAGGCATACCTTGAACAGTTCGTATCCATGATGCCAAATGCTATACCTTCTATGCGCCAAGATCATTTAGCAGGGCGCAAATCTGAGATTGAATTTATTAATGAAATGGTTCCGATAGTTGCCAAAAAACATAATATTGTTGCTCCTTACAACCAAACTATTAGTGCAACAATCCGTCGAATTGAGGAGATTTTTTAGTGAAACTTGGCAGCTTTAAAATCGATGGCTTGGAGACTTATGGCACTGGAAGTGCCAATTCGGTATTACCTGTCTCCAAAAAATTCCGTCAAACTTATCCAAATCTGTTAACTGCAATATCCTCAGAGGCGATACAAGAAATGGAGTTTGGAGACGCAGTAGAAACTGAAAAAGCTGAATTCTTGCCACCAATTCCGAACCCCAAGAAAATTATCTGTGCAGGTTTAAATTATACTAAAGTCTATCCAATCGACTTGCCTATGCCCAAAGTCCCAGTGGAACCTGTAGTTTTTGCGCGTTTTAGTGACTCTTTTGTGGGAAATGGTAGCGACTTGCATATGCCAACTGGCGAAGCCGCACACACTTATGACTATGAAGGAGAAATTGTTGCTGTGATTGGAAAGCCAATGTGGAAGGTGTCTGAGACGGATGCTCAAAGCCATATCTTTGGATATTCTATAATGAATGAGGGATCTGTGAGGGGGCATCAAAAACATTCAATCCATGCTGGCAAAAACTTTTATCGTTCGGGTAGCTGGGGGCCTTGGATTGTACCTGTTTCTGATGCTCATCTTATATCAGATATGTGCCTGGAAACACATGTAAATGGTTCCTTACGACAGAGTACACATGGTGACCAAATGCTGTTCTCTTTAACAAGAATTTTGTCTTATCTGTCCCACCTTTATCCACTTTCACCAGGTGATGTAATCGCCACTGGATCTCCAGAGGGTAGTGGGGGAAGCCTATCTCCGCCACATTTCTTACTATCTGGTGATACTGTATCTGTATCTGTGTCTTCACTTGGTACTTTAACAAATCTGGTACGTTAAAGTGGATAAAAAACCTAAAGTTTTGGTTGTGGGTTCGGGAATTGTTGGCGCCAGTATTGCGCTTTCCTGTCAAAACCTTGGAGCTGATGTGGTGGTACTGGAACAGGGTAAATTAGGTGGTGTAGCGAGTGGTAATTCCTTTGGATGGATTAACGCTAGCTTTGCTTCAAGCCAGGCATACTTTGAACTACGTGATGCAGCAGTTAATACTTTTCAACAGCTAAGTACTCAGATTGATTTAATTGAATGTGTTAGATGGCAAGGGACGCTTTGGTGGGAAGCTAGCGGTCCAGACCTTAAGAAGTATTTTGCTAATTTGAGGGATCGGGGATACCCAGCCAAGTTTTTAAATAAAAATGAAATTAAAGTTCTTGAACCGCAGCTAAAAGATATACCAGAAGAAGGTATATTGACCCCTTTAGATGGTGCAGGGCAGGCGGATAAGGTATCTTTGGCCATGTTGGCTAGACTTACGGCTGAAGGTGGTCAAGTTGTCAGTGGCTGTGCGGTAACAGCTGTAGATTTTTCTAGGGGCCGGGTCTCTGGAGTGCAGACGACTGTTGGCGAAATAGCTTGTGATCTGGTAGTAATAGCTACCGGTGCTGCCGCGCAACATGGATTGTTGGGAATTAATTGGGTTTTACCCATGCAAAATAAAAAGGGAGTGATTTTGCAAACTCAACCTGTGCCACATTTAATTAATCACATTATTATGACTAATGACGTACATTTTAAACAAAACTTAGATGGTAGTCTGACGGCAGGGGAAATATTTAATGGTGACCTGGATCAAGGTATTGTTCCCTTGGACTTGGCCGCCGATGTGATGTCTAGATTGCAGAAAAAGTTCCACGGCATACCTAAACTAAATTTGATAGATGTTAAAATTGGGAGCCGTCCCGTACCTATTGATGGTTTCCCTGTCGTTGGAAATATTCCGGAGCATGAGGGGTTATTTGTAGCTGTAATGCACAGTGGGGTGACCCTTGCTCCTTTGGTCGGTCAACTACTCGCGTCTGAAATGTTGCAAATATCTGAAAGTACTCTTCTAGCCTCGTTTCGTCCAAATCGATTTCAAGCCTAGCCAAGAACGTATAGCCAAAAAACCTGCTGTAAAAATTGTCAAAGCCGTGCCGATTAATACAGCAGAGGCTGCCACGCGGCGTGCACTCCGATACATATTGGCAAATATATAAGTGTTAATACCTGGCGCCATAGCGGCAGTTAATATTGCACTTTGAAAATCTGTTTTAGATAAGTTAAAATAGCGACCAGTAATCCAGACTAAGCTAGGGTGGACCTGTAAAGAAATTGTACAGATGTATATTATAAGACGTAAATCCCCCGCTGGGCGGTATCGCACTAATACGCCACCTAGGCCAAACAATGCTACTGGCAGGGCCGCCTGCGCAAAAAGATCTATCCCGTCAGTTATAACTGACGGTAATAAAATGCCCAAAAGGTTGACGCCAAACCCTAGTGCCAAGGCAACAACAAGGGCATTTTTAAACATAGATCCTAGTATTTTTTGAATTAATTTAGGGCCTCTAGTGCCTTGGTTGCGAATTAATTCCATTACCGTAATTCCAATGAAATAGGCTATTGGGGCATGCACAGCTATTATGGCAAAATTACCAGATAATAAATCAAGGCCATACGCGCGCTCAGTTATGGGAAGTCCTAATAAAACTGAATTTGAAAATAGGCAGCAAAAACCTACTGCGACACTCTTATCCCAATTTCTTTTGAATAACAGCCGGGCACCTAAAAGGCCAAGTAAAAAACCAGTAATTGCTCCAAAAGAAAAACTTCCAAGCAAATTTAATTGAAAGGTGTGCCCTAAATCCAAGCTTGAAATGGCGCAAAATAGTAAGCATGGGATCGCAAAATTTAGGGTAAACTTCATTAAGGCTTCTACGCCACCATCCGAAAATCACTTACGCCATACTGCGAAGTATCCAAAACTAATTGCTATAAAGACTGGAATTATAACCTGTACCAAACTGTACATATTATATAGTGACTTTCATCATATCAAAGGCTGGCTCTATACTATCAGGCAGTTCGGAACTGAAAGTCGCGTAATCTAAGTCGATGTGCATATTTGTGATAATGGTATGCTGTGGTTTTACTTTACTGATCCAGCCAAGAGTTTTTTCGACATGTGCATGGGATGGGTGTGGAGTATAGCGCAAAGCGTCGACAATCCAAAGTTTTAGATCATTAAGCTGCTGCCAAGCGGATGATGGAATATCGAAAACATCTGGCAAATAAGCCATATCGCCAACTCTAAAACCCAACGCATCCATGTCGCCGTGGTTTACTTCAAAAGGTATGAAGTCGATAGAACCGCCATCTCCTGTAATTTCAAATGCAGCTTTTATTTCATTCATGTCTAGAATTGGGGGGTAACTTGAGCCCTTAGGTGTCTCAAAAGCATAGTTGAACCTATATAAGAGAGCTTTTTTTGTCGCTTTATCTGCGTAAACTGGAAGCTTTCTTCGCATATTTATCACAATCATCCTCAGATCATCAAGCCCATGGACGTGGTCTGCGTGTGCGTGAGTATAAATTACCGCGTCAAGCTCTCCAATATTAGCTGATAATAGTTGAGATCGCAGATCTGGTGAGGTATCAATCAACACCCTTGTCGTACCTTTAGACGTAGTTTGCTCAATTAATACGGAGCAACGTCGACGCTGGTTTTTTTTATTGCTTGGATCACAAGCTCCCCATTTATTTCCTAACCGTGGAACCCCACCAGATGAACCACAACCCAGTATAGTAACTGTACGGATCATGTGGCTTTCCAAAACAAACGTTCAAAGTTTTCTTCAGTTTTAGCAGCAAAATCTTTCAGACTGATACCAAATATATCCGCTCCAACCTGAGCCGTAAATGCGGTGTATGCTGGTTCGTTGCGTTTCCCCCGGAATGGAGGTGGCGCCAAATAAGGTGCGTCTGTTTCAATTAAAATACGATCTAAAGGTGCATTAGAAAAAATATTGCGCACCTCATGTGACTTTGGAAAGGTAGCAATTCCAGACATTGAAAGATAGAAACCCAAATCTAAAGCCAATTTAGCGAGTTCAGGTGATGAGCTAAAGCAATGCATAACGCAGCTATATGGCGATCTTTGATAGCTGGATTGGAGTATCTCTGCCATATCCTCATCTGCGCTGCGCGAATGAATTATTAAAGGCAATTTTATTCTTTGAGCCGCTTCTATGTGGATGAGCAGAGATTCCTTTTGTTTTGCTGAGCTTTCTGCTGTGTAATGATAATCTAAACCTGTCTCACCAATTCCAACAAACTTTGGATGTTTAGCCAGGCTTATTAATTCTTCAACAGAGGCCAAAGGTTCCTTATCCGCATTCATTGGGTGAGTTCCAGCAGCGTAAAAAACTGTATCATAGGTTTCAGCTATTTTTCGTACAATTGGCTCCTGCTGCAGACGCGTACAAATAGTGACCATTCGGTTCACACCAGCTTGCCTTGCATTTACAACAATTTCATCCAGCTCGCTGTTGAAATCTGGAAAATCAAGGTGACAGTGACTGTCAGTAATTTTGGGAGGCTGGATCACGAAAAGCCTTTCTAATTTAAAATTTTAGTAGCAGTGGCTTCTATTTTAAAACCCATATCTAAGATCAGGGAACTGGGGTCAAGGTTGGCTTCAATACTCTTGCGTGCTGTCTGGCTGACTTCCAGTTGCGTTTTGGCCCATTGGTGTGATGCGTATTGATCCGGACAAAGCCGAAGAAAAACTTCCCTCTCTCCGGAGATAGCGTGATCATCACTACTGTGATTAAATGGTGAAAGTGCCATTCGTGCTAAAAATATATCAACTAATACTTGCAATTGATCAAATTTGTCTTCCGCAGTGCGGCTGTAGGAATTAGCAAGTGTTAAAAGTTTTGTACGGTCGAGTTTTGGTAAATTAACGCATAAGTCAATAATTTTCGTGTAGGTTTCAATCCCTTCACTCAGAGCTAACTGCAAGGCACGTCCGACTGAGCCCAAGGACAAGGTGGCGAAGCGTTTGTCAAAAGGGGTACCTGGAAGTGCGGCTTCAAACGCAGATTGGAGGTCCATTTTGGATAATGGCGCGCACGCTAATTTTTGACAACGTGATCGGATGGTTGGCAAGATTTTACTTGGCTGGTGTGTTACTAAAATCAAAACAGATTTTTTGGGTGGTTCTTCTAAAAGTTTTAAAAGTGCATTTGCTGCATTGTTATTCATATCATCTACACAATCTACAATAACAATCCGGTAACCGTTTCCAGTTGTGGAAAGGCTGAAAAAATTTCGGAGTTCGCGTACAGTTTCGACTGTGATGACATTTTTTAATTTTGCAGTTTTTTCATCTAGCGGGCGGCGTAGGACGAACAAACCTGGCTCAGAACCAGCTCTAATTCGACTTGAAACTGGGTTGCCTTTAGGGATTTCCAACTTACTTTTTGGAACTTCTTGGCCAAAAGGTTGATCTGCTGACGGTTCTTGTGTCAGCAAAAACTGTGCTATGTTGTATGCTAAAGTTGCCTTACCAATTCCTTTTGGTCCAGTTAGCATCCAAGCATGATGTAATCGACCTCTGTTGAATGCTTTCAGAAACTTAGCTTTAATCGGGTCATGACCAAAAACTGTTGAAGTTTCGTTAGGGTGCTTTACTCCGTCAATTCGATCTGGTTCGGGAACTGCATTCATAGCTGAGCCAGGGCCAAAACATCTTTAAACACTTCCTCTGTTGGACGGTTTCCATCAACCAATTGACAACGTAAGGGATATTCTTCTGCTAATTTTAAAAACCCTACGCGCAAACTTTCTTGAAACTTTAATCCAAAATCTTCAAATCTATCCTCACCAGTATTTCGGGCGAGGCCGCGTTTTAATGCGACTTCTGGCTCAACATCTATAATTATGGTTAGGTCTGGCTCACGCCCGATCATTGTCGTATGTAATAGGTCAACTTTACTGCGAAGGTCTCCGCGCGTGGCCCCTTGGTAAACACGAGTACTATCTGCAAATCGATCACAAATAACCATTTTTCCTGACGCAAGTGCAGGCTCAATAGTTGTTTCCAAGTGGTCGCGCCGTGCGGCTGTAAAAAGTAATAACTCGGTCTCCGCCGTCCATTTATCAGTATTGCCAGTTAACAAAAGTCCACGAATAGCCTCGGCACCGGGGCTACCTCCTGGCTCTCTTGAGAACACAACGTCTTTTCCTTGATCCAAATAATGCTGATTTAGCATTTTAGCTTGGGTCGACTTACCGCAGCCATCAATACCCTCAAAAGATAAAAATTTTGCTTGTTTCATCTAAACGTCCTGAGGGTCTCGACGTACTTTTTTTAAAAGAACAAGTGCTGCCGTTCTCAAACGAGAAATAAAACCACCTCTTGCAACTGAATCGGCTGCTACTAGTGGCAAGATCTTTTGAGGCATTCCCGGAATTAAAATAATCAATTCTCCTATATTTTGACCTGCGACAACGGGTGCTTGGAGTGGCCCCTGATACACAATTTTGGATGAAATTTTTTCTAAACCTGTAGTTGGAAGCAAGATTGTGGCACCAGCTTCCAAAGTCATCCCTACTGTACGATTTTTGCCCATCCAGACATCTGCGTGTGCAATTATTGAATTTGATTGGCGTAATGCTTTCGACATAAAGTGTCGAAAAGACCAATTTACTATTCTTTCTGCTTCTATTGCTCGGGCGCTCGCAGATTCCAGTCCAGTCAAAGCAAAAATTACGCGTCTGTTGCCATGCTTTGCTGAGCCAACTAACCCATATCCCGCTTCAGAGGTATGCCCAGTTTTTAATCCATCGGCCCCGATGTCTAATTTTAAAAGTGGATTGCGATTTTGTGTGTTGCTTGGAGTGCGACCATCAAAGGCAAATTCCTTTTCTGAGAAAAGAAGGTATTGTTTTGGAAAATCTGTAATAATATGATCGGCAATGATCGCAAGATCTTTCATCGACATTCGCTGACTGGGATGCGGCCAGCCATTTGAATTTGCAAATACAGAATTGTGCATGCCTAATTTTTTAGCCTTTGCCGTCATCATGGATGCAAAGCCTTTTTCTGTGCCGTCAACGGATAAAGCTTCTGCAAGAACCGCACATGCATCGTTACCAGACAAAACAATAATTCCGCGTATTAAGTCTTTCACTGTCACCCTGTCAGTAGTGTCGAGAAACATAGTAGATCCGCCATAGCTCATCGCATGCTCAGACACTGGTAGTTTTTCGTCCCAACTGAGGCGCCCATCTTGCAGCGCCTCGAAAGCAATAAACAGGGTCATTAGCTTTGACATTGACGCAGGTGGTAGTGCGACGTTTTCTTTTTTTGCGAGCAGTACCGTACCTGTTTCCTGGTCAATGACATAAGCTGCTTTTGCTTGTGTATCAAAGGCAAAGGAAGTGTTGGTAGAGGCAAACGTTGTTAGCACAACGAATACAAAATAGAGTGAAAATTTGGACATGAGGTTTCCTACCTATTTATGCGTATCCATTTAAACTAACCAAAACCTTGGGTAAGGGTTAGGGTCAAGGCTTTTAGATGTTTAAATTAGTATCACTAAGTTTCTTATGAACATGTTTTTGATTAAATAACGGTTTTTTTACATTTGTCGAAATTTAACTCAACATATTGAGTACTACAAATACTGGCTTTCTCCAGCTAATAAATAAAATTCCTATAATTTACGTACATTACACCCCTTGCTGAATCAATTCTTGGCGATTAGTAGGCGTGTATCGGAGGAGTGGCAGAGTGGTCGAATGCACCGGTCTTGAAAACCGACGAGGGTGAAAGTCCTCCCAGGGTTCGAATCCCTGTTCCTCCGCCACTTTACTTTTTAAGTAATTGTAAATCATACATAATTTAAATAAAATTAAGATTAGGCCACCTTTTCGACCACCCCTTGAAGTTTTCTTGTTTTAATTAAAAGCACATTTTTCGAGTGGTGCCGCTAAGTTTATCTGATGTCAAAAGCAGACCAAGTGTCGTTTTTCCTAGGTAATCAGTCATGAGTTCAATTGAGGGGGCACAGGGACCGAGGGGGTAGCCCCCCACCCCCATCCTATAGGTGTTCCGTTCATAGCAACTCCAAAAATTCCGAATTCTCAAATGTCAGTACGTTCAAGCTTAACCGTGCCGCTGCTCTCGCCGAGTGGCAACAATTATTGAGCGCATAGATTTAGGCGGTGCGAGCAATCTGATGCGAGTTTTCATTAGTTTGACAGCACCCTTTGAGTGCATGAGATCGCATGCCTATGACATGTTTTTAATGTGTCTGTACACAGTATTGCGAGAGACGCCCAAACGCCGTGAAGCAAGGCTGATATTTTGACCAGTGACCAGCCAAGATTTTCTGATTAGGATGCAACTTTCTTTACGAACAGGAGAATTGGAGCATGCGCGACAAGGCGCTATTTCTACTCCAGATAATTTTTGATCGTGTTGGATTGAAGCGTTGC
>Ga0302122_10003017_pt1 | contig 10275 bp, 8 predicted proteins | sample CB21_SCM_MG_FD_203115 | JGI IMG/M metagenome (GOLD analysis project Ga0302122, IMG submission 203115) | Marine microbial communities from Western Arctic Ocean, Canada - CB21_SCM | ecosystem: Environmental > Aquatic > Marine > Oceanic | place: Canada: Western Arctic Ocean | collected 2017-09-28
AATTGCTGACTGGTTCTTTGCTGAAGCTCCCGCAGGTGGCTAAAGATTGACCGTTGCCGATCGAAATCGTTTTCGGGTGCGGGAATCGCCATCAGGCCGCGCAAGCGAATATTGGGTAGTTCCAAAACAGTGGCGGCCAACTCGCTAACTGAGTCCGGCGAGATACCCGCTTTTGTGGCTTCATTTTGTAAGTTGACCTGAAGCAGGATATTGAGAGGCTCCATTTCCACTGGCCTCAGTTCAGACAGGCGTCGTGCAATTTTGAGCCGCTCAACGCTGTGAATCCAGTCGAAATTCTGAGCGATATCACGGCATTTGTTACTCTGGATTGGGCCAATAAAATGCCAGGTGCGATTCAAATCCTTTAGTTCTGGAAACTTGGCTAGAGCGTCTCGCACCTGATTTTCACCGAAGTCTTGTTGCCCCTCTTGGGCTACAGTACGAATATCTCGGGCCGGGTAAGTTTTGCTGACCGCTACCAGGCATACACTGTTATCGGGTCGATCAAAACGCTTCTCTGCGGCTCGCAGGCGCCGAAGTAGCCCCTGGTAGCGAGACACAAGATTACCTTGTGAACTTGAATCAGACTTAAACACGTCTTGCATCGCGATCTTCAGTGGAAAGTTAGTTGTTCAACTTAATGTTTGTAGCTTTCGCGACTCTCGCCGCATTCTTGACCACAGTGATCATTTTCATTTTCTTGTGAATTGGTATCCATTGGTATAAAAGCAACACCCCCGGGATCACTTGATTTATTTGCCGAGCCATTTTAGGTGCCAAAATCAATGCCGGTGAATAACAGCATCCCAAGCATCCAAAGCCTGTAAACCAACACGGAAATAAGTTGGTTGGCATTATACTGACAGGCGGTTGATAATTACCCGCAATTGGATTTTCATTGATCTTTTTCCATGGACTTGTCTGAACTTTTAGCTTTTGCCGTTAAGAATGGCGCTTCCGATATCCATATCAGCTCGGGCCTGCCGCCGCTGATTCGGATCGATGGCGAGATGCGGCGCATCAAGGTGGACCCGCTGAATTCAAATGTTGTGCACGACATGATCTACGACATTATGGTCGACAGCCAGCGCAAGGAGTTTGAGGAGCGTTTGGAGGCCGATTTTGCGTTCGAGATTGCCAGCGTTGCGCGCTTTAGAGTTAACGCTTATAACCAGGCCCGCGGGCCTGCCGCCGCTTTTCGGACAATTCCTACTGAGGTCCTCTCGCTCGAGGATATCAATGCGCCACCGATATTTCGGACGCTGTCAGAAAAACATCGCGGTTTAGTGTTAGTCACCGGCCCAACGGGTTCTGGTAAATCAACGACGTTAGCTGCAATGGTCGATTACGTTAACCACTCTAAGAAAGGGCATATTCTGACCATTGAAGATCCGATTGAGTTTGTCCATCAGAGCCATAACTGCTTGATTAACCAACGTGAGGTGGGTCGGCATACGCAAAGTTTTAACAATGCGCTGCGTTCCGCGCTTCGTGAAGATCCTGATGTGGTTCTGGTGGGTGAGATGCGGGATCAGGAGACCATTAGTTTGGCGTTGACTGCAGCGGAGACAGGCCATCTGGTTTTTGGCACTTTACATACCTCCTCGGCAGCCAAGACCATTGACCGCATTATCGATGTGTTTCCGGCTGGTGAAAAAGAAATGGTGCGCGCGATGTTATCCGAGTCTCTCGAGGGCGTGATCGCTCAGCGACTTTTAAAAAAGCCTGAGGGTGGGCGGGTAGCAGCATACGAGATCATGATCGGCACGCCTGCGATCCGTAATCTCATCCGTGAAGCTAAAGTCCCTCAGATCTACGGCATGATACAAACGGGCCGCGACGCGGGCATGGTGACGATGGACCAGTCTTTAGATGATCTTGTCAGTCGTCATCTGGTTACCCGCGAAACGGCTCGAACGCTGGCGGTAGATCAGTCAAAATTCGAGTAAGGCAAATGCAAGTGTTGGATCTTTTCAAGTTGATGACCAGCAAGAGCGCATCAGATCTATTTATCACCGTTGGGGCGCCACCCAGCCTTAAAGTCGATGGCCAAGTGTTTCCGGTAAAGACCGATGTTTTAACCCCTGAGAGTTCGCAACAGCTCGTCAATTCGCTGATGAGTGAGGCCCAGCGTCAGCAATTTGAGTCTGATAAGGAGGCCAACTTTGCGGTAAATCCAGAAGGCTTAGGTCGTTTTCGCGTCAACGTGTTCCGCCAGCAAGGCCAAGTTGGCATGGTGGTAAGGCGTATCAGCGCGCATATCCCCACATTTGAGGAGTTGAATCTGCCATCGGCTATTCTGGAGAAGATAGCCATGGCCCGCCGTGGGCTCGTGCTCGTTGTCGGCGGTACCGGCGCTGGAAAAAGCTCTACCCAGGCTGCCATGGTCGGGTATCGTAATCATCACACCCGCGGGCATATTGTCACGGTTGAAGATCCCATCGAGTTTGTGCACGCGCATGATCGATGCATTGTGACTCAGCGTGAGGTTGGGGTGGATACCATGTCCTATCGGTCGGCATTGGAAAACGCGATGCGACAGGCGCCAGATGTGATCCAAATTGGAGAGATACGCACCCCTGAGACTATCAAAAGTGCGATCGTCTTTGCCGAGACAGGTCATTTGTGCCTTGCGACTTTACACGCCAACAATACCTATCAGGCATTGGAGCGGATCATTAATCTCTATCCGGATGAAGGCCGTGATCACTTGTATATGGATTTATCCATGAATTTGAAAGCGATTATCTCGCAGCGTCTGGTGCCTAGAGTTACTGGCGGTGGGTTTGTACCGGCGATCGAAGTCATGCTGAATTCTCCTCTAGTCAGCGATCTTATTCTTAAAGGGCAGATCGATAATATCCGGGATGCTGTGGAAAAGTCGGTCGATGAAGGGATGATTAGCTTTGACCAATCATTGTTCGATCTTTTTGAAAAAGACTTGATCAGTTATGAGGATGCGATGCGTAGTGCAGATTCCGAAAACAATCTGCGCCTTAAGATCAAGCTCGAAGGCAAGGCGGCAAAGGGGCAAAAAGACCTTGGCTCAACCTTTGAGCAGGTGGAGTTCTGATCAGCGTCGGGAGAACCTGACTTCACCAGCAACCAGGGTGGTCTCGACAATGCCAGGCAGTGATTGCTGGTCGAAAGGCGTGTTGCTTCCGTTGCTGCATAGTTGTGCCGCATTCACCTGCCACGAGGAAGTGGGATCGAACACGCATATATCCGCAGGTGTTCCGGCCCCCAGTTGGCCAATATTGATGCCGAGGATTCGTGCTGGATTGGCGGTCACTTTGGCAAGCGCATCGGATAATGATAGGACGTCCTCATTGACCAGTTTGAGCGTCAATGACAATAGCGTTTCCAGACCTGCAATTCCCGGGGCGGATTCGCTGAAAGGTGCTAGTTTGGCATCCAGCCCATGCGGTTGGTGATCAGAGCAGATCACATCAAGAATTCCACTGGCAAGCCCCTCACGCAGAGCGTCGCGATCGACTGAACCGCGTAGTGGCGGGATCACATGACAACGGGTATCAAATTCCCCGATGTCCTTTTCACTTAAGTGCAGATGATGAGCGGAGACACCAGCCGTAACGCTGAGCCCGCGGGCTTTTGCCTCACCGATTTTGCTTACCGATCGCGCACAGGATAACTGAGTGATATAGCCACGCGTGCCAGTGGTTTCGATCAGTGCAAGCTCTCGTGCCAGTGCGACGACCTCGGCAGCTGCAGGTATCGCAGGCAGGCCCAAGCGCGTGCTGACTTCGCCTTCGTGAACACATCCGTTACCTTTCAGCCAAGGGTCGAGTGCTGTGAGAAATACCGTTAGGTCGAAAGTGCTGGCGTATTGCATGGCACGGCGCATCACCAGGGTGTTGTCTATGCTGTGATCGACGTTGCTGAGCGCAGTGCAGCCAGCGTCGCGCAAAGTGGCCATGTCAGTGAGTTGCTCTCCCTTAAGGCCGATGGTGAGCGCACCCAGTGGATAGACTCGTGCTTTTTCAATCCGTCGGCCGCGCTGGCGCACCATATGCACCATTGCGGGGGTATCGATTACCGGGTTTGTATCTGGCGGTACACAGACGCTGGTGACACCGCCGGCGACAGCAGCACTAAGCTCGCTTTGCATAGTCGCTTTATGTTCCTCACCAGGTTCACGCAGGCGCGCCTGCAGATCGACAAGTCCGGGACAAACGATCTTGCCAGTCGCATCGATTGTCTGATCGGCTGTGAAATCGCTCCCAGCAAGGTGCGGGCCAACGATCCGACTGTCATCAATAAAAAGATCACGCACCTGGTCGATGTTGTTGGCCGGGTCAATTACGCGCCCACCACGGATGTGAATTTTCATTGTCGACCGCCTTTTAGGCCACCCTGTACCAGTTGTGCCATGATGGCCATGCGCACGGCAATACCGTTGGTTACCTGTGAGAGAATCAGCGATCGTTCACTGTCGGCTACATCGGAGGCGATCTCAAGGCCTCGGTTCATTGGCCCTGGGTGCATCACCACAGCCTCGGGTGCAGCACGGTTCAGCCTCTCCATCGTCATCCCATAGCAGCGAAAGTATTCCTGTGTACTGGGAATCAGTTGCCCTTCCATGCGCTCAAGCTGCAAACGCAGCATCATGACGACATCGATATTCTCTAAGCCGGTATCCAAGTCGGTTAGAGCGCTTACGCCAAGACTTTCTATCTCGGTGGGTAACAAAGTGGCTGGTGCGATCACGCGTACTTCTTTGGCTCCCAGAGTGTTCAGGGCGTGAATTTGTGATCGCGCAACACGCGAGTGCAGGATATCGCCGATGATCGCGAAGCGCAGTTTGGAAATATCACCCTTATGCTCGCGGATAGTGAACATATCCAGCATGGCTTGAGTCGGGTGGGCGTGCCGCCCATCCCCCGCGTTGATAATATGGACATCGGCAGGAACATGCTTTGCGATCAGGTGAGCGGTTCCACTGGCACTGTCGCGTACCACAAAAATATTAGTATCCATTGCCTCCAGTGTACGAACCGTATCAAGAACGGATTCGCCCTTGTGCGTTGATAGTCGCGCAGTATTAAGACTGATGACTTCAGCACCCAGGCGTTTGCCGGCGATCTCAAAAGTGGTGCGAGTGCGGGTGCTGTCCTCAAAAAAAAGATTAACCACCGTGTGGCCTGCTAGTAGTGCAGACGACTTGTTTGGAGAGTCCCCGGAGGACGGGACAAACTTCTTTGCGGTATCCAGTATACCGATCAGCTGTTCCCGGCTAAGCCCTTCAATGGTCAGAAAATGTGTCAGGCATCCCGTGTCGTCCACCTGGATGCTCCTAAAAGGAGGGCTTGGTGTTTCAGGCAACATCAGGTTTGTAGGCGCGCGCGTTTAAGTAAGTTTGCAAAATGAGTTCAGCTGCAATCTGGTCGCGCAGTGTTTGGCGCTTGCCGATTATGCGTTTGCCCGGAGCTGTGGCATCTGAAACCAGAGTTTCTGCAGCTCGGGAGGTCAGGGTTTCATCAATAAATTGCACAGGCAGATCACAATATTCGCTAAGTTCTTGTCCGAAAGCGCGCGCCAGCTTAGCAAGATTAGTCTCGTTGCCATCTTTAGCTAGCGGTAGGCCTACCACCAGGGCATCGGGTTGCCATTCTTTCACCAGCATTGCAATCGCTGGCCAGGGACCCTTCGCACCGGAATTGTTAATGGTATCAATTCCTTGAGCGGTGCCGGTCAGGTTCTGCCCCACAGCGACGCCAATGCGTCGAGTGCCGAAATCAAAACCAAGAAAAGTAGTGCTCATGCGTGACCGACGCCAGATCCAATCTGGGTAATGTCTACGCCAATCGTCTGCGCTGCTTTGTGCCAGCGCTCATGCACTGAGGTATGAAAAATGATTTCAGGGTCAGCCTCGATTGTAAGCCAGGAGTTCTGCTGGATCTCATTTTCCAATTGACCCGAGCCCCATCCGGCATAGCCCAGACTTAAGAGTAGATTTTGCGGGCCTGAAGCATTGGCAATTGATTCGAGCACGTCGCGTGATGAGGTTAGCCCCATGTCATTACCAACTATCAGGGTTGATTGCCAGTCACCTTTGCCTTCGTGCAGTACCAGACCCAGTTCGTTATGCACCGGGCCGCCGGCGTACACTGCGTGAAGCCCAGTAGGGCTGTCCATGGGCGGCTTAAGATCAAACTGACTCAATACGTCGTTGATCACCAGATTATCCAATGGTCGATTGATCACCACACCCAGCGCCCCATTCTCGTCGTGCTGGCAGATCAGCGTTACAGTTTGGCTGAAGTTTGGATCCTGTAATTCGGGCATGGCTACCAGGAAATGGTTGGCCAGCGAGGGGAAATCACTTTGCGAAGCCATGCTCAACGCGTCACGCTTGTGCCGGCTGGCGTGAATTGCCAGGTGCGTGTGATATGCAGTACATCAGTTTTCGCCTGGATGGATGCGGGGAAGGCCTCGTAGGGCGCTGCAAGGCGGGCAATTTCCTGGGCAGCCTGGTCCAGCGTGTTCTGGCCTGAGGAATTCAGGAGTTTGACTGATTGTACTGAGCCATCGGCCGTTAGACTAACCACCAGCAGTACCGCGCCGCTTTGTTTGCGCAGTTCTGGTTGATCCGTAGCGTGGCGGTTACCCACAACCTCAACGTGTTTGCGCCAGCGAGCCATATAGGCGCTGTATTCATCCTGATCGGTTGTGGCGTTAATAAAAGTCTCTCGCTCCAGAGTCTTGACCCCTTTTTGAAGGACATCGATCTCCTCGCGGTAGCGCTTTACCAGCAGGTGTTGCACCTCGTTGGCCTCGTGGGTTGAACTTGGTACAACATCTTTTTCTGAAGAAAGCCGGGCACTGAGCCTACTCTCCGCTGGCGTCGCCAGGTCCGTAGAAAGCGTTGCCAAAGCGCTGTTTAAGCGGTTTTGACTTAATGAATCAGGCAGGTGCGTGGAGGTCTCCCGTAAAGCGTTAGCATTGGGGGACCTCTTTGAGGTGGGCGCGAGTGTAACTTCCACGGTGAGTGACGCCACTGGTTGAAGCGCAGGGACGGTAACCGCAAACCCGATACCAGTGATAAGGGTGGCATGGATGACGAAAGAGAGCGCCAAACTGCGCCGGACTCGTCGTGCCTGTGCAACAGGGGCAGAAAAAAAAGTACTATTGATCGTCAAAGGAGCTTCGTTTGGTCGGGGTCGATCAAAAAAGACAGGGGTCGGTGGGGTGCGCGTGTACAGTGCTATAACATTATTGGGTTAATTGTAACCGTTCGGTTGCACCAGGTCAGCGTCTGGTGGTCAAAAGGGAGAAGGAAAAGGTTTGTTTTCCCCACTGACAGGAATAGAATCTGCATCCGGAACCACTCCTCAATGCCCCCGTCTTTAAGCTTTCTCGAGCATTCCTCAGTTGCCAGGCCCTCCTGGAGTTTTAAGCCGTTGAATTATCGCCCTTGGGGCTGGCACCGACACCCCTCATGAGTGGCCTGCCTGAACTTGCCGCTTTGCGTCAGATAGTCATTGAGGCTGCGAACAAGGCGGGTTTGTCAGAGATTTGCCTGCATCCAGCCAAATCTAAGGCCGATGGCAGCATTGTCACAGCGCTTGATCACGAGATGCAGGCACTTATCTCAGCCCAGCTAGAGGCGCGTTGGCCACAATACTTGTTTATGGGCGAGGAGATGGACCATGACGAGCAGGCGCGTATCGTTGATGGCGAACAGCGTGGTTTTTGGACCCTGGATCCACTGGATGGCACCACGAATTTCGCCATGGGGTTCCCCTTTTATGGAGTCTCGTTGGCTTTGGTTATTGATGGTGAGCCTCACCTGGGAGTCGTGTTTGATCCGGTCAGGGGGGAATGCTTCAGCGCCAGCGCCGGGGGCGGCGCGTATCTGGGCGACGAGCCCTTAAGAACACCTTCGGTGGAGTTTGCTCTTCGCGATTGTGTCGCTAACGTCGACTACAAGCGGCTGGTGTCCGGGCTTGCAGATCGCCTGGTGCGTTACCCACCTTACCGTTCCCAGCGCAATCTAGGGTCGTGTGTGTTGGAGTGGTGCTGGCTCGCGGCGGGTCGTCTGCAGCTCTATCTGCATGGGGGCCAGCGGATGTGGGATTACGCCGCGGGCAGCCTTATCCTGAGAGAGGCCGGGGGGGAATTTACGACTGTTGCGGGCAATCCGCTCGATTGTCGAAAGTTCACCAAGCGATCGGTAGTCGCGGCGACGAACCCCGAATTGCATACCCTTTGGTTGGCCTGGATTCGAGAGAATCAACAACCGTGGGGTAAATAAGTAAATATTTATGTGCCAAATCAATAATATTTGCTATACCTTTTGGTTTGGTCTGGGCATAGTCAGCCACTGAGAATTCTTAGCCCCGCGCTTATGGGTTGGTGTAGTGAAAACCGACATCCACCCTTGCCTGTCTCATTTTTGCCAAATGAAACAAGGTTCTAGCGTGAAATTACAGTAAACGAGGCATCATCATGAATACCGGACCAGCAGCTGCCCCCTCAGCGGTGGATCGGCGCACCAAGGCTAACGCGATCCGCGCACTCAGTATGGACGCAGTGCAAAAAGCCAAAAGTGGCCATCCGGGCATGCCCATGGGCATGGCCGACATCGCCGAAGTCTTGTGGTCCGATTATCTGCGCCACAATCCCACCAACCCCAAATGGGCTGATCGCGACCGTTTTATCCTGTCAAATGGTCACGGCTCGATGCTGCATTATTCTTTATTGCATCTGGCCGGGTACGATCTGCCGACTAAAGAGTTGCAGAATTTTCGCCAACTGCATTCGCGCACGCCAGGTCATCCCGAGTATGGCTACGCGCCGGGGGTGGAAACCACTACCGGGCCACTGGGCCAAGGGATTACCAATGGCGTGGGCATGGCTTTGGCAGAGAAAGTGCTTTCGGCACAGTTCAACCGAGACGGCCATGCCGTCGTTGATCACCGTACTTACGTTTTTCTGGGGGACGGGTGCTTGATGGAGGGGATTTCCCATGAGGCCTGCTCTCTTGCGGGCACCTTGGGTCTGGGCAAACTGACAGCTTTCTGGGATGACAACGGCATTTCTATCGACGGCAATGTTCAAGGTTGGTTTACCGATGACACGCCAGCGCGTTTTCGCGCCTATGGCTGGCAGGTCATTGAGGCTATTGATGGCCATGATCCGCAAGCGATCGCCAAGGCAATCGATGAGGCCCAGGCCGATATGGCACGCCCCTCGCTTATCTGCTGCCGTACTGTGATCGGCTGGGGCTCGCCAAACAAGCAGGGTAAAGAGTCCTGTCATGGTGCGCCATTGGGTGACGAGGAGATTGCACTTACCCGCGAGGCGCTGGGTTGGACTCATGCGCCTTTCGAGGTGCCTGACGATGTGCGTAGTGCCTGGTCTGCAACCGAATCGGGTGCAGCGATGGAAAAAGATTGGCAGGGGCGGTTTGAAGCCTACCGTGCCGATCACCCTGAATTGGCTGGTGAATTTGAGCGACGCATGGTTGGCGTGTTGCCTGCAAACTGGACAGAAAAGGCGGATGCGTTTATTGCATCGGTCAACGCGGATGCTAAAACAGTAGCCAGCCGCAAAGCGTCGCAGATGGCCTTGGATGGCTTTGGACCGTTGTTAAAGGAACTGATCGGCGGTTCGGCCGATCTTGCTGGTTCGAACCTCACCTTATGGTCTGGTTCCAAGGGCATTTCCAGTGATGATGCATCAGGAAATTATGTGTATTTTGGTGTGCGCGAGTTTGGTATGGCGGCGCTTTGCAACGGCCTTGCCCTGCATGGCGGGTTGATCCCTTACAGTGCTACGTTCCTGGTATTTTCTGATTACGCGCGCAACGCTTTGCGCATGGCAGCACTGATGAAAATCCGCCAGATCTTTGTCTTTACCCACGATTCCATTGGTTTGGGTGAGGACGGACCCACCCATCAGCCCGTTGAGCACGTGGCCAGCCTGCGATTGATTCCCAATATGTCTGTGTGGCGACCTTGCGATGTGGTTGAGACTGCGATTGCCTGGCGCTGTGCCCTTGAGCGCGACAATGGCCCCAGTAGCCTTGCCCTGTCACGCCAGAATCTCCCCTATCAGGCCCGTGACGCCGCGCAGATTTTGGATATTGCTCGAGGTGGTTATGTGCTGGCCGATTGTGACGGCATACCTGAAGCGATTATCATTGCCACTGGTTCTGAGGTGACATTGGCGATGGACGCGGCAGTAGTGTTGCGCGAGAAGGGCCGCCGCATTCGGGTGGTATCCATGCCTTGCGCCGATGTGTTTGACGCC
>Ga0302122_10003021_pt1 | contig 10270 bp, 15 predicted proteins | sample CB21_SCM_MG_FD_203115 | JGI IMG/M metagenome (GOLD analysis project Ga0302122, IMG submission 203115) | Marine microbial communities from Western Arctic Ocean, Canada - CB21_SCM | ecosystem: Environmental > Aquatic > Marine > Oceanic | place: Canada: Western Arctic Ocean | collected 2017-09-28
TTCAACATATGCTGACAATCAACCGGGAGTGTTGATTCAAGTTTTTGAGGGGGAAAGAAAATTTACAAAAGATAATAATTCATTGGGTAAATTCCAATTGGATGGGATACCGCCGATGCCGAGGGGGTCTCCGCAAATTGAAGTAACTTATGATATTGATGCAAATGGTATTTTAACCGTTTCTGCTGTTGAAAAGAGTACTGGAAAAGAACAGAAAATTACAATTAAGAATGATAAAGGAAGATTGAGCAAAGAAGAAGTTGAGAAGATGGTGCAAGATGCTGAAAAATTTAAAGAAGAAGATGAGCGAAATGCAGCTAAGATTGAAGCTAAAAGTAAATTAGAAAATTACTGTTATTCGTTAAAAAATTCAGTAAATGATGAAAAGTTAAAGGATAAGATTTCATCGGGAGATAAAGAAACAATTACAAATAATGCGGATGAAACAATAAAATGGTTGGAGGATAATCAAAGTGCTGATGTTGATGATTATGATAAAAAGCAAAAAGAATTAGAGAGTGTTTGTTCTCCAATTATGATGAAAGTTTATCAAGAAACTGCCCCCGCGGCTGGTGGAATGCCTGGTGGAATGCCCGGAATGCCCGGTGGAATGCCCGGTGGAATGCCTGGAATGCCCGGTGGAATGCCTGGAATGCCCGGTGGAATGCCTGGAATGCCCGGAATGCCCGGTGGAATGTCACCAGAAATGATGCAAGAGATGATGTCAAAAATGTCGTCAGACACGGCGCCATCTGCACCTCCGGTTGAGGAAACAACCATTGGAATTGAAGAAGTGGATTAAAATAATTTTTTTTTTTGAATAATATCCTTTAATTTTAAAAAATATTTTTCATCAACTTTTAATGTATCTGATGATTTTGGATGATACATATTTGGACAAACAAAATAATATAAATGATCGCCAATGGATGGCCAATTATCTAAATATCCGAATTTATTAATTTCGCCTTCCAATTGTAAACAATATTCCTTTTTTAATTCTATAATTTCGTTACCATTTGTTATTTTCAAAGACATTTTATAATTTAAATAAAATTATTTATTTAAATTATTATTTAATCAACATCATCTTCATCATCCTTCTCTTCGGCTTTTTCTTCTTCTTTTTGTTCTTGTGTACATCGTCTTGTATTAAAATTTTGATCAGTTGAATTGGTTGGTAAATTAAATGAAAATTCGGTTGTAAAAAAATCAGTAATATTTGCGGTGTTATTTAAATTATTTGAAACAGCACCAAATAAACTGTTGGCAACTTGTTCAGATAAATCCATAAAATTCTGACTATTATCCATAATAGTATTTGTTATATTTTGTTCAATATCACTGACTAACGACTCTATTCCATTTGAACCATTGATGAATGTTGAAACAATTGGGTCTCTCCAGATTAATGGGTTTCTTACTCGTGAATTATTTGATAAATCTATAGATGCTCTTCTTGCGGGTGCTCCTGTGGGTGCTCCTGCTACGGGTGCTCTTGCGGGTGCTCTTGCGGGTGCTCCTGTGGGTGCTCCTGCTACGGGTGTTGCTCCTGCTACGGGTGTTGCTGGTCTGAGTGGTACAGCAGTTGTTCTAGCAGCAGTTGTTCTAGCAGCAGTTGTTCTAGCAGCAGTTGTTGCTGCTAAATTATAACGACAAATGGGACACCTGGTATCTCTTTCAAACCATCTCAGTAAAGCGTCGCGATTAAATAAATGACCACAATGATAAATTCTTGAAACAATTTCGTTATCATTAAATTGTCGTTGGGTTATAGCGCATCTTGATGTTATTGGTAAATCCATAAGTGTTCTAATATTTATCCAAGTATCGTAGGTTGTTTCTCTGATAAAATCAGAATTGGATAATGGATTGTTTGGATATCTATCATATAATGAATTATTTATTACATCTTGTGTTGGTGAAAATGAAAAACTAATTGGAAAGCTTGTAGTAGTTCGCCTAGGTGGAGTAAAATTTGAATTTATTCTATTTGGCCGTCTTCTTCTTACATTTTCTAAATTATGTGTTTGATCTCCAAAATTATATGAAGGTCTTGTTCTGGTTTGGGTGTGATGAGGTCTTCGGAAAAGCGGCGGTGGAGGCGGCGGTGGAGGTGGTGGCGGTGGAAATGCTATAAAAGGTCTATTATACCGAGAATCGGAAATATTTTGTCGGTTTGTATTCATAGATATCCTATTTCTATCATTGTTTCTCTCATTTGTTGATTCTTGCAAAAGCAGTCTATTAAAATTAGTATGCATTTGTAAATTATTGTTATAGGTAATTATATAAAGATTATTTAAATTTAATAATTGTTCGCGACATAATTGATAGTAATTACCATTACTCATTTATAATAAATTTTAATTACTTAATTCTAAGTTAATGTTTTATAAAATATTTAAAAATTATTTAAATATATAAAGATATTATTTTGTATTATGTTAGCAATGTCAAAAGAAAATAAATTTGATAAATATAAAAACAATGGATTAACCGGGTTGGCGAATATTGGAAATACTTGTTTTATTAATTCTACAATTCAATGTTTATCCCATATCTATGAATTAAATATATTTTTAGATAGTGGAACTTATAAAAAACGTATCAACAAAGTACCAGAAAGTTTATTATTAATAGAATGGGATAAATTGCGAAATTTAATGTGGAGTGAAAATTGCATTATAAAACCAGCGGGATTTATAAATGCTATTCACAAGGTCGCGCATTTAAAAGATAAGGATATATTCACCGGATATGCACAAAATGACTTAACTGAATTTATGAATTTTTTATTTACATCATTCCACGAAGCTATAAAAAGAGAAGTTGATATGAATGTTAAAGGCAATGTTAAAAATAAAACAGATAAATTAGCAAAAGTATGCTATGATATGATGAAAAATATGTATAAGAATGAATATTCTGAATTTTTAAAAATGTTTTATGGTATTTGTGTTTCGGAAATAAAATCTTTAGACAGTAATTATGAAAATATTGTACCAGAACCATTTTTTAATATTGATATACCAATTGATAAACACAATACATTAATTGAATGTTTAGAACAATATACGGAAAAGGAAATATTGGATAACGATAATAAAATTTTAAATGATGAAACCGGTAAAAAGGAAAAAGCAAGTAAAAGAATTCTTTTTTGGAATTTACCAGATATATTAATTATATCTTTAAAAAGATTTTCAAATAATAATAAAAAAAATGATAAAAAAATAGAGTTTCCGTTAAAAAATTTAGATATGTCAAAATTTATTTTAGGTTATGATAAAAATAGTTATAAATATGATTTATTTGGGATTTGCAATCACTATGGTGGCGTTAATGGTGGTCATTATACGGCCTTTGTTAAAAATGCCAATGAATCCTGGTATAACTTTAATGATACAAATGTTTCTAAGATAAAAATTGATGATTTACAGGGCACTGGGGCATATTGTTTTTTTTATAGGAAAGTATGAATAATAAATTTATATATATTTATTATATATATATATATGAATTTAGATGTTTCAACCGATTCAGGTATGTCATTTGTATATGATAAAATAAATGATAAAATGGCACAAGAAGGAAAAAATCCATTAGTATTAGCAGTTTTAATGTCAATTGTAATTTTATATGTATTATTATTTAATGTAATGGGTAAAACAACTGTAAAAACGCCATCACAACAATCGAGTAATAAAATTATTGAATTATTTGCTTGGGGTTTATTTTTACTATTAATATCTATAAATGGTCTTCAATATTTTTTTGAAATAAATATCCAAACTGTTGTTAAAAACTTATTTGACAAAAACCCACAAATAGGTATTAATATTAAACCAAAAAAAGGTTTTGAAGATACACAATCAAAGCACGAAGTATTCCATATAGGTGATAATATATATACATATGAAGAAGCAAAAATATTATGCAATGCGTACGACGGTGAATTAGCAAGTTACGAACAAATAGAAAAGTCTTATAACAATGGCGCCGAATGGTGTAGTTATGGATGGTCAAAAGATCAAATGGCATTGTACCCAACGCAAAAATCAACTTATAATAAATTAAAAGGTGTATCTGGGTCAGAAAATAGTTGCGGTAGACCGGGTATTAACGGCGGTTATATAAAGAATAAATATTCAAGATTTGGTGCCAATTGTTATGCACCAAAAGATAAACCAACTAATATTGAGAAGAAAGTTATGAACTCACAATCAATTATTCCAACTCAACCCGAAACAGAAGATCAAAAGAAAATTAATTTCTATAAGAAAAACATTCATAGAATTGTTAAAAAACCATTTAATTCTGATAAATGGAGTTCTTTTTAATTTTTAAAATTATAAATAAAAATTAAAATAGAAATAATTTTTTCGTTTTTTTTCGTTTTCTACCCATTTTATGTTTACGAGTTTGTTTTAAATAAGTTTTTGATTTTAAATCTATTAATTTATCAAATAATGAATCAGATATTACTGCATTGCTTTCTTTTTTGCCACCCGATTGATTATTGCCACCCGATTGATTATTGCCACCTGATAAAATTGCACCCGATTGATTATTTATAGTTTTTTTTAAAAAAGAATTCTCGTGATTTAATAGCATTAAAGGTAATGGAATGTTTAAGTTTTTTCTAAAGCTCCCGCTTTTTTTTACATTTTCAGAATAATAATGATTTGCAATAATATTATTTAAATTCATCCCAATGCTTAAAACTTCATTGTTTTTAACATGACAACAAAAATTTTGACAATTCATATAAATATTACTGCTATTCTTATTTTAAACATTTATTTTTTTAAAATATTAATAAAGAAATCTGGATCACTTCCAATCATCCCCAAATCATATTTTTTTTCAACGTTATCATAAATGATTTTAAATAATCTTTCCCAATTCGCATTATGTTCATCATTTTTAAAAATACCTCCTCCTAAATATAAATTAATATATTTTTGTTTTATATTTTCAATTTCATATCTACAATCAGTGATAAAATTTAATTCAAAATTATTTTCCAAAATATCACAAATATCATCATTTTTTAACATTTCATCTAAATCATATTTTTTATCGCTGTCATTGCTATCATCGCTGTAATAATCCATTAATTGGAGTCGTTATAAATATATGTTGCCAATTCATTTTTAAATTGTTTTTCATTTTGAATTTTATAACCATTGTTTTTTAACATAGATCTTATTTCCCCTAACATTTCATAAACGACATCTTTATTCGCCGTATCGGGTTCAATGTTTTTATTTAACCAATCATTAAAATGGTTATTTTTTTGATTTTCAATTATTTTTTCGATAAAAGACATTACTACATTCAATTATGAAATTATTTTTAATATTGTTTAATTATATTTTCGTTTAATTTCATAATTTGTCTTAATTTCTCTGTTACATTTAATGTATTTAATTATTTTTTTTACCTGTTCTTCATTTGAAATACATTCGTTTAAGCAAATTTCTAAAAATTTAAAAGTTAATGGCGATGAATGATTTGTTTGTTGAAATTTTAAAGTACCGTCGGAAATTTCAATTATACTGTCATCTAAATTATGCTGGTGTACATAATTAAAAATTTCATTTGTAAGATTACTTCTATTTTCCCTTAAATTTTTATTTTCTTTTTTTAAGATACTTAAATTATCATCACACGTCACCCACTCTTTAATTTTTGTTTGTAAAAATTCACTCATTTTAAATATATATAATATATTTAGATATATTTAAACTTTTTTAATAATCTATTAACGACGTTTTCTACGTTTAGTTCCTTTTCTACGCCCTTTTCTACGTTTAGTTCCTTTTCTACGCCCTTTCCTGCGTTTAGCACCGGTTGAGCGATCTCTCTCAAGTTTAGCATTATTCATATTTTTAAATATAGGAATCATAAAGGTTTTATTACCAAATGTTTTCTTTTTTAATTTAACATTGGCACCTAAAAATAAGATTGGGACAATCGCTTCTTTTAATATAGCGCCAAACCCGCTTCCACCACTCTGGCTGCTTCTGCTGCCTCTGCTGCTTCTGCTGCCTCTGCTGCTTCTGCTGCCTCTGCTGCTTCTGCTGCCTCTGCTGCCTCTGCTGCCTCTGCTTCTGCCTCCACCACTTCTTCTTTTTCTACTTCTATTAACCATATTATATATATTATAAATATTAAATTAATTATATTTTTTATTTTTAATCAAATTTAATATTAATTTGCTACGCACCAAAATTAAAAAAATTCCTAAAATTAAAAGAAAACTGATTATAACAAAAATTATAGATAAATAAATATAAGGATATATTTCTTTTAAAACCGTATCAATTACTGGTTTCATTAATTCTTTTATTTCCTCTTTGACATCATCTCTTTTTAAAGTTTTTAAACATTCTTCTATTATTTTTGTCTTGAGACTCATTAATATAATATATATCAACGTTTTTAAATAACAATTTAAATGCGTCTTTATTTAAACATATTTTTTCTTCATTTTTTTTAATAATGGGAGATATTTATCAATGCAACGATCCGATGGATTATAAAGATATTAAATTAAGCGTTCCTACACCCGTTCAGGGTGGTGGATATTATTCGAAGTTAAAATTTAATGACGATTCTATTTATATTCAAACACCTAAAATATCAACAAAAAGTGGAATTTCTATTACAGGTAAAAAAATTTATTCTGATTTGTTATTTGAGCGTGACAATTTGGATTTCATTAGCTTTATAAATAATATTGAAGAATATGTTAAAACATTAATATACGGAAAAAGACATATTTGGTTTACCGAGGAACCATCCGAAGATGATATTGAAGATAATTGGATTTCATCAGTAAAAACATATAAAAGCAATAAATTTTTGATAAGAACAAACATTGAGAGAAATTTAAAAAAAATTAATTTACAGTTATGGGATCAAAATGAAGAAGGAATTAGCATTAATGATATTAATAAAGATTCCAATATAATTGCAATTTTTGAAATATCTGGATTAAAATTTAGCAGTAGTAGTTTTCATTTAGATATTGTATTAAAACAAATTATGAAATTTGAAAAGGTTGAACTATTTAGCAAATGTTTAATAAAAAGAAATAAAAAAACAAAACATTTAGAAAAAAATGATACAATTGATAAAAATACAAAAATGGATACAGAAAAAAATAACGATACCGATGACGACGACGATGATGACGATGATGACGATGATGACGACGATGACGATGACGACGATGACGATGACGACGATGACGATGACGATGACGATGACGACGATGACGATGACGATGACGATGATGGGTGTGATGGTGTTGATAAAGGTCTAACTGTAGAAAATGTAGAAAAGGTGGAAAAGGTGGAAAATGTAAAAAATGTAGAAAATGTAAAAAATGTAGAAAATGTAGAAGATGTAGAAAATGTAGAAGATGTAGAAGATGTAGAAGATGTTGGAGATGTAGAAGATGTGGAAGATGTGGAAGATGTGGAAGATGTGGGTATTATTGATATTGAAAAAGTTGGGGATAAACACAATATTGATAAAATTATTAAAGCTGAAATTATTAATGATATTAAAAAAAACACATCTTTAGAAAAACAAAATAAAAGTAATGAGTTAAATGAGATAACTTTAGAAATTTCTGATAACAAATCTGAAATATTTAAACTAAAAAAACCAAACGATGTTTATATTGAAATTTATAAGAAAACATTAAAAAAGGCCAAAGAAGCAAAAAATACAGCTATTAAGGCGTATTTGGAAGCAAAGAAAATCAAACAAGAGTATATTTTGGATGAATTGGATTCTTCTGATGCTGATGATTTAGAAGAATTTAGCGAATAAATAGATATTATAATGGTTATTTAATTATATTTTTTTTAAAATTATTTTATTAATAGAATTTATAATGAAAAGAAAGATGTCATCTAAAAATTTTTTTAAAAATGTTAAATCGCATCAATTACTTATTTTTATGGCTGTTGTTGTTGGTGGGTACTTTTTATATACATATTCAAAATCTAAGGGTAATTTACTAGATAATTATGAAGGTCAAAATGTCGCCGCGGGTGCAGTTGCAACGAATGAAACCGTAAGACCATCGCCACCAGATGGTCACGAAAATAACGAGGCTTCTGTAAATGGGGTAAATACCAATATGCACGGGTTACCACCAAGTTGTGTTAAACAAACGGTAACTGATCCACGCGAATTATTGCCACGTGATACCAACAGTGAATTCTCAAAATTAAATCCATCTGGAAGCGGTGATTTACAAAATGTGTCATTGTTGCAAGCTGGCACCTTACAGGGTATTAATACGGTTGGCACTTCCTTAAGAAATTCCAATCTTCAGTTAAGAAGTGAGCCAGCTAATCCACGAATGGCAGTTGGTCCGTGGAACAATTCAACTATCTCTGGTGATAATGCAAGAAGAGATTTTGAAATTGGGAAATAGATATATTTAAATTATAATAAATAAATTAAATATATATAATTTATAAATGAAAACAAATATTTTTGGATATTTATTAATAGCATTTGTACTAATAATTTCAATAAAAATGTATAGAGAATCGGATATGTTTCAATTGAAATGTATTATATCAGATATTGATGGTAAACAATATTGCGTTAGGGAAAGGGCCAAACTAGAACTTGCCGCTGATTTGTTGGCCAGAACGACAAATAATATGAGATTATTGGTTGAGGGTGTTAATGAAAAATATCCAGATAGAGATAATGTTAAACGTTTAGTAAAAAATTTTAATCCTAAAAAGGTAAAAGAAATTTTACCAACAAGCAAGTATACAGCATATTCGGAAAATAAAGGAGAAAGTTTAGCATTTTGTACAACAAAAACAAAGGAAGGTGATAGTTTAATAGATCAAAATACATTAACATTTGTAGCTTTACACGAATTGTCTCATATTGCGACAAAATCAATTGGACATACAACCGAATTTTGGGAAAATTTTAAATTTATTTTGGAGAATGCTGTGGAAATTGGAATATATAAACCAGTTGATTATAAAAATAAACCAAAAGGCTATTGTGGAATGAATATTACTGATAATCCATATTATGATTTATAATTTTTAATTAAATAAAATAAAAATTATAATTTAGCGGCGGCGCTTGCGTCTGCGTTTAGTTCCCGATTTTCTGCGTTTTCTGCGTTTAGTTACCGATTTTCTGCGTTTTCTGCGTTTGCTTGATGATTTTCTGCGTTTGCTTGATGATTTTCTGCGTTTGCTTGATGATTTTCTGCGTCTGCGACGTCTTCCACCGGTTATTCCTTTGACACTGTTCATTAATTCTTCCAGTCCTGTCATTATATAATATATATATAGAAAAAAAATTTCCTAAAGCAATGAATTAAACGCATTGTTTATAAATTTTATAATTGTAATTAAAATCATTGTGCATAATTACACTTCTATTTTGTATAATTTTGAAGTTATTAGGTATTTCTGGGAATTGTGTATCGTATTGAAAAGAATAATCAATATAAGTTATATATATTTTATCTAATTTAGGATGTTCAATATAATAATCATAAATACTTTGACCACCAATTAGCCATATTTTATGATCATTCATTAAACAATTTAATGTATTATCCAATGATTCAAAATTAGGAACGCACATTGTATTATTGAATATTTTTAAATCATTGCTGTTTAAAGAATTGCTTAAGATAATATTTTTTCTATTTTTTAATGGTTTTGTTGGTAAACTTTCCCAAGTATTTCTACCCATAACGACAACGTTATTGTCGCCATTTGATGTTTTTTTTTTAAAATATTTTATTTCATTTGGTATATTCCACGGCAATCTATTTTTATATCCAATTCCGCGATTTTTGCAAAAAGCAACAATCATATTCATTAGTTTTTAATTAAATAATATAAGATATATTTATATATATGTCGGAAATATTTAACATTGTCTTATTAAAACCAAACCAAACGCCAATCATATATACATTTGATGATGTAAAAAAGAGTAAATCATTAAAAAAAAAACAAATACTATTTCCGATTTACAGGGATGATACAATACAACGAATAAAGGAAAAAATATACATATATACCGATATTAAACTACCATTATCTGAAATGTATTTATTTAAAAAGGAAAGAGTCACGTTTAATATCGAAGAAATACATAAAAATTTAACTCAAGATAATTCATTGGAATTGGATAATTATAGATTGACAACATTTTTTAATAATTGTGATAAAAAAATAAATATTGATGA
>Ga0302122_10003028_pt1 | contig 10263 bp, 9 predicted proteins | sample CB21_SCM_MG_FD_203115 | JGI IMG/M metagenome (GOLD analysis project Ga0302122, IMG submission 203115) | Marine microbial communities from Western Arctic Ocean, Canada - CB21_SCM | ecosystem: Environmental > Aquatic > Marine > Oceanic | place: Canada: Western Arctic Ocean | collected 2017-09-28
TTACTGATCATCGTCATGATCAAGTTCAACGAGAAGGCGAACCCGGCCCCATCTAAAACCACTCACCACGCTGGCCTAGAGATCGCCTGGACGGTCATTCCAATTGTCCTTCTGATAGCTATCGGGGTTCCTTCTTTCAAGCTGCTCTATTTCACGGACCGCACAGAAAACCCGGAATTGACGCTGAAGGCGATAGGCAATCAATGGTACTGGTCCTACGAGTATCCCGATCAGGGCATCGAGTTCGACAGTAATTTGGTTGCTGAAGAAGATTTGAAGGAAGGGCAGATTCGTTTGTTGGCGGTCGACAACGCTGTTGTCCTGCCAGTCGAAACGGACATTCGTATTTTGATCACTGCCAATGACGTCATCCATGCGTGGGCGGTGCCGCAACTTGTTTATAAGGTTGACGCGGTGCCGGGCAGGATCAGCGAAACTTGGATGCGTATCAACGAAGAAGGCACCTTCTACGGTCAGTGTTCGGAACTTTGCGGTGTAATGCATAGCCGCATGCCCATCGTCGTCCATGCCGTTTCCAAGGACGCCTTTGCTGTATGGGTAGCCAAGACGAAGGCACAGGCCACCTTGCCGGATGGCGTGACTAAATCACGGTACCGGGTCGCCCAGGCTCGCGCCACGGCTGTAGCCATCACCGCCCCCCGTAACTGAGCGTAGCGAAAGGTTCATAGAATGGCTTACGGAGCCGCCGCTAAAGGGCACGATGACCACGGTCACAATCCGACCGGATGGAGACGATGGGTCCTTTCTACGAACCACAAGGATATCGGCACTCTTTACATGATCATTGCTGTGATCGCCGCCGTCTTCGGTGGCGGGATGTCGTGGTTGATCCGTGCCGAATTGGCTCTCCCTGGCATCCAGTTCATCGACGATTTCCATTTCTACAACATGATGGTCACGGCCCACGGTCTGATCATGATCTTCTTTGTGGTCATGCCAGCATTGATTGGTGGCTTTGGTAACTGGATAATACCGCTGATGATCGGGGCCCCAGACATGGCGTTCCCGAGAATGAACAATATTAGCTTCTGGCTGCTTGCTGCATCCTTCTTGTTGTTGATCGGCTCTGCCGTCATTGGCGGTGGCGCTGCGACTGGTTGGACCGTTTATCCGCCGCTTAGTACGGCGATGTTCAGTCCCGGCCCTGCCGTCGATTTTGCCATCCTCAGTCTGCACGTAGCTGGTGCCTCGTCGATCCTTGGTGCCATCAACTTCATCGCGACGATTTTAAACATGCGTGCCCCGGGCATGACCATACATCGCATGCCGTTATTCGTCTGGGCGATGTTGATTACCGCTATCCTGCTGGTACTGGCCCTGCCTGTGTTGGCCGGCGGCCTCACCATGTTGCTAACCGACCGCAATTTTGGCACGGCCTTTTTTGACCCAGCTGGCGGTGGGGACCCACTTCTATGGCAGCACCTATTCTGGTTCTTTGGCCACCCTGAAGTTTACATTATGATCTTGCCGGCCTTCGGCATCGTTAGCCATATTGTATCGACGTTCTCGAAGAAGCCCGTTTTTGGTTATATCGGCATGGCCTATGCCATGGCATCAATTGGTCTTGTTGGCTTCGTCGTCTGGGCTCACCACATGTTCACCACGGGCATCAGCGTTGATACCCGTGCTTACTTTATCGCAGCCACCATGGTTATTGCCGTGCCGACCGGGGTAAAAATATTTAGCTGGATCGCTACAATGTGGGGTGGATCAATCCGTTTCGACACACCCATGTTGTGGGCTGTCGGCTTCATCTTCCTGTTTACCGTCGGGGGCGTCACCGGAGTGATATTGGCTAATGCTGGTGTGACCATGCAGCTCCACGACACCTACTACATCGTCGCCCACTTTCACTATGTACTCAGTCTTGGCGCTGTGTTTGCCATCTTTGCCGGGTTCTATTACTGGATCCCCAAAATGACCGGGCGTATGTATTCGGAGAAATTGGGAAAATTGCACTTCTGGCTGACATTTGTTGGTGTCAATGTCCTGTTCTTCCCGCAACACTTTCTTGGCCTTGCAGGCATGCCCCGGCGTATAGTCGATTATCCAGATATTTATGCTAACTGGAATTTGGTTTCCAGCATTGGTGCAGCGATAACGGCCTTGGGGACGTTGGTGTTTTTAGTTGTTGCCTTGAAGGCGCTGACATCTGGAGAGAAGGCGGCTGCAAATCCTTGGGGTGAGGGCGCTACGACACTGGAGTGGGCGGTACCTTCACCGGCGCCATTCCATACCCATGAAGACCCGCCGGTGATCGGCTCTGATGGCCATCATTAGCCGGGGGAGTAAGATCAGTCGGAACGGTACTCATGGACGCTGGACGCAGACGCAAGCAGATGACGGCGGTGGTGCTGTTCATCGTTGTTGGCGGCATGGTAGGTCTATCGTTCGCCTCGGTGCCGTTATATCGTCTGTTCTGTCAGGTAACAGGCTATGGTGGGACGCCGGTGACGCAAGCTGAGCGGCCGACAGGGCCGGTCAGTAACCAGGAAATTCGTATATCCTTCGATGCTAATATTAACCGCGACTTGCCCTGGCGGTTCAAGCCGGTTCTCAGGAATATGACGGTGCGGCTCGGTGAGGAGGTGCTCGCCTATTATGAAGCGCGCAACGAGTCATTGAGCACGCTGACAGGTACAGCGGTTTTCAATGTCGCGCCCGCCAAGGCGGCTCCGTATTTTAATAAGATTGAATGCTTTTGCTTCACGGAGCAGACATTGAAAGCGGGGGTATCGGTCGATATGCCAGTTCTTTTCTATGTTGACCCGGCTATCCTCGATGATCCTGATGCATTTGACGTCAGGGCAATCACGCTTTCTTATACGTTTTATCCGGTTGAAAGCGGCGGTGCCGGGCGTAACGATGATAAGCCGGTTCGACAGTCGGCAAACACGGCCCTTTAGCAGGGCGGCCGTGGGGTTAAGACAGTTCGGCAATAAGAGATTTTGGCGGCCTGAGATGGGACTATTCTGAGGAGAGCAGAAAATGGCTAGTGACGCGGTCAAGAAACATCCATGGCATATGGTGGAGCCAAGCTATTGGCCCATCGTCGGTAGCATTGCCGTATTTGTCATGGCGATCGGCGGCATTTGGTTCATGCATGGCGGTCCTCTGTTGGGGTTCCTCCTCGGCCTTGCCATTCTGCTTTTCACCTTCGCCGGGTGGTGGCGCGACGTTATCAAAGAAGCCCGCAGCGCTGAGAACTACCACACGGATCCGGTGAAGCACGGCTTGCGCGTCGGGATGATCCTATTCATCGCCTCGGAGGTGATGTTCTTCTTTGCGTTTTTCTGGGCCTACTTTAATGCCAGCGTGCCGTTTCTCAGTGGTGTGGCTAACGCCGTATGGCCGCCGGCGGGGATTGAGCCGTTGGAGACTTGGCATGTTCCCTTCTTGAATACGCTGATCCTGCTGACCTCCGGCGCCACCCTTACCTATGCTCATCATGCAGTGCGGCTAGGGGACCAGGCCAAGATGGTTGCCGGGCTGGGATTGACGGTCATCCTTGGCTTCATTTTCCTTGGCTTTCAGGCCTACGAGTATCTGCACGCGGCCTTTTCGCTGAAGGATGGTATCTATCCCTCGACTTTCTATCTGGCGACCGGCTTTCATGGTTTCCATGTTCTTGTCGGCGCTTGCTTCCTGACGGTCTGCTATTTCCGCGCTGCCAAGGGCCATTTCACGCCGGCGGTGCATATCGGATTTGAAGCGGCGGCTTGGTACTGGCACTTCGTCGATGTTGTCTGGCTATTTCTGTTTATCTCGGTTTATTGGTGGGGCAGCTTCGGTTGGACACCTGAAGGCTAGGTGGTGAGCCGCGGTTCTATCCGCTGCGCGCTATTCTCCCATTTACTAACGTTTGATTTGGCGTGGCCGGCTCGTGATATTCCTATCTAAGTTGATGCTGAAGTTGTTGTTTCCAAATGGATTTCTACCAGAGAGGCCGTACAGGCTCTGGCGCATCCGGGAAACGGATTGCTGCTTGCCGTCCGCGGTTACGTTATTTTCAGTCGGACTGGATCCGCTGTCGGTGCCTGGTACCGGGCGTTTGCAGAAGCACTGAACGCTCTTGCTGCAGATCTATGTGGTCTGGAGGAGCAGTTTCACCAGAGCGCCTCGGCGATCTTATTTGCACGGATTAATATTAATTCATGTCGAGCGCGCGCTTATAAAGATCAAGCAAGGCTTCCTGTTCTTGCCGGTCAGCACGGTCGATCTTAAGCAAACGTACAACCTGGCGCAGGGTTTTGACGTCGAATCCGGCGGACTTGGCTTCGCTGTATACCTCGCGGATATCGGCACCCAAGGTCGCTCGTTCTTCTTCCAGACGCTCAATACGCTGAACGAAAGACTGTAGGCGTTCCGCCGCCAGTCCGCCGACGTCCCCGCCGCCCGATTCAACGCCATCACTATCCACCATAGGTCTCTCCTGCTCATTTAGCTGTATTGCTAGGCTGAATAGTGCTCTAGCGCAGCGCTGACCAAGCTGCAAGGTGCGCCCTATGCCCTCCTGTCGCCATGGTACCCTGCATAAGGAGGGGTGGCACGTTTGGCTATCCGCGATTAAGTAGCAACGACAGCAGTGATAATTAGTAAAGAATTGGTCAGCGGGATGGACAAGTCGAAAGACTAGGACGAAGTGGTTCATTGGTGGGTTGCAGCCACAGATCACTGGGCTTTTTTTAATTCTGCGAGTCGAGGTCGCTTATATCATCAAATATTGCCGATACAGGATGGCGCATGCCTAGGCCGTGTCTATACTTTGAAAAATTGAGGAAAGCTGATGCTTCAAAAAATTCTTGGCCGCTACGCTGTTTCCATCGACTTTGACAGCCTGCCTGACGACGCCAGGCATCATGCCCGGCGCGTCGTCCTCGATTGGTTCGCGGCTACAATTCCTGGTGGCGTGCTGATGCCGGCAACAGGCGTGGCACAGGCGCTTGTTGAGGAGGTCGGGCATGGCGATGCCCGGCTTATACCATCGGGACGTGACGCCAGTATGCGCTCTGCGGCTCTGATCAATGGCACCGCTGCCCATACCATCGAATTTGACGATATCTTTCGCGATGGCATTTACCACCCTGGTGCGCCGACAATTGCCGCTGCACTTGCCGCGGCCCAAGTATCTGGTGCCGATGGCCGGCGTTTCATTGCGGGTGTCGTTGCCGGATTTGAAGTCGGCAACCGAATCGCCCGAGCGATGGGAACACCTCACTATGCCATGTGGCATATGACGGCGACCTGCGGATGTATGGGGGCCGCCGCCGCCGTTGCCAATATCCTTGGCTTGACGGCGTTGCAGGCATCACATGCCATCGGCAATGCAACGACCATGGCCGGCGGCCTGCAACAAGCTTTCCGCTCTGATGCGATGACCAAACCCTTGCATGGGGGATTGGCGGCCCAATCGGGCTGTACGGCGGCGCTGATTGCCAAAACTGGAGTTACCGCGGCTGCTCACATGCTAGAAGGCGATGTCGGCTTCGGGGCCGCAGCTGGCAAGGACGTCGATTGGGATTCCGTGACCGCCGACCTAGAAGATCACTTCACAATCACCGAGATGACGCAGAAAAACCATGCTTGCTGCGGCCACAATTTCGCTGCTGTCGATGCGGTGATCGCGCTGAGAAATGACAACGGATTGAAAGCAAGCGACGTCAAGACAATTCATTGTGGTGTCTACGGAAAGGCAGTGGAGATTGTTGGAAATCCGAACCCCAAAACGTCCTATGAGGCCAAATTTAGCCTTCCTTACTGCGCGGCGGCTGGCCTGCGGGATGGGCGGGTGCGTATGCGTGCCTTTGAGCTGGATATTCTGCATGACGCTGAAATACGCGATATCATGACGCGTGTTCACGTGGTCAAGGATGATTGGGCCGACGAAGGTTTTCCAGGCCGTCGGTCCGCTATTGTGCATATTGAAACCGTTGATGGTATAACCCTGACGCACAAGGCCATGTGCCGCAAGGGCGACCCGGAAAATCCGTTGACTGATGATGAACTCAACGAGAAGTATCGCGAACTCGTAACGCCGGTTGTGGGCAATGCTGTGGCGGAGAACCTGCTGGGTATTCTGTGGTGTATTGATGCGGTTAGCGATCTGACAAGTTTGCCGTTGGGTCAGAGGGTTTAAGCCTCCGCTGCCCAGCAACCTATATCGCCCGACGCGCTCTAGCTGCCTATTTCTGGTATAATGTTGGAGGAGATGGAGGAATCTCGAGATTCGTATTCGCCGAAGCAGATCAAGTCGTATAAATCACGACGGTTATGCGTGGACTCCATAAGGTCTTTTATAGTGCCATGCTGGGGCAGTCGTCGTTCGAGAAGATTCCGCATTTTCTCGCCTGGCGGCGTTTTCAGCCGCGCCAGAAGTTCGGTGTTAATATTACCAGAACGGTAAATAGTTCAAGCCGGCCGAGTAACATGCCAGCCGATAGGAGCCACTTGGCCTCATCCGGCAGCGGCTGGTAGGTTCCTGTTGGACCAATAATAGGCCCTAGGCCAGGACCGACGTTGGCAAGGGAGCTCGCTGCACCTGAAAGTGCGGTGACAAAGTCGAGGCCAAGCAGGCCTAAGCCCAACGCGATAAGGGCAAGGCACATGCCAAACAGAAAAAAGAAGCTGAGTACCGAGATGATAACTTCTTCGGGAATGGGCCGTCGACCGTAGTAGCGAATGAAGACGCCATGCGGCTGCAACAGATTTTGTATCTGGCTACTCGCCGCCGCGTACAAAACCTGGAAACGAAAGATCTTGATGCCGCAGGTCGTCGATCCAGCACAGCCTCCAATCAACATAAGAATTAAGAACATGGGCATCGCAAAGCTGCCCCACATATCGAAGGCGGCTGTGGCATAACCCGTACCTGTGATGATCGACACAACGTTGAAGGTGCTGTAGCGCATTGCCTGAAGCGGGTCATCCCCATGCGCCATCCATAACCAACCCGCGGCAATCACAGTGAACGCGGTGACGGTTGCCAGAAATACAGGTACTTGGGGTTCCGCCAGGATGGCTCCTATATCGCCGCGTACCATTTTTAGATAAGCAATGAAAGGCAGGGCCCCAACGAGCATGCCGACGGTGGCGATGATATCAATGGACTCGTTATCAAAATGGGCAAGTGAGGCATCGGACGTTGAAAAACCGCCTGTAGAGATTGTCGTCATTGCATGTGCTATAGCCTCGAGCCCACTCATGCCGGCGATCCAGTAGGCCGTGGCCCAGACGATCGTCAGCACCAGATAGAGGCCGCTGATGGCCGTGGCAATTTGGGCGGCGCGTGGCAAGGCCTTGTCGGAGTGATCCGATGATTCCATGCGGAATAATTGCATACCGCCGATCCGCAGGATGGGCATTACGGCAATGGCCATCACGATGATGCCGATGCCGCCCAGCCATTGCAGAATTGCACGCCATAGCAGAATGCCGGGCGGTGCCGTATCAAGGCCTGTGATCACCGTGGCCCCGGTGGTGGTAATGCCTGACATAGCCTCGAAAAAGGCATCGGTGTAGCTGAGGTTTAGTTCCGAGAAGGCGAAGGGCAGGGCCGCGAACATGGTAAGCGCCAGCCAGCTCAGCGTCGTCAACATGAAAGCTTGGCGGACGTTTATACGGGTACCGCCGGCATGACTCGCCAGGGCCATGGAAACGCCGACGAATAGGGTGGTGGCGGCGGAGACGGCAAATACCTGCCAGTCCCGATGGCCGCGGAACCAGTCCACAGCGGCGGGGATGCACATGCCAACCGCAAGAATGGATAGCAGGATGCCGATTACCAGAACTACAGGGCGGAAGTCAGTCACAATGGCTGGTTCTCTCCGACCGTAAGGGTTAGTGGGGGCTCAAGGTGCTTGCCGCATATTCATCAGGCTCCCGATAGCCCTCTCGGAGTGAGAAGGTTAGGCACTGCGGGCATCGCGATGGCCAATTCTGCCGAAAAATTCGCCCCGGATGGTCGCGTCTTCACGGAAAGCGCCGAGCATACGGCTTGTCACCATTGTAACGCCTGTCTTGTGGACTCCGCGGGTAGTCATGCATTGATGAGCAGCTTCTACCACAACTGCAACGCCCCGCGGCTCTAGAACGTCATTGATGGTATTGGCTATCTGTGCCGTCAATTTTTCCTGGATTTGCAAACGTCGCGCGAAAATATCAACGATGCGTGCGAGCTTGCTAATGCCGATGACGCGGTGTTTGGGCAGATAGGCAATGTGAACCTTGCCGAGAATTGGCACGATATGGTGTTCGCAATGGGATTCGACGCGGATGTCGCGTAGAATGACCATTTCGTCATAACCATCGGTTTCCTCGAAGGTTCGTTTCAGCAGTTCCTCTGGGTCAGAATCATAGCCCGAAAAGAACTCTTCATAGGCGCAAACCACTCGTTTGGGCGTATCAAGAAGACCCTCGCGGCTTGGATCATCACCGGCCCAGCGGATCAGAGTCCTCACGGCTTGCTCTGCCTCCTCTCTTGCAGGGCGCCCGGCAAGAGAGGCTCTTTCTGTGGTAATCAAAGACTTTTCAGTTGTGGCGGCATCCATGTTCACTGATTCCGTCGATCGTTTGCGTTTCCGGATACCCCGGGTGGCCGTTTCATTGCGTCACATGTGGGAGCACGGTAGCGGATGTCAAGCTCACATGGCGTGATGGAGAGGTTGGTATCCATAGTAACGACTTAGTGAAGTGGCGTAGAAACGTGTGGGCTGTCCAGAGAAAATGTTGGCACAGCGATATCAAAGCGAGCTCCCTCAAGGGTCTCCATGTGATAAGTGCCGGCCATAAACCCCGATGGCGTCGACAACGGCGTACCACTTGTATAGTCGAAATGATCGCCTGGATTCAAAACTGGTTGCTTGCCAACAACGCCATCACCGACGATTTCTTGAGTCTGTCCGCGTGCGTCGGTAATGCGCCAATGGCGGCTCATCAACTGCACCGTTTGGCTGCCACCGTTTTCGATACGAACGTGGTAGGCCCAGACGTATTGCCCCTGGCCAGGATTCGACTGCTGCGATAGATATTGAGGTTCGACAGATACGGTAATTTCTTGTGTCGTTTCCCTGTAGGTACCGGATGTAGTGGCTTGGAAATTTAACATACGCAGTCGTGCCTCGCGATAATCCAGGTTGCATCATGATGGCGCACACACGGACACCCTGGCCCGACACCACCGTTAGGGCACAGATTAGGACCTTAGTTTAGATTGTCCAGCAGGTGGTTTTCTGGGACAAATATGCGTATTGGCGATATGAATCCTGTCCAAAAACCATAACGTTCTGAAATGATGACAGGAAATATCCTTTCCCCTAATGCCACAATCGAACGGAGCGCAAGGGTTGGTGCGGCATTTAGACAAGGCCTCGTCTGAAATATGGGAGTGCAGAGGCGATCACTCCTTCGACAATCATTATAGATTCTTGCTTCCGCGGCGGGACCCTTTTCAGGCCCTCTAGCAAACGGTATATTTTCTTATTCTCATCGGGTGCCGCGCGCGGGCGTAGTTCAATGGTAGAATGATAGCTTCCCAAGCTCTAGATGAGGGTTCGATTCCCTTCGCCCGCTCCAGCGAGATGTAGTAGCGTTACCTCGGAAACGCCAGAATGGGAATACCCAAAGTCGCCAGGTATTAGTGAGCTGTTACCTTAACTTTACCTCGATCAGCTATTGGGGTCACAGGCAGAAATGCCGTGGGTGCGGCTGAATGGCTGTTTGTAGGCGAGAAGTGAGAGGTTCTGCCGTGCCTGCATGACATCAGAAAACAGCAAATCCCCCGCTGGGCAATAGCTGGTTCGATCCACTAAGCTTCGTTGTGATGCTTCATTGGCAAGGCGGGTCACAAACTCATCCAACCTACGCTGACCCTGGGCACCGTACGTTGCATCAAAAAACTGGCGAAGTTGATATCCGTGAGAAATGAGCTCAGCTTTGTATTTACGTAGGAAAGCATTATAGCTTTCCCGGCGGTCGCAGGTCAGGGCGGCAACCATCAATTCGGTCTGCATGACCCTAATGCTCAATGCTGACCAATGTCTTTCGCTGATGCATACCGCTGACGCGTTTCCAGCCAGGATCGAGGTTACAATGACGGTTACGTATGCCAGGCGAATATGCTTGCGCACGTGAGTTTTCCCACTCCAACTAGTCGGTATGAGGATTAACCACAATTCTAGGGCTGCAAAACCATGCTGACCCATAAAAAATTATAGAATTTTGGCATATTTACAACGTTGGCGCCTC
>Ga0302122_10003032_pt1 | contig 10260 bp, 6 predicted proteins | sample CB21_SCM_MG_FD_203115 | JGI IMG/M metagenome (GOLD analysis project Ga0302122, IMG submission 203115) | Marine microbial communities from Western Arctic Ocean, Canada - CB21_SCM | ecosystem: Environmental > Aquatic > Marine > Oceanic | place: Canada: Western Arctic Ocean | collected 2017-09-28
GGGCGAGAGTCGGGTTAGAGCGGGTCCGAAATGATCCTAGTGTCGGCGGCAGTTTCGCGGCAGCATGGGCTCGGGTGGTTTTGAAAAAGTGCTCATCGGAACGCTGGGGCCGAGAGAAACGTTTTTAGGTGTGGCGAAGAGGCGAGCGGCGAAGAACAGCGTTCTGGCGAGCGGCGCAAAACACACTAGGGGCTAGTGGCGCAAAACCTAATAGAACCTGTGTGCCCCGTACCGTTAACGGTACGGGGCATTGGATGGGGAAATATGAGATCGCGAAGTTGGTTTTGGAGGAGGGCTCGGACGTCCACTTAGCCCACAAGAACCACCAGGGCACGGCGCTGCACATGGCCGTGTACTACGGCCACTACGACTGCGTCCGGTTATTATTACGATGGGGCGCTAAGGTGAACGTGCGCATGAGCGGCGGCGCGACGCCTTTATTCCTGGCGGTGGAGAAGGGGCCAGCGGCCGTGGCGCGTTTATTACTGAGGTGGGGCGCGGACCCGGAAATACCTAGGGAGGACGGCGAGACGGTCTTCACGGCCCAGTTCGACTCCTTGGTGGACGCGCGGGCGTTACTGGCGGAGAACTACCTGAGCGGGAGTCAGGTCTTCGAGTACGACCCCGAGGACGCGGCGCGCTTGGAACGGGAGCAGGCGGCATTTTCGACGTTTCCGGCGTGGTGGATCCGTTTATTTCGTGTGTTCGCCGCGGCTTTAATCGTGGTCCTGGTGAGCGCGGACTGGACGCAGCGGCAGCTCCGCGACTATTTTCTGCGGCCGCTCGCGCGCATCACGAACCGCATGTCGCCCAAGGGCAGCGGCATCGAGTACGACTGGGAGGAGGACTAAGCACGTCGAGAATGTACTTACCCGGGGGCTCCAGGAACTCCCAACCCCGAGGTGACTAGGAGAACACGCAGCCACAGGGTCACGTACACATAAATTAGTCGCGGGCGGGCGCCCGCCCCTTGCCGAAGCAGTCCCAGCCCTGGAACGACTTGGCCGCGAGCCGCTCGAGGTCGATCGTCTGGCCGCACCAGCGAAGCCTCCTATACAACCGCACGAGCTCCCAGGGCACGCCGCGGCGCTCGCAGTCCCGATCGGAGTCGCAGTTCGTCAGCTCGGACACAAAGCGCCCATCCGCAAAGGCCAAATCAACCAGCAACAGCTCCGCGTCGGCGTGCGGTTTGAGGGCCGCGGCCCAGACGTCGGCCAGCCCCGCCCGCCCCGGCGCCGGCCAGGTGCTCCGTTTGGGCACCGCGGTCCACGTCGGCCCCGCGCCGGTGATAGAACCCACGGCATTTTTTTGAAAAGACACGCGCGCCGTCGAGCCGAAGGCGTGCGTGCTATTTTTCCAGGAGCGCGGGTTCGAGGGAAAGTTCGTCTCGCGCCACTCGACGCCGTAGCCCACGCTCTGCAGGTCGAGGAAGGTCCACAGGAAGTACTGGTGGTAGTCGACGACGACGCGCGGGAGCAACAACACGCGGCCCGTGTAGGCCGCCAACGCTAGTAAAATGGCCACGCGGGCCTTGGCGACGCGCCCGTTGTGGTAGCCATCTCTCTGACAGAGCGAGATGCCGTTGAGGGGCGAGCCGTCCAGCGCCAAGTATGTGGTGCGCCCGTCGTGCGCCGCCGGACCGTAGTACCGTGGCGTGCCGGGCGGGCTCCCGCGCCCGTGCCAGGCGCCCATTTCTTTCGCTTGGATCTTCTTGCCCTCTTGGGAATCGAGGGGCACGTTGCCTAAAGTATGGACGAAGACCGTGTCCTGCGTGATGATCGGGTTCGTGGACGCGACGCCGGCGTGGTTATCCATAAAAGCCCAGGCGGCCGGGTGCTGGGGTCGTGGTATTTTAGGCGCGTCGCCCCAGTCCTTGGAGACCGGTTGGTTCGGCCGCATGCGGTGCCACGTGAGGAGATTGTGGAAGAGCAGCTGGTCGTGCGCCTTGGGCTTGAGGCGCATCTCTTCTAATAAACCAGAAAAGAACTCGCGGGTCGCCTTTGATGCTCTGGCAGCATACACTCCTATATTTGCCGACGTGGGATTGTTCTGGTGCGCGCCGACGTAGAGGTCCAACCGGTCTACGTGGGTGTTCTTCGACTCGCCGTGCGACACGACGTCCCGGTGCGCCGCAGTCCACAGCGCGTCTATCCCCTTAAGAAACCACACGTCCGCCTCAAAAAACACAAAGTCGTGGCCTTGTTCTACAAACCAGAGCGAGGTCTTGAACTTGGCGCCCTGCACGACCTCGACCAAGGCGTTGGACACGCCCTTCAGCTTGCCACCGGCCTGGACGCCGGAGGCATGCGTCGCGCCGGCGAAGGCCACGGGGACATGTCCAACGGCGCAGGCCCGCGTCGTTTTTATATCTAAAGCCACCACGATGAAATGCGTAAAGCCCGCCACGTGGTGGGCCATGTCCACGATGTCGAAGATCATGTCGTGCGCGTACTTGACGTCCATCATCGTCCAGGCCAGGCGCTGGCTCAGGGCGCGCTTGGGGCCCGGCGCGGCGCCTACTTGTGCCACGGCGGCCTGCAAACGGTCGTCCAAGGAGGGCAAGCGTGCGGCCTCCAGGGTTTTGAGAGTCCGGGCGGGGTCCGTGGAGGTTTTTAAAGCGCCTTCGTCACTCGCCGTGGCCGCGAGCCACCACCTCCGCGACGTGGAGGCCACCGGCGCGTCGTCGTGCACGAGCTTCTGCAGGATGCGCGTCCGCACTAAGGCGCCGCCGGCCGCATCCATCGATAGCGCGGTCGCTATTTCTGAAGGCGCTTTGTGCATCGGGTAGGATTCGTAGGCGCCGCGCATGCGGGACGAGGGGCAGGCGTAGTCGTAGGCCGAGCAGTCCACCTGCGTCATCCAGGACGGCCGCTTTCCCGGCGGGTAGGTCCCGGGCGCGCCCGCGGCCGGCGTGGCGGGGACCGGCTTTGTCTTGAGCGCCTTGTCAGCTTGCGCCGTTTTGAGCGCCTTTTCGGCGTGCGCCGCCCGGCGCTCGGCCGAGACGGCCCGCGCCGTGCTCGCCTGCTCGCGCGCCTCGGCGGCCGCGGCGGCCGCGTCGGCGGATTGGGCCCGCGCCCGGAGGGCCTGGGTCAGCTCGGTGCGCGCCGACGCGGTGTGCCGCTGTTCCTGGAGCGCGTGGTCGGCGTCCGCGGCCTTGGCCTCGGCGTCGCGCGTCCGCGCGTCGGCGGCGCGGACCGCCCGCAGCGCCTCCGAACTTTTGCTCTCGGCCTGGACGACGGCTCGGAGCGCCTGGGGCGGCGGCTTCGAGTGCTGGTGAAAAACGACGAGGATGGCCGCGCCGAGGAGGAGCGCCGCCAGGGCCTTGAGTCCGCATGGCTGCTTGCCGCGGCTGTTGCGACGCATTTCTTAGAGCCGATGGCAAAAAGAGATGATGCTGTCCGATGGCAAAATTACGTGCACAACTGCACGCTGGGCGGCGTATGCGGTGAAACAACTGCACGACTGCAGCGTCCGCGATCCGGCTGCCCTTTTTAAAGGGCCCGGCGGCAGCCTTTTTCATGCATGAAACCCGTGTACTTTCGACGAAAACTCGAGATCCAACTGTCAATATAACCATGCACTTGGAGATGGTACGGAGACGCTGGTTAGATCGACGTATGAGCTCGCGCCGGGTTTCGCAGCTCCGCCAATATTAACAGAGTGTGCTGCGCCGCATCGATCGACTGCGGACGTAGACACGGTTGCATCAATCACTCAAAGACTGCCTCCACCCACAACAAACACCGCTGCGGTGTCAAACAGTGCACACTAAGCACCTAAGCACACAGCACAAAACACTGCACCCAAGCCAGCCATGCTCGCCTCCGCACGCGTCGCCGCCGCGCGCGCGGCATCGACCACGCTGCGCCGCGCCTCGACCGCGCAATGCCTTACCTGGGGCGAAGGCACGGACGGGCAGCTGGGCCACCACCCCTTTGTGACGAGCGGCCTCATGAAGCAGTACGTGGAGCTGGCGCCGCGCCAGTTGGAAAATGTAGACTTCCGCGACATCGCGTGTGGCACAAACCATACATTAGCCGTGGATGCGGGAGGCCGCGTCTGGGCCTGGGGCAAAAACGACAACGGGAAGCTGGGCCACGGCGACGACGTGGACCGGCAGCAACCGGAGGCGATTGAGGCGCTCAGCGGCGTCGACGTGGTCAAGGTGGCCTGCGGCGAGTCGCACTCGCTGGCCCTCGATACAGATGGAAGGTGCTACGCGTGGGGCTGGGGCGGGTCCTGGGTCTCCGGAGGCGGGCATTTAGGGCAAGGCGACCGGGACCACGTCTTCGCGCCCGCGCTGATCGAGGGGGCGCTCGAGGCGGCGCCCGTGACGCACATCAGCGCGGGCGAGGCGCATAGCGTCTTCCTGACGGACGACGGCGAGGTCTGGACCTGCGGCGCGGGCGAGCACGGCCGCAACGGCAACGGCGGGTCGTCGGACGTGCTGAAGCCGGAGCCCGTCACGGCGTTGGACGACGTGGAAATTGTCGAGGCCCAGGCGGGCTCCGCCTTCACGGTCACGCGGTGCGCCGAGGGCCTAGTCCGGGTCTGGGGTCGGAACGACCAGGGCCAGCTCGGGCTGGGCGGCGGCCTGGCCATGGACGTGTACGCGCTCGAGGACATGCCGGTCATCGTGGAGCGGGAGACGGAGCCCCTCCTAGCGACGACGGTGGCCGCGGGCCACTCGCACGCCGCCGTCCTGACGCCGGACGCCGAGCTCCTGCAGTGGGGCGCCAAGCTCGCGCTCGGGCCCGCGCCGCACGTCTTCGAGGCGGAGGACGGCGTCGTGCCGACGCCGGAGCGCGTCTGGTGCGGCGGCGGCTACACGCTCGTCGAGACGAGCGCGGGCGCCCTCTACTCCTTCGGCCAGGGCGGCTCCAAATGCCTCGCCCACGGCGACAAGGCGCGCGAGCCGCACCCGAAGCGCGTCGCGGCCCTCGAGGGCTTCGCGGCGTCGTCCGTCGCGTGCGGCTTCCGGCACGCGGCGGCGATCGGCGTCTGGAAGTAAGAATTCTAAAGTTGCGTATGAGTCCCGTGTGCTTCGTACCCCATACAATACACAGGCCACCACTTACACTCACTGCGGAAAGACGCCGCCCGCGACGCGAGGAGGTCCGTCCCCGACGTCCAGGCCGCGTCGTCCGAGCACAAATAACTCACCGCGCCGGCGATGTCTTCTGGTGCTCCGAAGCGGCCGAGCGGATACTGCGTCTTCACCGCGGCCCGAATTGCTGGGTCCTGAAAGAGCTCCGTCGTCATGTCGGTCACGACAAGGCCTGGGCTTACGGTGTTGATCCGGATGCCCTTGGCGCCGAGCGTCGGGACGAGGCCCCGCTGCATGCTCATCAGGGCGCCTTTGGTCATCGCATATATGAGCGGCGACCCAGCTTTCGTCGAGATCGAGCCCAGGTTCACGATGGTCGATCCGCGTGGCATTCTCTTCGCGGCCTCGCGGCAACAGATCAGTGGGCCGAGGACGTTGGTAGACATGACGGCGTCGAAGTCTTTTGTCGACGCTGTCTCCAGCTGGTCCGTCGCGTCGACGTGTCGGCCACCCGCGCCAATAACGCCCGCGTTTTTACGAGCGAAGTGAGCGGCGGGAGCCCGGCCTCTTCGTCAATTTTCTCAAACAGAGCCACGACCGCGGCCTCGGAACTCACGTCTGCCCTGATCGCGACGGCGGCGCTGCCCGCCTGCACAATGGACTCGACGACGCTCGTCGCCGCCGCCTCGTCGGAGCGATAGTTTACCACTACGGTGTGAACGTGCCGGGTGACCGAACGCTGCTCCCCTCTATCTCGCTATCTAGGACTTACGGATACATAGCTGCCCAAAGCTCAGCGCTTGTCGGCATTAGGCTACCAAAAACGCAGCCCTTGTGGTCCGAGGCAGCCCGAGACCACTGCGAGTCCATCACTCCTGCCAGCACACCAAACTGCGAGCGCAAGCGCCGCACGGACAGTATGGAAGTGCGCCGCGCCGCGCCGGACGACGGCCCCGGCGTCGCGGCGCTCGTGACCGCGACCGGGGGCGCCGCCAAATACCGGAAGGCCTACGGCAACTACAACGTGGCGCAACTACTGGAGACGGGCTACTTATGTGTAGTGGCGACCGACGTCGACGACCAAGGTGTTAAGAAAGTTAAGGCCTTTATTGTAATAGGAGACGCGCCGCCGCGGTGCAAGGCGGATCAAGCCGAAGCGTGGGCCGCGACTTTCTGTGAGAATTATACCAAAGGTGGCGCCTTGGGCACGTGCGCGTGGATCGACTTTTCAGCTGCCGTCGACGGCGAAACCGCAGCTACCAAAGCGTGCCTCACCTTCGCCGTGGCCATGCTGAGGCATGTGGACCACCTCATCCTCGCGCGGCAGCCCGACACGCGGGCCGTGGAGGCCCCGCCGGAATTCGGGGCCTTGTTCGATGGTCTGGCCGAGGCGCCGGCTCTGCTGGCGAACTCGGACCTGGCGTACTGCCCGCGCTCGACGCTCGCGCCCACCTTGTCCGTGCGGCGGGCCTGCGTCGAGGACACGGACGACCTGCTCCCCGTGTTTCAAGCCCAGTCGGAAGTGTTGAGCGAGCACTTCGGGGAGTTTTTCGTGGCGGAAATTATTGAGAACGCCGACGAGCGCAACAAGCAGCTCGTGGCCGTGGTGAACGATGTCGCCGTGGGCTTATTGAGCGCCTCGACGGACCTGGACGTGACGACGTTACGCGCGTGCTTCGAGCTCGAACCCTTCGGCAATTTGTTGAAGGCGGCGGAGGGCGTGGCACCCGCGGAAGTCACCGCCTGCGCCCCCGCGCCCGCGCCGGCCGCCTTTAGCGACGCCGGAGCGGACGTCGCGTCGAACTGCCTGGCCGTCACTCTATGCTGTTTGGATGCGACGCACGAAGCTCGTGCGGCGGACTTCTTCGCGGCCGCGTTCCAGCTCTGGCCGGACCGGGAGTACTGCGTCGTGGCCTGCCCGCCGTCTTCGAAACCGGCGGCCTTCCTCGACGCGTTCATGACCGTGCCGCCGAAGTTCGGCTCGACCTTCGCGCACACGCTGTACTTGCTGCACCGGGACGCGCTGAAGGCGCCCGCATCATTGGTAGTAAGGCGCTACGACCCGGACGCGCATCGCGAAGGCGCTTCTGCCTTGGTAGGGGACGTCGATGCTTTGAGTGACGACGCCGCGACCAAGATGGAGGACAACCCCGCCTCGTGTGCTTTCGTGGGATTGATGGATGATCAGGTCGTGGCGATTGTCGATCTCAGTCGGAAAAAGGCCTCCACGTCGACGATCGACTGGTTCAAGGCCAACTACGACATTGAGTCGTGTGTGCCGTTTGAAAGGCATCGAGCGCGGGCCCAGGCCGTGCTGAACGACATGGTCGTGAATCCCATTTTCGGTTCCAGTAGTCGATTCATCCTTAAGGAAGCGATGCGTCTGTATGACAAGACGCTTTTATATCATGAAGCCTGTACTCATGACGCGGTGCCTTTGCAAGTCCTAGAAACATTAGTACCGGTCCCCGCGCGCTGGCGGCCGACGCCTTTACCAAACAAGGAACTTTTGGGAAGAAAGCGGGACGACGGTGTTGAAGATGGTAGATTACTGCACTACTTCGCCCGGCGCTTAGCCTCGGAGCCCCGCACGGAAGTGAACGAGCGCGTCGTGGTGGTCGGTCTCAGTACCTGCGCCGTGGGCATGCTCCGGGCGTTGCTCCTCTCTTCTAAAGCCAACGTGAAGCGCGTCACGCTCATTTCCGAACCGGGCACGCACCGGGCCGCGTCCATCGTGGTGGACGAGGACTACCCCGAACTCTTCGAGTTGGCGGCGCTGGGCCTGGGCCAGCGCTTGCGGGTTGTGAAAGCAAGAGCGGTAGGCGTGGACCGGGAGGCGAAGCACGTCACGCTGCCCGACGGCGCCCGGGTCCCCTACGACGTCTTGGTTTTAGCTCACGGCCTCCAGGAGTCCGCCGCCAAGCACTTGGCGACCCGGGCGGAGACGGGCGCCGCGGACTTCCTGAACCTCGTTGCGGACCCGTCCTATAACGCGGACTGGAACTCGGAGGACGTCGACGTCGCGGCGCAGCTCGCACAAGTGACGGCCATTCAACAAAACGCGATGGACGCGACGGATTTGACCGGCTTCGTGTCGGTGTCCTCGGATACCGTTGCGGAGGAGCTCATCAATGCCGTCGCTTCTCTCGGGGATAGCAATGCTGTTATCGTGGGCGGCGGCCTCGCGGCCCTCGCCGCGGCGCGGCGGTTGTTGGATTTGGGGGTGGCCGCAGCAAAAATCACGATCGCTTGTGCTACATCGTCGCTGGACCCGCTCGGCGACCAGGTCATCGACCGCGTAGCGCGTGGCGCCCTGCAGGAGAGCGGGGTAAAGGTTGCGTATGACGTGACCCTCTCCGAGCTCATGCGAGAGGGCGGCCTTCTGACGACGGCGCGCTTCAAGCGGCCCGCGGAGCCGGAGGACGCGCCCGCGCCCGCTCCTGCGCCTATTGATGACGAGTCGGACGCGTGGCCCGCGGAACGCGCGGCCCCGCCGCCGCAAGTCGTCGACCTGGACTGCGGCCTGGTCGTCGGCGCGAGCGCGCCCGCCGTGGCGGTGGACGCCTCGGACCTTATTGAGGAGGCGGGTCTAGACTACGACGGCCGCCTGGTGGTGGACAAGAGCTTCCGGACGAGCGATGAAAGCATCTACGCCGCCGGCCGCCACACCAAGGGCCACGGGCGCGCCAATTCGCTGGAGCTGGGCGGGCACCTGGCCACGAGTCTGTTGGCCCGGTTGCTCGGGACCGCCGAGGTCGCCGCGGTGCCGGAGTTGCGCCGGCCGCGGACCGTGTCCTGTACCCTACCGGGCGGCCTCTTCTACTGCCGGTCGTCCTTGCCGCACGTGCCCAAGGACGCCATTTGTCTCCCAACAGGCATGCTGGGCAACGACGAGGCCCAAAAGCTCATGGCGAAGAGCACGGGCGTGCATGCTTTACGGGATTTAGCGGCGGCGCGCGACGCGTACTCCATCCTGAAGGTCGACGGCCACGGGTTATTGTGCGCGATCGTATATTTGGGCAAAGCGCCCGTGGAGCCGCGCAACTTAAGTGCGGTCGTAGGGAAACAGGAGGCCCACCTCAACGGGGCCTGGACGGCCTACGAGCGCGGCGTCGTCGACGACTGGATCGCCTTCTTCCGGGCGGACTGGTGCGCCGCTCTCAAGCATGACCGCTTCCCGCAGCTGCAGGACGCCCTGGCCAAATTAATACGGGAGGACGACTTCGGGCGCGACCTCATCGCGCAGTTGTTGGAGGAGCGCGACGCGGGCCGGGACCCCGAGGCCCTGCGTCGGCTCAGGGAGACGGCCGTGGGCACCAATGGCGCGAACCTTCCGGAGAAGACGCGGAAGCTATTGGAGGGCGCCGTCCTGGGGTACCTGCGGAAGAACCGGGGGCTGCTGCCGCGGTACTCGCTGGCCGAGGCGGCGTCGGCTTAGGGTGGCGTAAGTTGAATACCTAACCTTGATCGCCGGCCAACGCGCCTTCATCATCTCCCCCTAGAACCGCAGCAGCTAAACTGTACTTATAAATTTTACACGATGCACCGTTAACTTTCCTCCTCCTCCGAGTCCTCGATGTCTCCAAGGTCGTCCAGCCACGGCTTGCCCGCACGCACGGCCGGCCGCTTCGACTCGGGAGCGGGCGCCCCCTCGGTCGCCGGCGGCGGCAGTGTCGCGCAGAAGCGCGCCACGTGGTCCAAGGCGCGCTGCTTGTAGGCGCCCTCGCCGTACCGCCAGTCGTTGTCGGCCGGCGAGAACTGCACGGGCTCGCTGCCCGCCCAGTCGCCGTGGAGCCGGCCGCCCCGAAGCGCGCACGCGTACCGCCCGTCCTCCCGACTCGAACCGTCGTCGCCGGCCCACCGCACGAGCAACTGGGCGCCCTCGTCCGGGGGCGGCCGAGCCGGGAGTGGCTTCAGCCACGGCTTGCCCGCGCACCCGGCCGGCCGCTTCGACTCTGGAGCGGCAGACGCGCCGGCCAGGGGCCGCGCCAGCAGCTGCCTTTTATGACTAATCACGGTCGGCTCCGGAGGTTCCGCGGTTCTAGCGGAGGCCTCGAGCTCCGCGAGCCGTCCCGAGTCCTCGGAGGAAGAATCGTCCGCGGCCTCTGAGCATCATCGACGGATCACAAAAATGCAAGTGATAAACATTCCAAAGCAGTGCTAAGGATATCAGTTATCACACTGATAAGAACAGATACTACACTTGATCTTAG
>Ga0302122_10003035_pt1 | contig 10255 bp, 7 predicted proteins | sample CB21_SCM_MG_FD_203115 | JGI IMG/M metagenome (GOLD analysis project Ga0302122, IMG submission 203115) | Marine microbial communities from Western Arctic Ocean, Canada - CB21_SCM | ecosystem: Environmental > Aquatic > Marine > Oceanic | place: Canada: Western Arctic Ocean | collected 2017-09-28
AAAATCGCGCTCGGACTTATCCTTTAAGCTATCCAGGTAACAGCGACCATCGAACCAATACTCCGGGTCCCAACCTTCAGGACAAATCCCGTTTCCGAAATAGTCCGTTCCATCCAAGTGCCACTTTCCGACAAAACCCGTTCGCGCTCCGGAATCCGACAATCGCTGTCCAAGCGTCTTCATATCCAAAGCTGGCGCCATGTCATTGCCTAAAACGCCATTGGAATGCGGATACATTCCCGTAAAGATAGCCGACCGTGCGGGACCGCATACTGGCTGCGTCGAATAGGCCCGATCGAAACGAATGCCCTCCGAAGCCATCCGGTCGATATGCGGCGTCTTCATGTCAGATCGTCCGTAACAACCGATAACGTCGGTCCCTTGAGTGTCGGTAAGAATAAAAATCGCTTGGCGAGGCATATCGGGACAAATGATTGGCTGGGCCTGCCCAAAACTCAAACTACAATTTAAAGAGATTCCGATTCCCCAAGAAACGAACTCCTCAAACCCGCCAGTGTCCCAACATTACCGAGGCCGCCATTGCGGCGTTGAGCGATTCCCCACGGCCGTACTTCGGAATCTGCAACCGCGTATCGGCAAGATTCAATACGCGCTGCGATACGCCCCGAGCTTCATTACCTATCACCAACACCGTTTTAGACGGCCAAACAAACTGAGACAGAGATTCGGAATCCCCTAAAGAGCTCGCTACGATGCGATAGCCGCTCTCCTGCAAATCCTTCAACGAATTCGGCAACGACTCTACTTTAGCAAGGGACAGATGAAACAGCGCTCCCATGGTCGCTCGAACGAATTTGCCGTTTTCAATTTCCGAACAGCCCATCCCCAACAAAACCGCATCCGCTCCAAACCAATCGCAAGCGCGAACAATCGAACCGCAATTCCCCGGATCGCCAACCCCATCTAAAGCCACCACAAAACTGCGCTCCTTCCCTTCCAAAGCCGACAATACCCCGTCCAAATCGCTTCGCACGCGACCGACTGCTGCAATCACTCCCGGACTCGTTTGCGTATCGCTCAAAGCCCGGATCTGTGACTCGCTGGCCGAGAAAACTGCCTCTGCCCGTCCAATTGCCATATTCTTCACCCGCAGATCATTGCCCTCTAGCTCTCGCGTTTCATCGTAGATAAGCGCTTGCAAAGGAACCCCTCCAACCATCGCCTCCTCCAGCAAATGCCAACCTTCAATCAGAAACCGATCCTCGGATTCCCTAATTTTCTTCGATTGTAATTTTCTATACGCAGAAAGCTTTGCTTTGGAAAGTGGGTTTGCCATCGTCGATTCATGAGCTAGGTCGGCAGACCATGTCCACTGAAAAGAGTGCGGCGGCTCAAAGGGGAAACATGGAACGGAAAATCATTCACTTGGATATGGATTGCTTCTACGCGGCGATCGAAGTCCGCGACCGCCCTGAACTCCGCTCGGAACCAGTAGCGGTCGGCGGGCTCAGTTCCCGAGGCGTATTGACCACTTGCAACTACGCCGCCCGCGCATTCGGCATCCACTCGGCCATGCCGAATTTCATAGCCCTGAGAAAATGCCCGCACCTGATCATCGTCCCCATTCGCTTCGATGTCTACCGCTTTGAATCCAAGCGAATCCGCTCTATCATGAAAGAGTATACCGATTTAATCGAACCACTCTCCCTCGACGAAGCCTATCTGGACGTAAGCGAATCCAAACGCTCCGCCACCTCCATAGCCCAGGAGATCCGTCGACGCATACGCCAGACGACTGGACTCGTCGCCTCCGCTGGCGTCGCCCCCAATAAAATGCTCGCGAAGATCGCCAGCGACTGGGAAAAGCCCGATGGGCTCTTCCATATTTCTAGTGACGAAATTGACGATTTCATGAAAGACCTTCCAGTATCCAAGATATGGGGCATTGGTAAAAAGACCGCCGAAAAACTTCTCGCTAAACAGATAACGACCTGCGGCCAACTTCAAACGTTCACCTCCCTCGAACTGACCCACATGTTCGGCAAATTTGGAGGCGACCTCTACGAGCTTTGCCGAGGTATAGACAATCGATCCGTCATTCCGAATCGAATACGAAAATCGATAAGCGTCGAACGCACCTTTTCAACCAATCTCGAAACCCTTGACCAGTGCATTCTAAAAATGCGCGACATCTACCAAGAACTGCAAGAGGACCTTTTAAAACTAAAATCAGACCGCCCACTCGCTAAGCTTTTCATCAAAGTGAAGTTCTCCGACTTTTCGCGCACAACTGTCGAACGTACCGGAATCGACATCAGTGAATCCTCCGCACTTGAACTCCTTCAAGAGGCTTTCAGCCGCAAAGCCCTACCCGTTCGGCTCATCGGACTTGGAGTCCGATTCGCCACTTCCCCCAGCGCCCAATCCCACCAGCTCGAATTCTCCTTTCAATCCAGAGCGCATTAGAACTTCCCAATCCAGCGTTATTCGCTAAACATTGCATCCTATACGAATCCGTCATGCTTCAAGAAAAACGCATTCTCCTGATTATTACCGGCAGCATCGCCGCCTATAAATCTCTCGACCTCATACGGCTACTCACCAAAGCAGGCGCATCCGTCGAAGGCGTCCTAACCAAAGGCGGCCTACAATTCGTAACGCCACTCTCAGTCGAAACGCTCACCGGAAAGAAAGCCCATATCGAAATGTGGGACGAAAGCTCCTACGAGATGAACCACATCGAGCTTTCTCGCCGCGCAGACCTCATTGTGGTCGCTCCGGCAACTGCGGACTTCATTTCGAAAATGATCCACGGAAAAGGCGACGATCTCGCCTCGACGATCATGCTCGCGAAGAATAAGCCCATAATCCTAGCTCCTAGCATGAACGTCGAAATGTGGGACAACCCCGCATTCCAGCGCAATTTGACCGCTGCCCAAACCGACGGAGCCCGGCTCATTCCACCGCAAATCGATACGCTTGCTTGCGGCGAAGTCGGAATCGGAAAAATGGCCGAGCCCGCGACCATATTCGAAGCAGTAAAAGCTCATTTCGCGCTCGAATCCAGCCTCGAAGGGAAGAGCGCCATCGTAACCTCCGGGGCCACCATCGAGCGAATCGACAGCGTCCGGTTTCTCAGCAATTTCTCGTCAGGCAAGCAAGGCGCCGCCATAGCCCTCGCACTCGCCAATGCAGGAGCGCAAGTCACTTTGGTTGCAGGAAAAAGCAGCGACGTAACTCCACTCCACCCACGAATCACAACTCTAAGGATCGAATCCGCTGCGGAAATGCTCGATGCCGTGCATCAAGCCCTCCCGGCAGACATTTTCGTCGGCTGCGCAGCTGTTTGCGACTTCGCAATCACCAATCGGGCTGACCACAAAATCAAGAAATCCGAAGGCCTTCGGCTACAATTGGAAGAAAACCCCGACATCGCCCGCTCAATTGGCATGCTCCCCTCGCCGGAAAGGCCCCAAGTTGTAGTAGGATTCGCTGCTGAAACTGATCACCTCATAGACTACGCGCGAAAAAAACTCTCCGACAAAGGCTGCGACCTTATCGTCGCCAACGATGTTTCCGGAGGAGCCGTCTTCGGCAAAGACGAAAACCAAGCGAGTTTCGTCACCGAAGACTCAGTCGACACACTAGAAACAATGGGCAAAGAAGCTCTCGGACGAGCTATTGCTTCCTGGATCGCCCAAGCGCTTCAAGCCGTTGAAACTTAAGCCACAGGCCCGCAGGCACGTTCAATCGCTAAACAAAGGTATTCCGTATCGATTCAGGTCGAAATGGACCAAAATCACAGAAAGCCCTAGTCTAAATGTGAAAATCTGCTGAAAGAACCCCAAACCCTTGAGCTACATCCGCTTTCTGCTCTCATTTTCACTCAAAGAAACCGTATAATAGCTCATGCGCGATTTTCGCTAGACTATGCTATTCGCGACAATTTAATGAGTTCCACGGCAAAAAAAACTATTAGCGTCCTATTGGCCGATAGAGATTCCTCAATTCCTTGAATTGGTCGCCAACCATCCTGTCGTACAGGAAGCGGCTTGGAAAATAAAAACAGTGAAGAATGGTGACGAGGCGCTAACCGCTCTCAAAAATTCTCCATTCGATATTTTAATCGCCAATCTTAGTCTGCCCAAGAAGCCAGGCGATATTCTGCTAGCTCATACAAAACGCGACTACCCGAATTCCCTAAGATTCTTAATCCACGAACCCGGGGATACCAAATCTCTCCAAAAAGGCACCGGCCTTGCACACCGATACCTGGAAAAGCCGATCACTCCAGAACGCCTCGTCCAATCGGTTGATGAAGTCCTCAGAACGCAACTTCGCATTCGACGCAAGGAAGTCGTCCAAATCATCAGCGACACCAAGGAGCTTCACATCAACACGCGGCCCATGCAGGAACTCCTGATGACTGCGGACAACCCCAATTGCGACATCAACGATCTCGTACCCGTGATCTCTCAGCACCCCACCGCTGTCGCTACCATTCTCCAGGTAGCCAATACCGCATTCTTCGGAGCGGGTGGAAGAATCGAGACAATTGCCGAGGCAATCCAAATGCTAGGAATGGACTTCGTGCGAAATCTCTCCATTTCAGAACTAGCGAAGAAGCAACTCTCATTGCCACCAGGACTGCAAGAGATCGCCAATGCCGTCCTCAAGCACTCCATCGACACCAGCCAATGTGGACTGCAAATGCGCAAGTTCGACGTAAGCGTTAAACAGGTGCAGACACTGAGCAGCCTCGCGCTCCTCCACGACCTGGGAAAACTCGTTCTGCTCAAGAACAAGGGCGACGACTATGCAGACATTATGGGACGCTCCATCGAGAACAACCGCCCCTGCTGGCGACTCGAACAAGCTCTCTTTGGATGCGATCACGCAGCAATAGGCGCATTTCTTTTTGCAATGTGGGGACTGCCTGAAAACATCATCCGAGCCGTCGCTTGGCACCACGAGCCCCTAGAATTCCCGTCCAACGAGTTTTCGTCCATATCGCTCCTGCACCTCGCCAATTGCGCCGCTCACATTAAGAATGAGATGCCGTTCTACTTCGGCGACGAGCTCAATCCAGAAATCGTAACCACTCTGGGATTACCAAAAGACTTCATCAAAGAATTAGACTAAGCTAGAGATGCCTCCAAGGCATCCATCATGCTTTGCCTGCTATAGTCACGCGCTACCCGATTCAAAGCGCCCTCCCGCAAGCGTTCCCACAATGCTTCATCCGTGTAAAGCTGAATACACGCCTCGGCGATTGCTTCCGCCGACTCTGCTGAAAGCATCTCAGCCAGCTCCCAACCCAATTGCTCTCGAGCCAAATCGGTCCCCACAACCGGAATTCCCCGCGAAGAAGCTTCAATGACCTTGAGCGGAATTCCAGCTGTATACCGTGCCGGAGCAATGAATACGCGGCATCGATCATACCATTCATCAAGATCTTCGACAAAACCGAGAAATCGCTCCGAATCCGACGCATACGCCTCAAGCGCTTTAGAGTGATTCTTTCCTGCGAAGAAAAGCTTAACATCCTGCCCTATTCGATTCCGCAATATCGGCAACGCATTTTCAATAAACCAAATCAAGCCGAGAGCATTAGGCGCCTCGTCCGAATGAACCGCTCCAACGAATAGAATATCGCGGCGCTCCAAGAATCCTCTTGGCGTCGGAGCGATCTTCGAATGGTGCCGCAACATTTGAATATTCGAAAATCCAAGAGATTCGAATTGAGATCGCTCCGTCTCGGAAATCGCGAACACGACATCCGCATTTTTGGCCGGAACCAACTCGTCTTCCAATAACGCACGCTCTTCCGCTTCCGAGAACGGGCTAGACCCATAGCGACGTTCGCTAATTTCCCGATTCGCGAAAACCGCTTCAGCATCATAGATAAAACGGAAGCTCGGCCTCCTGCGCTTTGTATCCTCCATGTACTTACGAAATTGCTTCAAATTATTAGGACGAGACAAAATCGCCACATCGTAAACATCCTGGCGAAGGTTCCAGAACGATTCGAATTTTTCTCCGTCAATCCCAAGAGCCACTTCCACCTCCCTGGGGGTCTCTCGATAGACATCCTCAAAATTGCTTTTCGTAAAAAACGTGGGTAGCAACGTTACGCTATGTCCCAACTCAAGTAAAATCGATAGCATCTCGAGCGTCCTCGGAAAACCAGCTCCCATATGAGCAAATGGCGGAGAATCTTCTATCCATAAAATCCGCAATCCCTCGGCTTTTTCAAAAACAGCCTCGCCATTCCATTCTTCCAAAGATGGAAATGCCGGAAGCTTCTCTGCCCATTTCCGAATGAAAACTTCTCGATTCGACAACATCCGATTCGAAGCTCCGTCCCATCCCCCACGATACTCCGATTCTTGAATTGCAACGTTTTCAGGATCATACACAACCGAGAACCCTCTATCGGCCAACTGCAAACACGCATCGACATCTTCGTAGTATTCCTTCGAATACGACTCATCGAATCCTCCGATAAGATCAAACGCCTCCTTTCGAAACGCCAAGCGCGCTCCCGAGCAGAACGTAACATTCCGCTTATACTGCAGTCGATAGTCATTCGGGTTCCAACCTCGACCAACGCCCCGACAGTTTCCATCCGAAAACAAAACCGAGCCCGCTTCAATCGCGGCGCCGTCCATATCCAAAAGCAATCCTCCCACGGCGCCGACCGTATCACTCCTCGAAAAACAATCCAAGGTTGAGCGAAAAGAATTCCTCTCAATTCGAACGCCTTCCTTCAGGAAAAGGATGATTGCAGAGCGAGCCCTCCGAGTCCCTTCATTGCATAACCGCGCAAAACTCGAAGCGCCTTCGACCTCTAACACCTCCAATCCATCCACACGAAGGAGCAAAGCGCCGAGACCGTCCCCTACACGCTCAAGCGCAATAATCGCCTCCCATTCGCAATCAGCATGTTTCTCAAGCGCCCTTAAACTGGCCCAAAGCATTTCCGCCGATCCCCAGGAAGCAATGACGATCGTCAGTTTCGGTGTCGACGAGACCGGAAGCGTCAAGCGGCCCTCCGATGCGAGGAAACAATCCAAACTCTCGTTCTCGCTCCTTCGACTACTGCGATTCTCATGTGAATTCGATGGATCCATAACGGGCAAACAGTCCTCGATCACACCGAACGCAATCGCATTCGCAAGTCAAATACGTGACGAATTCCCAAAGTTGAACAAACCGGATTTCAGCATTTCCCAATCTATCGGAGAATCGACTGCACTAGTTTACAGCAGTCTTTTTATGATATGTCGCGGAAATAGCATCCAGCAGGTCAGCCCGCTTGAATGGCTTGGTCAAATACTCATCCATACCCGCGCCGAAACAGTTTTCCTTATCCTCGCGCATCGCATTCGCCGTCAAAGCAACGATACGCGGACGACTATCTCCCCATTTTTCGATAATCTGGCGAGTAGCCTCTAGACCATCCATCTCTGGCATTTGAATATCCATAAACACAAGATCGTATTCGTTCTGCTCAATAGCCTTGATCGCCTCCAGCCCATTGTTAGCAACATCAATCTTGTATCCGAATTTAGCGAACAGCCTAGTTGCCACTTTTTGATTAACGACATTGTCTTCCACGAGAAGAATCGACAGTGGCATGCTTTCTCCTGGCTTCACCGTATTCGCTGCGGCCTTTTTTACCTTGCACCTATTCTGGCCCAAAGCTTCCAGCAAGTAGCGTTTCGTATTCGCCAGTTTAAACGGCTTCAATAGAGAATATACATTGTCACTCGAACCGCGACTAGAATGCACCGACCCCATAGGACCGCATACGATTATCGGCATCTTCGAATCGCCGCATTGCTTCCGTAAGCGATCGACCAATTCGTCGGGCTGCAGTCCATCCAAGCCTAATTCCACAAACACGACGGACAAATCGGAACTTTCAGTTATATTACTTTCGAATGGGGCGATCGAGTTATAGTCAACCGACTTCATTCCAAAATTTTCGGACTGGTTAACGAGGGAAGCCCGGCTGAAACCATTGTGCTCGATAATCGCAGCCTTCTTACCATCCAACACATTTAACTTATCCTTATCGGCAGAATCAAAATTCAGTGCCGACTTCTGGAGTTTGCATGTAAAGTGAAAAACAGATCCTTCGCCCAGTTCGCTTTCCACCCACATGGAGCCTCCCATCAATTCCGATAAGTTTTTACTGATCGATAAGCCCAATCCGGTTCCACCATATTTGCGAGTAGTCGATGCATCCACCTGGCTGAACGAATCGAACAATGCGCTAATCCGATCCGGTGGAATACCGATACCCGTGTCGCTAATCGAGATCTGTAGCATTACATAGTCACCATCCTCCTGATACGGAGAGACCTGAACCGCAATACCTCCCTTTGCGGTAAACTTAACGGCATTGCCAATCAAGTTAACGATGACTTGACGCAAACGCGTAGGATCTCCCATAAGAAGGGAATCTACCTCATTATCGATTACGTAGGCGATATCCAAACCCTTTTCGGTCGCTTGCAATGCAAGAGTGTCGACTGCCTCTTCTAAGCAATCGCGCAAGTCGAACATGATATTCTCCAATTCCAATTTGCCTGATTCGATTTTCGAGAAATCCAAGATGTCATTAATGACAACCAACAAGGATTCGCTGCTAGCCCGAATCGTATCGACGCATTCTCGCTGCCCATGATCGAGCTCCATATCGCTCACCAATCCGGTCATACCAATGATGCCGTTCATCGGCGTTCATCGGCGTTCGGATTTCGTGACTCATATTCGCGAGGAAATAACTCTTCGCCTTATTAGCTTCCTCGGCATCGCGCATCGCAGCACGCAATTGCCCTTCTGAACGCCTTTGCTCAGTAATCTCATGAAAGAACCAAACCCGTCCATACGACTCGCCAAGTGGCGAACAGATAGGGAACGACGCCTGTTCGAAAATGCGATCATCCGTGAACTCCAATACATCCTTGATCGTTTCGCTTTCGCTTTCCGAAGTGCTCAGAGCAGTTTGATAGAACGCTTCCGAATCCGGTAGTAGCTTCGACGCCACTTCCCAGATTTTCGTAGGATCCCCAGCATCCATTACACTCGGAGACAAAGCCCAAATCTCATGGAACCGCTTGTTATAATTCGATACGATACCGCGTTCGTTTACCACAAGAATTCCGTCAGTCGAAGCTTCCGACTGCGCCTTCAAAACCGAGTTGTAGCGTTTTAGGAGATTCTGGCGACGCTTGTTGTGCGTCACATCCGTACCGGTAGCTACGAGCGCCGTAATACGGCCCTTTTCATCTTTAACGGATACCGTTCTAAAACATACACCCAACACGCGGCCAGACTCAGTCACCATCTAAACGTCTCCCTGCCAGTGTCCGTATTCTTGGGTCTCTTGACCGATTTTATCGAATAATCCACGATCATTGAACAAAGAGGTCGCGCCTCCAGATTCATTGAGCTGATCTGTCGAATCGTATCCGAGAATACTCCCAAAAGAGTGATTGTGATACACTCCTTCGTCTTCGACATTCATCATCAGGATAAAGTCGCTCGAAACATCAACCGCTGCCGAAACCATCCGAAGACGCTCTTCCGACTCCTTTCGAAGTGTCACGTCCTCGAATATCCCATACCAAATAATCGTATCATCCAGAAGCTTCTCTGGTACTGCCTTAGTCGATACCCATTTCTGGCGGCCGTTAGGCCCCTTGACCCGGTATTCCAAATACAACGGATTCAAGTTTTTCGAAGAAACCGCCAAGCTTTCGTAAACGCGTTCAAGATCCTCGATGTATACCGCTCCCATCGCAATCGACGCGTCTTTCATCACGTTCCGAGCCTCAACGCCCAAGAGCTCTACAACCTTTTCACTTATAAAGGGAAAGGAAGGATCGCCGCTATTGTTGATCTTTAAATGAAAATATACGCCCGGTACCTGCACGCTCAATCGATCTAACTCATGCGAACTGGTCTCCAATTGACGTTCCACATGGCGAGCCTGAGTCACGTCAACAACGCTCAAAGTATAGTCGTCGACCCCCGTGCGTTGAATCGAAACGATAACGCTCTTTGTCTGCTTTCCAAATTCAATCACTACTTCGCTTCGGGATGCCTGATCCTGAGACGCGCTGCTTTCTTTTACGAGAGTGTCGATTTCCAAGAACCCATAAGAAGCGCAAATTCCTTTGAGCGACTCGCCTTCGACGCGATCGCCTAAAGCCAATATATCGCAAGCGGCCCGATTCGCGAATTGAACCCGATAATCCGAATCATCGGATTTCCTATCGAG
>Ga0302122_10003036_pt1 | contig 10250 bp, 8 predicted proteins | sample CB21_SCM_MG_FD_203115 | JGI IMG/M metagenome (GOLD analysis project Ga0302122, IMG submission 203115) | Marine microbial communities from Western Arctic Ocean, Canada - CB21_SCM | ecosystem: Environmental > Aquatic > Marine > Oceanic | place: Canada: Western Arctic Ocean | collected 2017-09-28
ATACAGATACGTTCTTGCAATCTCTCCTCTGATACTTTCTTTTGGTTCTACTTTTTTATTCTCTATTTCAACATCACATTTGCCGAATTCCCTTTTCTCTCCTTTAATGATTGCCATTGAGTAGTTGCTTCTTCTCCCATTCACCTCCCCGATTGCAGGGTATAGATTAAACATGTCTGCCTGCATTATTCTATATTCTTTATTCAACTTTTCTGCACACCTACGTCCTTTGTACTTTTTCCCTTTCTTGCTTACACACTTGGGATGACCGACTCTCCATTCAGGGAAAGACTGCCCGAAGGCATGTGCAGGTACAACATGTTCCCATTCTATTCTGTTTGCTCGTTTATTGTCCTTCTTAGGAATGTATCCACAGGAGGACAGGTTTGGTTTCTTGCCTTTGAAGGAACACCCACAGTAGAGAGTGACAGGATTGTCCTTATATAACTTGAGAAGTAACTTCTTAGACTTGGAGAATGATGTTATTAGGGTGTTTTGTGGGAATGCTTGGGAAGAAAGAAGAAGGAATGAGAAAATTATGAGTAGATATTTCATTTGGTTCCCAAATTGGTTAGTTTTATGAGAACCCTATAATAACATCAATCGGTTTGTTTTACAATGAAGGGGGGATTTTGACTTGGAGTGTAGTGAATATGGATTTTAATATTGAAGAAATAGAAGGGGGATAATTACACAGGAGAAGATGGGGTAGATTTTGCGGATGTACCCTAGAGATCTGCGGAAACGTTTTAAATACAAGGCAAAAAGGATACATTGGACGCATGAAATGAAAACAATACTGATTTCTTCCGTGTGAACTAATGGGTCACTAGCCGATATTTTTCACTTTGTTCTGTCTTTTCAAATTTAAGCACTCCATCCAAACCACTCACTAACTCAGGTGTGTGCGTCACCATTAGAATCGTGCTATCGTATTCCTCTTGCAATCCTAATAACAAATCCACCACTCCTTCAGAATTTTCCGGATCTAGGCTTGCTGTCGGTTCATCAGCAAAAATCAGGCTCGGTTGATGAATCAACGCACGGGCAATGCCTACACGCTGCTGTTGCCCAACTGATATTTCTTGGGGAAAGGAGTCTTGCAATTCATTCAGTAAGCTCACATGGGATAACATTTCCTCTGCCCGTTTTTTTGCTTTTTTTCTGCTCCAGCCTTTTAGTTGCAAGGGCAAAATGATATTTTCCAGCAGAGTCAGTTCCGGAATGAGTTGATGTGATTGAAAAATGAAACCAAAATTTTCTCTGCGGAATGCCGCGAATTTAGCCTCATTCAACCGCATTTTCCCGTCCTTAAAAATCACTTGTTCATCCACAAAAACCGAACCGCTATCCGGTGTTTCCAGACCAGCCATGATTTTGAGCAGTGTCGATTTTCCACATCCGGATTCCCCCATTAAACCCATGAAGGATCCGGTCTTGATAGACAAATCCATATCAGCAAAAATTAAGCTGGATTGCTCTGCATTTTTCTTTCGGAAAGATTTACTGAGATTTTTTCCAGACAATTTGATTTCTAAATTCATTCTGTTTTTCCTGTCGTGAGTGGTTCCATCACCAGACGGAATCCGAAGTTATCGTTGCGAGTTCCAGCGGCACTTCCCAAACGGTTAGAGTTTCTGAGTCGGCGTTTCACATTAGCCCATGATCCTCCGCGCAATACTCTTCGTTTACTGTCCCGATCGTTGTAAGTCCGATCTGGATATTCTTCGTAAAATTTATAGTGGTAAAAATCTCTGCACCATTCCCACACATTCCCGGAAGCCCCCTTCAAGCCATTCACACCTTTTACCAACTTGGAAACTTCGCGAGGAAAAGGCGTCACACGATTGAATGTGGTGTGCTCATAATTAACATCGTCTCCGGTGGCAAACTCATATTTGCGTCCCACCTCAAAATCGGCTCCGATCAAGTGCCAACCTGTTGCTTTTTCCCACTGAGCTTCAGTGGGAAAGCACACATGTTTTCCGGGAGTTTGCGCCTCTCGCCACTTGCAGTAAGCATCAGCTTCGTCCCATGTCACGGAATGCACTGGCGCATCTTCTGGAAGTTCTTTGATTTCTTCGAGAAACTCTGCGGTTTGGGCAGGATACGCCGTTTCAATAAATTTCAGATATTCCTGATTGGTAAGCACATTTTCCGCAATCCAGAAGCCTGGCAAATTCAAAAGACGCAGAGGCCTCTCATCATTCTGTCCCTCTCCTTTGATGCTCGTATTGTGAAATATATCACCCATCACAAACTGCCCTTCTGGGATCCAGACAAACTCCGGAATTTCCTCAGGAGGCATTACTTTTTCCGGAATCTTACAGCGTGCCATCAAATGCAAATCCTCTTCAGATAAATTGGGATACCATTGTTTGAGTTTTTCTTGATTCATAATACTCTCCATTGGTTTAAAAAATATAATAATTATACATATTTAGTTGCAGCTTCTCGTAAAGAGACGAAAAGTATCTTCTTTAAAAAACACATCATTTTCTGCAGTGCTCCATCCGGGACATGCTCCTGAAAAAACACACTGCTGCAGCAATGGCCAGTCTGCCTCCGCATCAGTTTGAACTGGTAGATATTCTGAAGAACTTCTCTGAATCACGGTAAACTCACTCATCTGCCACAAAGGTTTTAGCACCAACCGGACAAGTACTTTCATGATTTGCTCAGATGGATCAATGGAGGTTTCAATTTCTTCCTCATACCATTCGGCAAAGGCTTGTCCGTTGGGCTGTAAAATTACGCGGTAACCCTGCAAGGTTATTGATTATGTTCCAAAATTCCTGCAACTTGCTCCGAGTCTATAGATCCATCTATTTGAACGGCGGCGGATTTGATAGAATCCCACTTCGCATCGTGGGTATATCCGGTCACAAAACGCAAATATTGAGTGCCGCCCAAGGCATCAATGTAGCTTTCTGGAAGACAGCATTCCGGAGAATTGGCCAATTTTTTGAGTGAGTTGGCAAGTATTATTGTCAGTTCAGATTCCAATTCAAGACCTGTTTCATAAACCAGACCCAGCAAGGTAAGTACCGGAGCATTTTCACGGGGCGGCCATGTATAATCGTTAGCAAAACTGCCTGCAGGAGTGCAAATAAAACCGATTGCTAGCATTGCAACTGCTTCCCACAATATCTTTGCAGATTTCTGACTCTGAGTGGTATTCTGTTTTTAACTTTGAAAAATCACTATCCCATCTCCGACATATTTAGTTGCCGGGGAAGACGGAAACGAGCCACAAAGGCACTGAAAACTGCAACACAAATAGGAGTCAATACGAAAACCGCAACAAACAACATGGGCGGCCACTCAGAGAAAAAATGTTCAAAGGGAATCCAGCCTTGAACTTGAATCAAGAGCCGTCCACTCCAGGCCAAGAGCAGTCCCACCGAAGCCACGACGACCCCCAAAATCCCACCACCGAGCAAAAACCCAAAGGTAACTTCGAGGCGGGATACACCCATTAACCGGAAAGTTTCAATCACAACTCGTTTGAATTCCAATAAAAGCAAAAAGCTAAAAAACAAAATAATTCCGGACAAAGTCAACGTAATTCCAGCAATCCCTAATGCCAGCCATCGGGCTTGTTCCGAAAGACTGGTGGCCAGTTTCATTTTTTTGTTGCGGTAAAGATTATCAATACGGAATTGATCTCCGGTTTCACGAGGAACTTGTTGCATCACCTGATCAATTTTCTGCTCAAGAAAATCCGTTTCCTGACGTGTGTATGTTGAAAATTCAAGGCTCTCCGCCACCTCATCCGGATTCCAACCAACGGCTTTCCAATCGAGAATTAAAAGCGGATAATCCGTCATCATTCCGGTCTCAATGGGACATTTCGAAAAGAGAACTGGCATGGCGTCCTCCCCAAAAACATCAGCTTGAAAGATGGTGTTTTGAGAGGCATTGAAATCAAGCAATGTTAAAAAAAGGAGGGCATTCCCAAAAGCCTGTGCATTTTTATCAACCTTACATTCACTTGAACTGACATCCATTTTTTGCCTCAAATATTCCCTGTCTTGCAAGATTACCTGCACTTGGCGCTTCCAGATTTTTCCGGATTGTTTCAGTTCCATCGGAATCGGACCTCGGCTTTGCCAGACGGGTGAGGAGGAAAAGCCGGAATTTTCGGTTTTCCACTGTGCACTGAAACGCCGGAGATAGTCTGAAGACTCCGGAGTTTCCAATACAAGGCTGCCGCGTAATCCAATCAGGGAGCGCTGTAAAAAGGACTGGTAACTGGTTAGAATATTTTCGATCAGCAAATTCCCAGCAATAGCCAACCCAAGTCCACCGAGTAGTCCAAGGCCTAAACCAAATAAAATGATGGGATCGACTTGTTTGAAGAGGACCCGATTGAAAATAAAAGAACGCATTATTAAGGTTTTGGGTTTGTGTTCAGGTTTCAAAGCGCAGCATCAAGCTCCGTGACTATAACTTCTACTTCAAAGAAATCCTGGTATTCAAAATTACCTTCAAAAAAATCAACGACAGAACACTGTACAGGACAAACATTCCACCGTTCCAATAGAAAAAAGGCAGCAAGGGTAACTCCGGAGATTCTACCGGAGACATGGCTTGCACTGAAAGGAGTAATTGTTCGTTGAGCGTGTCGTAACCATACATAAACAGGAGTGCCGCGAGACCTGCCCCGCCAAGCAGTGAAATTTCGGTTATGGAAGCCAGCATCCAGTAAAATGTCTTTTTTGAAACTCCGAGCAGGAGCAAAATCGCAATCGAGTTGCGCTTGGTCATAAAGGCGCGGTAAATTCCCAGCATTCCTGTAATCGCGGATAGTGTCAAAATCGCAACGGCAATGATCCAGAAAATTGAGTCAAATACACGAAATAATTTTTGCTGACGGTTCTGTCCATCCGCCCAACTGCTGACACGGACTTCGGAATCGAGCAGTTTGCTGATGCTATCGCGAACAATTTGCAAGCGATCAAAATTTTTGACGCGTGCATGAAGCCCTTGGATTGCTTGTTTTTCCAGGATTATTTGTGCCAATGGTAAGCTTAGAAACATTCGGGGTGTATCAATCATATCATTCAGCACGGCCACAATCCTGATTTCACTCAACGATGTTCCACTTTCAATGTCCTGCACAAGAAAGCGATTGATTTTTCCGGGACTCGGCGCAAACAAGTTAATCATGGCCCGATTTACGACCACTTCATTTCTACCAATCATCAATTGTGCAGCCAATTCACGTTCAGTCATTGCGTTTTCATGTTCGTTGATCAGAGAAGTGGCCTGATCAAGTGGAATGGCAAATGGATGACGACTCAAGTCAATTCCAGTGATTTCTACCGGAGCTTCAAAACGGTACGTTCCCACCATCCCTACACCCAAGGCTTCAATGAGTAAAGGACGTGTTCCTCGTGTAAAAAGAGAGTAAGACTCGATTTCCTGAGAGTTTGAAAATACGCTTAGGAGCGCACTTTGTTTTGAGTAATCTGAAGTTTCTCCGGCAATCCATTCTGCAGTCAAATGCGGAGTCGAATTGGAAAAAGACGCGCTTATGCCATAAGAGTAAAGCAAGCGAATGGCTATCAGGACCATCAGCACTAAAAAGGAAATTCCACTCAACAAGACCTGAAAAATCGGTGTACGATGAAACAATTTGAACAGGACTGAGTACATTTTTTGATTTTAATCAATAACTTAAAAGACGGTATATGATCACAGCAAGGCTAGCTGTTAGTCTGCCCTTGTGAATTTAAGGGTGGACATTCCAGGCACAGCGAAAGCCTAAATGCGCAAAATTCTCTTCAGGTTTGGTACGGTTACGCAACGTTGGATCAAGCAAAACGGATTCTGAGTTTTCATTCTGCAAGTCGACGTTTTGGTAGCTGCCGCCACGGAAAATTTTCCAGAAGCCTCTTTCCGGCCCTACTGGATTAGTTTGCGAAGCTTTCGGATAGAAACTGTACCAATCTCCGACCCATTCCCATACGTTGCCGAGCATTCCGTGCAGGCCGTTCAATCCACGGAATGTTTTTTGGACATCCACCAGTTCCCGGTGTAAGTATTCTGAAGGTTCCTCCTTGCTCCCGGTTTCTTTATCAACCTCTGCCAATAATTTTTCAAGAGAGTCGTCATCCAAATCGCCTTCGTCACTTGCTATCAATTTTTCGAGTTCAGCATCATCCAGATTTTCTTCCAAGAATTCTTTTTCGGATTCATCTTCTTCCTCTGATAACTCATCTTCCTCCTCTTCAGAGAATTCCATTTCTCCTGAAATTTCATTTTCTCCGAAAATTGGTGGGAACTTATTTCCGGACGGCCAACGGAATTTTTGTTGCTGTCCGGAAACATCCACGGTGGATGCATATTCCCATTCTGCTTCTGTGGGCAAACGTCCGCCCTTGGCTTGACAAAAGGACTGTGCGCCAAACCAGTTCACTCCGCGCGCGGGACGACAAGGCTGTTCCCGGCTTTCCTTTTCCAGAACTGACAAAAACGGAAAATCCATTTTTTGTGCCTTGGCAAAAACAACAAAGTCTGCTGCCGAAGTTTCGAAATTGGCTATCCGAAAGTCCGCAATCTGCACTTCATGCACCGGCCGAGAATCCTGGAAAAGAGAGGTTCTGCTTCCCAATTCAAATCGTCCACCTTGGAGTAGTATTTGTTCTACAGGACATTTCTCTGACGCTGAAACGATTGCTGACAAAAACAGGAGCCAGTAAAAAAAACAAAACAAAAGACTCCATTGAATGCAGAACTTATTTGAAATATTTTTCATTTTTGTGCGGGATCACATTCATTGTGCCCCCCTCAAAACAGATGCAACAGGGGCAGTTCCAAGAAATATGATTATCCCAAAAAGAATTTACTGAAAAATCTGCAAATGAATAACGCTTTTGAATTTTAATCTTTATTCATCCTCCTCCATATTCAAATCCACCACCTCTCCGGATTGTGCAATGGACAAAGAATATCCTTTAAACCGGCGATTCTTGTAAAAATTATCATCCAGATCATCCAAAAAACTATCAGTATCACCTATACCATATACGTGCAGCGTTGCGTCTTTGCCAATGCTAGAAATAGTTTTTGAACCGGTAACGATCTTTAAGCCTTTAATCATTTTCATAAAAGCTCTTACATGACTTTTCTTTCCGACGTGAATTCGCACCAATATGGGCGCACCATCCTCCGCATACTCATAGAGCCGTTCAATCAAACTATTAACCAGATTCTTTTTGACTTGCTTGGTGGCTTTCCTGATTGCAGATTTCATGTTTTGAAATACATCCATACCTGAAGTACTTTTTTTATATTTCTTTTTACCCATGCCTTCAATAGTGCTGATTATTTTTCCTGTGCCGGTATTGTACAGTTTGGCGTTGATATCTGCTTGGGCTTCACTTATTTTTCCACGTTCTGTGTTAGAAGCCATCAGTGTAAAAACGACGTAATACTGTGCCCCGTATTTTGCAGCCATTTCTGACACAACCTCTTCAAAATCGGCTTCGTTCGCAAGTGCCATTGTTTCCTGGTCTTTGATCACTTCTTTAAACACCTCAGGATCAATTACTTCAAAACGCCGATCAATAAATGCCTGATTCAACGCAGTCAAACCAGATTTAATGAGTTGAAAATCATTTCCTCTTTCCGGATTCAATGGCAAATCCCCCTGCACATTAGGGTTGTAAACCACAAACACGGTTTTGCGTCCGGTCAATTGTTGCATTAAGCGGAAGGACTCCAAGCTAGTATTCAGCAAATCATCATCGACCACTGCAGAAATGACAACTTCGTAATTTATACCGTTGTCGACAGCCCCTTCCCGTAAAATCCGGTAGCTTTTGATAACGCCCTTGCTTTTTTTGAGTATGTTGTCACTTACCACCTGGAAATTTTCGACTTCTGTTTCAGAAGTGAGCACCGCACCCACGCCCTGCTCGACTGCACTCTTCATGGCTTCACGCAATGCCCCATCTTTGGCCTGTTTTTCTTCACCGCTGTATAGCCGGACCAAACCGACCGCTTCTGATATTTCGGTTTCAAGAGCAGCAGAGGTCTCGTAGAATGCCGACAAGCTCAGGAATGAGATTGCGGTTAGACTGAAAATTGCTTTGATTATGGTTCCCATGGTTCCTCTTTTATTGGAAGATTGAAAAAGTAGTTTCCTGCCGATAATTATCAGTAACACACATACTGCAGAGATACGGTAAGCCAGATCTCTACACCTTAAAACTTGTTGCTTGCTTCAATTTATTACTTGCTCCTCTTGTTACCTGTACAACGGCATTCGTTTGTTCACCAGCACCAGGTAATGCTGGGTTGACTCGTACGGCAGATTCCTGAACAAATGCTTAAATCCCTCATTTGGACTGAAACTGTTGATCTTTGAAAATGGTTCACTCAAACGAGATTTTCCGATAAAAGCACGGCTCACATTTCCGGCCCCCGTGTTGTATGTACAGATCATCAGATAGGTGCACAACTTCCGATAACTGGAAAGACGGAAAAGATCACTGGTCATAAGCTTTAAAAACACTTTGTCCCACGTGTGTTTGTGTTAGTGGTGATACACTTATTAATATTTTCCACATAGTGTCTGGCTTCCGCGTGTGGCGAATAGGTTTTCAGACGCTGCACCAACTCCTCAAAATTTATTTTATTGGCCTCTCTTGCAATTACTTTAAATATTGGTCTGGGATATTTTCTCTTTATTGTGGTGATCTTCATCAATCCTTTGGCACTGTTACCAGGGCCGGTATTATAAGAGTGGGCGGCCAGAATGACGCGTTTTTCTAAGGAATCAACCCCCGCGAAATCCAGATTAACCATTTTACCTAAATATGCGGCTCCCAAAGTCATATTATTTTCCGGTTTGAACAGGTAAGCCGCTTGTTTTTTAACGGGGAATTTATGAAACACATCCTCCTTATAAAGATGACGGTAAGCTTCTCGGGCACCATATTTAGGAACCAGCTGCATCAAACCATAGGCAAGACACTGCTTTATTGGTGTCTTCTTTCGCCTGGAACAGGCTTTGGCGTTAAAGGCGGATTCTGTGTGCATAATTGCCAAAATAAGTCTAACGGGGATCTTCCTTTTACTCGCATGGCGCTGTATACTGGACAAGAAGATTTTTGCCCGTTTCTGTACATGATCCGGCACAAACTTCAGTTTGATGGAATACACAGTTTTTTTGCCTTTTTTAGTGAGAACTGTTGTTTTCTGGATTTGTTTTTTCAGTTCCTTAGCCCGCCGCCGTACATTCTTTTTGGTCAAAGGTTTTTGGTTCAACTGCACTTGATCTTTCAATAATTCCTGTTTGCCGGCCTTCTCCCGCAAGGCTTTTTCAACAGCCTTACCCAAAACCTTTTGCGCTTCTTTTTCGGATTTAGCATCCACCACTGCAACTTCCAGAAAACCCTTTTCAGGAGATTCATCACTGAAATTGGCGCGCCTCCTTACCCGTCCGTCTTTGGAATAGACATAATAATCTTCAATCGTACTTTCATAAAAACGATCCCAGCGTTCCTCAATTTGTTGAACAGCTTTGAGCATGGCTTGGTCTCTTTTTTTCACATCTTTGGCAAATTTACTGAAAGGGTCTTCTGCTGCATGTGCACTGGCCACAAGCATTGTTAAAAAAATCAGTATTCCCACAAAAAATTGCCTTGTTTGAGTTTTCATTTTTCTGTTATCCCTTTTTGTCTGCAGGTCCAAGCCACTATCTTCAATTTCTTCATTAATGTGTTACAGCAAATTGCTCTGCTACGAGATTCAATTCTTTGCTTAGGTTTCCCACATAATCGGTTTTGCGTCCTTTCCAGGGCATGGGGTTGGTTGTCTTGCTGTACACTGGATACGATTTTGTGTTTTCATCCGGCTGGGTGGTATCCATGAAAAAGATATGGATGCGCAAAGTATATTTGGCGCGAGACTCTTTGCGGATGTGGTAATAATGTGAAAAGACCAAATCCAAATTCTCCACTTCTTGAGGAGCCTTAAGTGGTTCAGGAACGAAGTGACGCTGGCCGTCGGTCAAATGCAGATCGTACATATTTTTGAAAAGACTACGCATTTCCACATTGGCAATGACTTCATATTCTTCGCTGGTAATCTCAGATTTTCCAGCGTCTTCTTCCATATCATCCATATCATCCATATCATCCAAATCGTCCTTGGTATCAGGGCTTGCCGTTTTCGATGCTGCAGGTTTATTGGATGCGGGCTTTTGCGAAAAAGATTTTTTATACAGCGACAAAATC
>Ga0302122_10003038_pt1 | contig 10246 bp, 9 predicted proteins | sample CB21_SCM_MG_FD_203115 | JGI IMG/M metagenome (GOLD analysis project Ga0302122, IMG submission 203115) | Marine microbial communities from Western Arctic Ocean, Canada - CB21_SCM | ecosystem: Environmental > Aquatic > Marine > Oceanic | place: Canada: Western Arctic Ocean | collected 2017-09-28
CTCTGCCCGCCCGATACCGCTGGCGCCGCCGCTGATCAGCGCAATTTTCCCTTCGAGACGCATTCGATCCTCCGCCCTAGGAAATAAATAGCCGTAACTTCCGGTCATCATCGCCGTCCCCAAGCCTTGTTTCCACCTGCCCGGCTGGCATCGTACGAAAAGGGTTGATGCTTAACAACGCCCACAAGGAGTTCAACCCTGTCACCCCGCATGACCGACGCTCACGTAGAGGCGCGCCACAAGCAGGTAATAGATGCCGCCCGGGAATGTTTCCTTGAGCGCGGATTTCACGCGACCAAAATCCAGGACATCGCAAAGAAAGCCGGCCTTAGTACAGGCGATTCATACCGGTATTTTGAAAGTAAAGATGACATAGTGGCCGCCATGTGTACCGTGGCGCTGGACCGACATCGGCAGCGATTCAGAACTCTTGACCTCGCCGCCGCTTCTCGATCGACCTTCGAGGAATTAAGCTCTGTATACCTGTCGGCAGCCCACGAGCCGGGTGCAGAAGATACCGCCCGTCCACCCTCCAGGTCTGGGAAGAAAGCATCCGTTCAGACCACACTGGTGAGGTGCTGCGGGCAGATTTCAACCTGACCCAAACCCATGTCAGAGAGATTGTTATAAGGGCGCAAGAACGCGGCGATATCGACGAAAGTCTTGATCCGTTAAGTGTCGCCCAGACAATGGTGTCGCTTGTAGTCGGACAGATTGTCCAACGTGCAACCGGCACCGTTGTTGACGCAGAGAAGTATGAGGAAGCGACCCGGTCACTGGTGACGGGTCGACTCTGGAACACCACACCGGCCAATCAGGAACCGGCAACGAACCCGATCTAAAGCCCCGTGAGTCTACATCCTCACATCGAGAGGGAAAACAGAAATGACGCTATCCCCCGGTTCACTGGCGAGCTTAAGCGCCCGCCGACCTTGGTGGACATTACTGGGTTTTGCCCTCCTCATGGTCGCAGCGTTGGGATCGAGCATATCGCTCGTCCCGAACGCTCTGGACGGAGAGGATGGTCCCACCAAAACACTTGAGTTTGAGCGGGCCGAGAATCTGGAGCGTCAGCGTTTCGCCGATCTGGATGAAGAAGCTGTAGATAACGGCCAGCAAGGTCCGGACGCCGGCGGAAAACCGACCATAACCGAGTTCATCCTTATCTCATCCGACACGTTCGCGCCCGGCGAACCGGAGTTCACAGCGTTCCTTGTTGCGTCCGCTGCCCACGTCGCGGAAACCGCAGGCGATCTCGTCGTTGGTGGCATCAATGAGTACGTGCCCCAGGTGTCCGAAGACGGCACGACACTGCTCATTTCCGTTCAGATATTCGAGAGCCAAGAGGACGATATAGGGTTTCTGATAGACGCGGCGGCCGAGCTAAGCCGGGATGGGTTCCTTGTTCAGGTCTTCGGCGACGCCAGCATCAATCACACGTTCGAAAGGTTGGCCGAAGAAGACCTGACGACCGGTGAGTCGATCGGCATCGGTGTCGCGCTGATCATCCTGGCTCTCGTTTTCGGCGCAGTAGTCGCGGCAGTTATACCGATTCTCCTGGCAATTGCGGCGATATTCATAGCGATCGGCCTCACAGGGGTCGTGGGTCAATTCGTTGAGTTGAACGAGTTTGTCCCGAATATCATGACGATGATGGGTCTGGCGGTCGGAATCGACTACTCGCTTTTCATTCTTTCCCGCTACCGGGAAGAACGCGCAAACGGACTGTCCGAGGCGGACGCCGTGGAGAAGGCGTGGGCCACAGCCGGGCGCGCCGTTGTGTTCAGCGGGATCACCGTCGTATTTGCGCTGCTCGGCATGCTCCTCATCCCGGAACGTGTATTCCAGGCGTTCGGTGTGGGATCTATCCTCGTCGTATTCGTAGCAGTATTCTCGAGCCTGACGCTTTTGCCTGCGGTAATCGGCATCATGGGAGACCGAGTCAATGCGGTGAAGGCACCACTCATCCCGACGCTGGTCATGTTCGCCATTGGTGTCGGAATTGCAGGTTTCATGTGGGGCATCGGGCCAAACGTGATGCTCGTGTCCGCCATCGTGTTCGTGTTGCTGATCGTTTCTACCCTGGCACGCCGATTCGCCGGGCTCCGCCTACCGGGATTTGGTGGCGGCGACGAAATAGCCTCAAATGATTCTCCAAGAGGATTCTGGAACACCATCACCGTCGCCGTGATGAAAAAACCGTTGATCAGCATGTTGGCGGCAACGGCATCCCTGTTGATCCTTGCGTACTTCTTCCTGGCACTCGAAAAAGGCACAAGCGGCATCGGCGTTCTTCCGGACGAGGAGCCTGCCAAGAAGGCGTTCCAGACGCTCGACGAGAAGTTCGGATTCGGCAGCGACGCCCCGGCCCTGGTCGTGATCGACGGCGAAGTTGGCTCAGAGTCGTTCCTGATAGCCATCGATAACCTGGAGGCTGCCATGATCGCGGAGCCGGGGTTGAATGACCCCGAGATCCGGATCGAGCCTACCGTCAATCTGGCGACCCTTAAATCGCAAATCCCCGGAGACCCGAATAACCAGCAAGCACTGGTCACGATCAGGCACCTCCGTGACGAGCTAATACCGACCGCTTTCGAAGACGTTCCGATCTCGTCATACGACGCGTATGTGGGAGGCGTTTCGGCGATGACCGTGGACTCCGTCAAGATGACCGACGACTACATGCCGATCGTGATCGGAACCGTGCTCACACTCAGCTTCATTCTGCTGCTGTTCGCCTTCCGCTCGGTCACGATATCGATCGCATCGATCATCATGAACCTGCTGTCCGTAGGGGCGGCATACGGATTGGTGGTGCTGGTGTTCCAGAAAGGATTCATGATCGATCTGTTCGGGTTTGAGCAAGTAGAACAGATTGAGTTCTGGTTGCCACTGTTCATGTTCAGCATCCTGTTTGGACTGTCCATGGACTACCACGTGTTCATGTTGAGCCGGATCAAGGAGCGATTCGACGAGACTGGGGACGCCGCAAAATCGGTGGCGTTCGGCCTACGAACAACGGCGAGCATCATCACGGGCGCTGCACTCATAATGGTGGCGGTATTCGGCGGGTTCGCACTTGGCCAAATCGCCTTCTTCCAGGCGATGGGCTTCGGATTGGGCGCAGCGGTACTGCTCGATGCGACCATTGTTAGATCGCTACTCGTACCAAGTGTGATGCGGCTTCTGGGCGACCGAGCCTGGTACTTCCCGAGCTGGCTCGAATGGATCCCTAACATCTCGATCGAGGGGTCGGTATCAAGTTCTACTGAGGCCGAGCCCGCGGGAGCTGACGACTAGGCAGCTCGAAACATCCAGGTAATTAAGAGAGGGCGACCCAACAGTTGGGTCGCCCTCTTTGCGTTCATGCCCAGGTGCAGGATCTCTGGCCCATATATCTGCCATCCCGAACTCGATTCAGGATCGGATCATGTTAGGAGAACGCTATCTGAACGCTGCAAGGACTAGAGCACTGGCGTGATAGGCCAAGGATTTCATCGCTCGTCATATGAGTGAATCCTGAATCGAGTCCAGGATGACAGTACGAGTGCTGCACGGTGTTGACAGCGCATACGTTGACCCGATTTTGACAACACCAGCGTCTCTAGATCAGCTCCAACCTCTCACACATCTCACGCACCTCGCGGAACGCCGTTTCGTCCGGTTTATGCGCGGGCAGCCTTGGATACGCAGACGTAAACACCCCCCGCAATCGCAATATTTCCTTGGCCATCCAGTAGTTCATCCCAAGTTCATAGCGATACATCTCGACGAGGTGCGTGTGCCGCTCCCAGCGTTCTGCCGCCCCAGCCTCATCGCCGGATCTGTACTGATCCCACACCTGGCACAGCACATCAACTATGGCGATGCTGGCCATCGCGCCCTCTGAGCCTCGATTCATCTCTTCGATCAAGAACGCCCCGTTCACGCCCCCAAGCAATATCAAGGAGTCTCCAGCCAGACGCTTTGTGTCGGCGAAGCGAGGCGGGCTCGGAAGCGTCTCCACCTTGGCATGCCGAAAACTTTCGTGATCGTCGGCCAGTTGCGCCATTAAAGACGGGGCGATCGACGCGCCGGTCCGGTCCTGCAGCATGATCGGGACGTCGACGGACTCGGCAATCGAAATGTAGTGTCGGCGCACGTCATCTGTAGGATATCCGCCGAACCCGTCCGGGGAGATCATCGCCATGTCTGCGCCCAGCTCAACCGCCCGGTGCGTCCGTGCGATGGTCATAGAGGTAGATGGAGCGCTGGTAGCGATCACGGTTGGCACGCGGCCGTTGATGTGGTTGATGACGGCAGAGATCACTTCATCCCGCTCAACGTCGGTGAGCTTGTTCAGCTCACTGGCGACTCCCAGTGCGATGCCGTGGACACCCGACTTGATGGCGAAATCCACCTCCAACTCAAGGTCGCCATAGAGCACGCCACCGCCCTCATCGAACGGAAGTTGGAGGATGGGGACAATACCGGTCACGCGTTCGATTGCCAGTTCAGTCGCTCCTTGTCGATTTCACCCGTTGATCCATGGGTCTCCGGGAATACAGACTTTTGATACGATGCCACGATCACGGTCAGGGTTTTGGTCCTTTTTTCAGTCATCCTAATCGTCGCCTGCTCGGGCGAATCATTCGCGCAGGATTCTGCCGAAATACAGACGCCTTCACCGCAGTCCGACGCTTTTACAGAAACACCAATACCAGAAATCTCTGTAGATTTTCAGTCTGAACGAGATCAAATCGGATGTTTAACATCCTTGGTATTTTTACCGGCTGCGCATACACACCCGGTACTCGACTCTCTCCACAGCACATCGCCCCCGGAAAATACAGATGTTCCAGATCTAACGAAGCGAGGATATCTCGGGCTTCGAGATCCGGCAGATAAGGGGGTAGCTGAAATCCTTGGTGAGCAGTGTAGCGACGTGGCAATCGATTCAGAATACCGCGCCGACGTGTCGTACTACACGCGCTAGGGCCCGAGGTTAACCACCCCCTAGCCCCTCCTACATTAGGTGGGGGGGGCAAAAGAAAGCCTCCTCCCTGGTAGGCCAATCGTTCAAAGGAGGTGGAGGTGGGTCGCGTTGTACGAGAACGCCGCTCTTCGCCCCACTACCTATGACCGTGAATGGGGCCAATAATCGGTCGAAAGATTAGGGCGTCGCTCAATCAGCAGTTTCGCCAACCCGGCGCGTGGTTAACAGCAGCGTCAACGCCATCGCCGCCATACCAAAAGCGACCACCGTCGCGAAACCCTTGTACCCGTCATAGCCGGTCATCGACACGATCGCTATTCCGCCCAGGACGGCGCCAACCATGCTGCCACCCGGTCCCATAGCGCTGTTGACGAAGATCGCTGCGCCCAGGCGATTGCCGGAGTGCTGGTAGATGAGGGCGGTCATTCCGGTTTGAGCGACGCCCATCAGGAGGCCGTAAACAAAGAAGAAGAACGCCGACACCAACGGCGATGGCGCTATCCAGACAAATGCGATGACCGTAGCCCCGGTCAGCATGATCGACAACGACGTCGCACGCATGACGCCGAACCGGGCGAGTATCGCCCCCCCGATAAACGCGGCCTGCATGAACCCGAACGGGCCAACGAAGAACATCGGCGCTATCCATCCCTCTTTTCCGGGATGTAGATCAACGAAGAACGCCGCAAGAAAGCTGAATATGACCCCGAACATGATCTGCGAGACGAAACGCATCCCGAACACCGTTCGGATCACAGGCATTCCAACCGTTCGCCCGGCCGCAGCCAGTCGACTTCGATACGAGGTATCGGTAGTCGTCCCCGGCAGGCTCGGCAGCCCAAAGGCAACGAATGCGGCAATCACGGCAACAACGACCCCGTACACGATCAGGCCGGTCTGCCAGTCGGCGAGTGCTGCTACGCCACGCAGCGTAGGGGCCATTATTCCCGGTCCGGACGCCATCGCACCGATCACCAAACCTGTCCTGATGACCCGCGTTTTAGGGTCGGACCAGACACGGGGTATTGCGGCCAGTGTTGCCGCGAGAATGATCCCTGCGGCGGTCCCGGCGAACAGCCTGACCACCAGTAGCACCGGAAAGCTCTCGACGAACCCTGAAATCAGGGAGGCCGAGGCCACCACGATCAGAGCCGCAACCAGTACCCGTCTGATATCCATCTGGCCGATCAGTGGAGCGAATGCCAGCGCCGAAGTAATGCCGCCCAGGTAGGTTGCAGTGCCTAGTTGTCCAGCGATCCCGGTGGAGAGATCGAGGTCGGCGGCTATCTCGTTCAGGAACGGGGCCACGCTGGCCTCGTGCGGAAATGAGATCGGGATCGAGGCCATCAACGCCGGGAGTGTGAGGTGCTTTGCCCAAGCGCTGTTTCGTGAATTCATCGACCCAAAATGATACCGCGAGGAAGGTCCGTAAAACGAACTGCAACGCTATGAATGTGACGGCATCAAATCGATCGCATGAGTTGTTGCCCGTTGATAGGCCATATCCGCATCCTTTTTTCGGTTGTGCCATTACCAGTACCCTTGGTATCGCGTGTCGACTGGTACTTTGTCAAAGTGCACGCATCTCCCCCGCCATTGACTCCCACGCCCGCAACGCGTTGAATGCGCCCGCACACATAACCGCATCGTCATAACTCCGGGAGCCCCCATGAAAATCAAGTCGATCCGCGCCGTCAGCCTTGACCTGCCGGCACTTTCGCCCCTCGCCCGACCTTCCGAGGCCCAGTACCAGACTCAAAAACGCCCTTCCTGGGTCGAAAGTGGCCCGGTCGCCAACCCGATGACGCGATACCCGCGCTATTCGGATTACCGGCCATCATGGACACCTACATGGAACAACTTCGGCTGCGTGATCGAGGCCGAGGACGGGACGTGGGGATTCGCCATCGCCCAGCACGGGAAACCCGTGGCGGCGGTCATCGACGACTACCTTGGTCCTCGACTCGTTGGCGAAGACTGCATGGCCGTCGAGAAGATTTACGACATGGCGGTCCGCATGTGCGCTCCGTTTGGCGCGGCGGGGCTGGCGTCGTACGCAGTAAGCGCTATCGACCTCGCCATGTGGGATCTAAAGGGCAAGCTGATGGACAAGCCTGTGTATGAGCTGCTTGGCGGACCGGCACGGGATGAGTTGTTCTGCTACTCAACCGGAGGCGATACCGACTGGTACATGGAGCTTGGGTTCAAGGCCACAAAGCTCCCCTGCCCTTACGGCCCGGCGGACGGACTGGACGGGCTCAAGAAAAACATCCAGTACATCGCCGAAACCCGTGAACTGGTTGGCGACGATGTTGAGCTGATGCTTGACTGCTGGATGGCGTTCGACGTGGAGTACGCCGTGCGGTTGGCCGAGGGTCTCAAGCCTTACAACATGAAGTGGCTTGAGGAGTGCCTGAGGTCTGAAGATATCGACGCCCACGCCGTACTCAGGGAACGTGTCCCGTGGCAGACACTGGCGACCGGCGAGCATTGGTACACGACCGCGCCGTTCCAGTACGCAGCGTCGCACCATCTTGTCGACATTCTTCAGCCGGACATCAACTGGGTCGGCGGTATGACGCCCATCGTCAAGATCTGCGCCATCGCTGAATCGGCCGGCATCGCCGTGATTCCGCACGCCGGTGGCAACACCGCTTACGGGCAGCACGCCTGCTACGCCATGCCCGCCATCCCGTGGACCGAGACATTTGTGGCATCGCCTCCCGGTGTACCGCCGGAGGATGCCGCCAAGCTGCCGGGCCTGTCGACACCGAAAAATGGCCGCATGAAGCCTTCAGATGCGCCGGGATTCGGGTTGGAGATCCTTGAGAGTCAGCTAAAGCCGTTCGCGTACTAGTGACGACTCATACCCCCCTCCTAACGTAGGAGGGGGGGGTATTCCGGGGCGAGCCTCAGGGTTACGGCGTCCCCAGGATCCAGCCTTCTTCTTCTACGGCAATTACGGCGTCTTCCTGCGACAGGTCATCAGGTGCGTTGAAGTACGTTCCCAGTGTTCCTTCTGCATCAAGTCGGCGCGCCCATTCAACTACCGATATCACCTGCGCCCGGTCCTTGATCCTTGTGCGCGGGTTCATAAGCGACTCCGCAACGCGAGGCCATATCTCGGCGTGAACAATTGCCGGACCGCTACCTATCGGGTCGGTTGGTTCAGGCGTAAAGCCGGTCTCGAACGGCCAGACCTTTGAGTATTCAGCGAAGGCGTCGTGATCCCGCAAACTCTCCACGTGCGGAATCCCGGCGACTCCCTGCCCGCCAACGCTGCCGGTGCCGAGCAGGTGCCAGCATGTGTGGATGTTCAACCCGGCCTTCCTGAACCGGGCGTCACAGATTCGAAGGTCCCCCAGCAGACTGCCGTCCGGCATCGCATACGGGAACTCCAGGTAGCCCTTCATTTTTGGCGGCAAGGTCGCCGTCACCTGCGCCCCGGGCGCACACCAGAACGGTCCGTAAGAGTCAGCCCCGCACAGGGCGTTCAGCTCCGATGCGACCCCAAAGCGATTGTTCAGGTTTCGCTCGTCGTCCTGGAATCGGCTTGAGATGGCGGTCCATGTCTTACGCCACGCAGGAACATCAGACGATCCGTCCATCCATCGGGCAAATCCGACCGGATAGCCGTACGGAAGGTCGAACCCGACCAGCACCCGCTTGCCCTCCCCCGTCCACCGCTTGAGCAGTCGAGTGACATGAGCGATCCCGGCCATACGAGAGCGAAAGTATCGAGCGCGTGGAGTACGGTCATCAGCCTCGCCGGCACCAACCCAGACGGCATCGGCCGACGGTCGAGCCGGAGACAGCCCGTGCTTGGCGCTCCAGTCGACCATCAGGTAAGCGTCGAAAAGTCGAATCGTTTAGTACCTCACCGGGGATGCATCACCCCCTCACCAACCTGCCATCCTGAACTCGATTCAGGATGGCAGGGCTAGATCTCAGGATGAGAGAATCCTAACTCGGAAAGTCAGGATATGAGGTATTCCCATCTCCCAGCGGGAGAGGGCGTAGGGTGAGGGAGAAGTCTCTCCTACCCAAACAATCGAGATCGGGACACACGCCCGCTCAACCCTCGTTAAGGCTCATCACTGCGAACACCGCGCCCTGTGGATCAGACAGGATCGCGAATCGACCCGGCGGGATGTCCGTCGGCGGCACTATGACCTTGCCTGCATTGCCGACCGCAAGCCTCGCCGTGGCGTCGCAGTCCTCGACGGCGAAGTAGACCATCCAGTGCGGCCGAACTCCGGCCGACGCCTCGTCCAGTTTCACCATCCCGCCTGCGGGGTTATCGTGCGTGATGTGGAACACGGTGTAGTCAAATCCGCCCATGTCCTCACTGTGCGAGTGCCAGCCCAGTAGCTCCTCGTAAAACTTACCCGCGACATCCGTGTCACGGGTCGATAGCTCATGCCAGGTCATCGCACCCGGCTCGTTCACGACCCGGGCACCCGCGTGTCCCGTGAACTGCCACAACGCTACAACCGCACCCGTGGGATCGAACATCAGCGCCATCCGACCGATGCCCATCACATCAAACGGTTGCATCATCAGCGTGCCACCGGCGGGTACGACCTTTGCCGCAGCCGCGTCGACGTCATCGACGTTGATGTAGGTACTCCAGCGCGGAGCGACACCCTGTTCGACCTCGGCTTCGCCCTGGCCGTATATCGCCGCCGCGTCCCGGCCCTCCAAACGGGCCATCGAGTAGTAATTCCCGCCGCCCATATCGTTGTCCTGATAGGTCCAGCCGAACAACGTCGAGTAAAAATTCTTGGCGCGAGCAGGCTCATTCGTAGAGAGATCGGTCCAACAAGGTGCACCGTGCTCGAACGACGTCATCTCAGGCATTCCGAACCTCCGGGATTTCTCATGGGTAATCGTGAACAAAGCATGGTCGCGGGTGAATCGGCGCGTCGCAACACCGTGACGACACGCTCGACCGGCTCAGCCCACGGGACCCACGCATATGCTCTCGCATCCAGCCTGACTCTGAGATGAGTCATCAAACTCAACAATAAGACAAGTACCCAAACCTACCCTGAGGCTCTCGAAGGGCGGGCATTCGGCAACAACGGCGTGATCGCAAAACGCGAGCCACCTCCAGCCTCCTCCCCGAGGGAGGAGGCTTCGCGCCCAAGCGCCTAGCTTCCGCCAAGCGCCTTTCGGATTCCGTCACCCTCACGCTTCCAGTAGTCGTGCAGGATCGTGATGTCCGTGCCGACCGAGAAGTGCCGGACGCCCATGTCCAGGTACTCCTTC
>Ga0302122_10003039_pt1 | contig 10246 bp, 6 predicted proteins | sample CB21_SCM_MG_FD_203115 | JGI IMG/M metagenome (GOLD analysis project Ga0302122, IMG submission 203115) | Marine microbial communities from Western Arctic Ocean, Canada - CB21_SCM | ecosystem: Environmental > Aquatic > Marine > Oceanic | place: Canada: Western Arctic Ocean | collected 2017-09-28
CCCCGCTCGCATAACGTAATTTATTTAGGTATTTTCGGGAACTGCAGACGACCGGTTCACCACAAGATATTACCCCTCGCGCCGCGGGCGCTAGTAGACCTGGCCCGCGGCCATGTTCGCGTCCTTGAACGCGCTGCCCTTCATGCGCGCCTTGCCGCCGCCGGTTTTTTTGGATTTGGCCTCGGCCATGGCCGCCTGCTGCGCCGCGGACACGGTCTTGCCCTTGCCCTTCTTGGCCGCCATGCGCGCCTTCATCACGGCGGCGACGTCGACGGGCGCCTTCGTCACGGCGGCGACGTCGACGGTGGCGTTCACGGGCGCGGCCGTCTCGGCCGCCGGCTTGCGTCCGCGCCGGCGGCGCTGCTTCTTGCCTTTGACCGCAGTGCCCTCAGGTGCGGCAGCCTGCTTGCTCTCCGGCGTCCCCGGCGTCCCCGGCGCTCCTGCGATAGCGTCAGCTTTGTCCAAGGAGAGCTCCTGCATATTCTCCACGACAGCAGCCATGATATTTACCTTCGATGCTGCTCCTTAATGACTAAAGGCAGCGGTTTTACGTATTTGGCTCCGATTTTTTCAATTTGCGTGCGGGTTCCGTGCGGGTTTCGAGGCGTAAATCGTCTAAACGGGTTTTTCAGCAAGTTGCCCGGTCCCAAAAGGAGGGCACAGCACTCTGCGCAGGCTGGTAGAGCAAAAGCAAGTGCGACACCACATTCAGGCCGCTCGCCACCAGATCCCAGTCGAAGCCGGGCACGGCAAGCGCGCGCTAGACAAAAAACAGCAGCGAGACGCCGCGGGCCGTAAACGACAGCCAACACCATGGCCGCCGCGAGCGCCCCGGCCCTCTTCCACGACGTCGAGCAGCGCTTCCTCAAGCTCAGCGAGGCGCTGGACGCGGCGACGAGTGAGCGGGACGAACTCCGCACCGCGTCAAGTGAGCACGAGGCAAGCCTGGCCAAACTGACCCTGAGCCTGACGAGCGCCCAGCGAAGTGAAGCGGACGCCGAGGAGAAGCGGGCGGCCGCGGAGCGCGACGCCGCTAGACTAGACGGCGCGCGTCAGGCCAACGCGGAGCGGGCGGACCGGGCGGAGCTGCGGGCGGCGGAGCTCGCCGCGGCCGCGGCGGACGCGCAAAAGGCGTTAGCGGACGCGCGGCGGGACGCGCGGTCCAAGGCCGAGACCTGCGCGCGGGCCGAGTCCCAGGCCCAAGCCTCCACCTTGGAACGAGAACGGTGGGACCGCGAGCGCGAAGCCTTGGAGGGCCACGCCGCGTGGCTCAAAGGTGAGCTCGACGCGCGGAGTGCAGAATTAAGGGAGGTGCGGGCCGAGGCGTCCTTGGCGTTATCGAGCGCGGAGCGTTCGCGCGAGGAGGCGCGGGCCCTCGTCGCGTCCAAGACCCACCTCCTGGAGGCGAGCGAAGAGCGGCGTTCAAACGCGGAGCGCGCCCAGACGAGCGCCGAGGCGTCCTTGCGGGACGCCCGGGTCAGCGCCGCGTCGGCCACCGCGGCCCTCGAGGCGGACCTCGTCGCGGAGAAGCGGCTGAGCGTGGCCCTGGTGGACGAGGGCGACGCCCACGCCCGGGACGCTCGTACTAACAGTCTGAGAGCGGAGGACGCGTCCGCCCGCGAAGTTCAGGCCACGCGACGATTGGAAGAACAGGTGCAAGCCGTGAAACGGGAATGCGACGACTTGTTGAACGAGGCGCGCGAAGCCGCCGACGCGCGCTTGGCCGAGGCCCACGCGGAGGTGGAGGCGCAGGGGAAACGGGCGGACGACGCGGAACGCGCACTAAGTGCGCCCCAGACCGCCGACGCCGGCGCGGCTAGGTTCTATAGGAGAGCCGCGGACGCGGAACGCAGTGCGGAAGCGGCCAAGGCGGAACTGCGGCGGAACGAATTATATTTGGAACGGGTTGGCCGGGAGATCGAAAAGAAGGCGAGTGTCTTCGAACGGGAAGTCGCTGCGCGCAAGGACGCGGTCCAGGCCTATGATATGTTGGCGTTGAAGCACCACGCCTTGGAGCAGGAGCGGGATGCGGCGCTGAAGGAGCGGGACGCCTGTCGCCAGGCGGCGCTAAGTGCCGGTGCAGAACGAGAAGCTTTAGAAGCGACGCGGCGCGACCTGAGCACGCAAGTCCGGGAATTATTGAAGAGTGGCTCTCATAAACCGCGGAAGAACGAGGCGGGCGATTTTAGTGACCAGCTCGTCGCGTTCGGCGATATCGACGAGCTGCAACTGAGGAACGAGCAACTTTTAAGGGTCGTACGAAGCTTGTCCAAGGACGTGGAGGCCGCCAAGGACCAGGTGGACTCGGGTTTACTGGAAAGCACCATTCGGGAACTCGAGCAGCTTAGACAGGGACGCGAGTCCCAAGACGCGATGGTCCGGGCGCTCGTTTGCGAAAGGGACCAGTTCAGAAACCAGGCGAGGGGGTTACGGGGGCCCCAGGCTCTAACGACGGAGGTCGTGGTCCCGCCCCCGGACGGGGGGGCCATCGTGGAACTCCGGGCGGACGCCGAGCGATTTAGGAGAGTCGCGCAGCTCGCGGAGGCGGCCAAACAGATGGCTCGAGACGCGGAAGAAGCGTCCAAGAAGGAGGCGGCGGCGGCGCGCGGGGCCGAGGCGCGTTCTAGGGCGGACCTCGACTTCGAGCGGGGCCGGGGCCAAAGATTAGAGCACGCGCTCAATGACGCGCGGCGGGGTGAGGCGACGGCTTTGCAGGACTCCGCGCGCAAGGCTTCTAGAATAGAAGCGGCGGAAGTGGCCGCGCAGACCGCCGAAGAAGATGCGCAAAACGCGCGGCGCAGTGCAGCGCAAAAAGCCGAGGAGGCCGCACGGGCGGACGCGCGGCGCGCGGCCGAGCAGGCGGCCGGGGACAACGCCCAGCAGCGCGTGCGCGCCCTGACGGCGGAGAACGCGCGGCTCGTGGACGCGCTGAGCGGCTTGGAGCGCCTCGAGGCGGCCCTGGGCGCGACGCGGGAGGCCGACGACACGGCCACGGCGGAGCGCCTGGCGGCGGCCGAGGCGCGTTTAGGCACGAGCGGCGCCGAGCTCGCCGCGGCGCACGAGGCCCATCGGGTGGCGACGGCCGCTTTAACGGCGGACGCGGCGGCGGCGCGCGGCGAGGCCAAGGCGGCCGACGCGAAGACGGCCTCGGCGCGCGAGGCCGCGGCGGCCGCCGCGGCCCGGGCCGAGGCCTTGGAGGGCCAGCTGTGCGAGGCGCGGTCGAAGCCGCCGAGCCCGCGGGTGTTCGAAGAAAGGGAGGCCGCGAGCACCCAGGACCTCGCGCTGGCCTCGGTGCTGCGGGGGGACGCGGCCCAGCTACGAGTGGAGCTCGACGCCGCCGTGGCGGCGCGGGACGCCGAGCGGGGGCACGCGGAGACCTTTAGGCGCATCGCCGAGAGCCACGAGTCCGCACTCACGGAGGCCACGGCCACGGCCAATGCGTTGCGGGAGACGACGGCCCGAGAGCGCCAGGAGCTGCGGGCCACGGTCGACACGCTGCGGGAGAAGGAACGGAACGAGGCGGGCGAGAACGCCCGGTTGGAGGAGAGGCTCGCCGAGGCGCGTGCGGACCTGGCGTCGGTCAAGGCGCAGCGGGACGCGGTGGAGGCGACGCGCGACGACCTGACGCGCGCGCGGGACGACGCGACGCGGCAGCGCGACGCCGCATCTAGTGAAAGCGAGCGCGCCCAGCAGGCCGCGGCGAGCGCGCGGGACGCCTACGAGCGGGAGCTGGGCCTGCACGCGGCGCATGTGTCCGCCCTCAACGCCTCCGTCGCGGCGTGCCGCGCGGCCGTCGCGGAATGTGAAACGGCGCGTGGCGCGGCGCCCGTGGCCTTAGCGCCGGCCGTGCGCGGCATGCGCGCCGACGAGGAGCTGCCCAAGCGGTGCGCGGCGCTCGAGCGCCAGAACGAGTTATTACATGCACAAGTGAGCCTCGCGGCCCAGACGGTGGAGCGGCTGCAGCGCCGGCGGGCGGACGGCGCGACGGAGGAAGTTGAGGCGCCCGACGCGGACGCGCGGCTCTCGGAGCTGCGCGAGGTCGTGGTCTTCGTGCGGCGCGAGAAGGAGCTGGCCGAGGCCAAGCTGGCCGTCGAGGGCCGCGGGCGCGTCCGGGACGCGGCGCGCGCGGTGGCGGCGGAGGAGAACGCGGCCGGTTTAAGAGCGGAGCGCGACGCGCTGCTGCGCGCGCGGGACGGCAATAGCAACGAGGGGCTGTGCGGGGACGCGGAGCAACGAAGGCGGGCCGCCGCGCAGCAGCTCAGTCTGCTCCGAGAGTCGAACGCGACCCTTCGGCACGAGGCGTCGGGCCAGCGCGCCGCGGCGGACGGTTTGCGGAACGAGCTGCGGCGGCTGCGCGCCGCGGTCTCGGACCCGCGCGACCGCCAGCTCGCGGACTTAAGGGCCAAAGCAGAGGGCGCCGAGAAGGCGCGCCAGTCGTCGGAGCGCGACGCGGCGGCCTGGCGCCGGCGCGTCGACGCGCTCGTCGCCGGCGGCGCGACGCGCATCGACGCGGACGAGCACCGCAAGGTGGAGGATGCGCTGCGCAAGGCCGAGGACACGTGCGGCGAGCTGCGGACGCGCGCGGCGCGGGCCGTCGCGGAAGCCAAGGACGAGAAGAACGCCGTCAAGCTGCTGGACGCGGGCTGGGCGCGCGACGCGGCCCGCGCGGCCCAGCGGTTCCTGCGGGACAAGCGGGGGGAGGCGCTCAGCCGGCGCGCGATCGACGAGGGCGCGCGGCGCGCGCGGCTGCTCGAGGACCGCGCCGGCGCCGCCGACGCCGCCGCCCGGGCGCTGCGAGACGAGGTCGTGCGCGCCGAGGCCAAGGTCCGCAAGGCCGCGGGCATGCTGCGCCAGTACAAGGCCCAGACGCAGGCCCTCGAGGGCAAGGTCGCCACGATGGCCTCGCCCCTGCGCGCGGCGCCGCCGGCGGCCGCGCCGGCGAAGAAGCCGCCCGTCACGGTGCCGGCCCTGAAGAAGAAGCCGGTCGCCGCGCCCGTACCGAAGAAGGTTGCCGCCGCGCCGGCACCGGCGCCGGCGTCGCAGAAGAAGAAGCGGCCGGCGCCCGCCGCCGCCGCCGCGGCGCCCGCCGCCGCCACGTCGGCCAAGAAGAAGCGCCCGGCGCCCGCGCCCACGCCCGCCGGCACCGCGCCAGCGCCGGCGGCCTCAGCAAAGAAGAAGCGCCCGGCGCCTGCCGCCGAGACGGAGGCTCCGGCGGCGCCGACACCGGCCCAGCCCAAGAAGAAGGCGAAAAAGGCCGCCGCCGCCGCGCCGGCGAAAAAGGCCGCCGCCGCCGCGCCGGCGAAGAAGGCCGCCGCCGCCGCGCCGGCGAAGAAGGCCGCCGCCGCCGCGCCGGCGCCCGCCGCGAAAAAGAAACCCGCCGCGGCCTCCAAGAAGAGCGAGGCTGATGCGCTCCGCGCCAAGCTCCTTTCGCTCCAGAAGGCGAACGCGGCCGCGAAGCAGAAGATCGCCGCGACGCCGGCGGCCGCGCCCGCGGCGCCCAATGCGCCGCCACCCATCCCGGTGCTCTCGCCGCTTGCGCCGCCATTTGCGCCGCCGGCGGCCGCGGCGACTGCTACGGCCGAGGCGCGGCGCAAGGCGCGGGCGGATCGGTTCGCGACGGCTGCCGGCGCGCCGGCTCCGGCGCCCGCGGCTGCGCCGGAGGAAGGGGAGGAGTGAATGACGCGGTTTCCCCCCGTTCCCCCCGAGTAGTACTTTCTCTTTCTCGCGTCCCCGGGCTTCTCTCGAGATCTCTCGAGACGGTTTTTTACTTGTGTACGGGTTTTATCCCCCAAAATCGAATCATGAAATGAGCATGCACACATAGGGCTCTCTGCAGCAAAGAATGGATGAATAAGTAACAACGAGTCCACGTCGTCCAGGCTTATTATTATAAGGCTTGCACTGCTCGCTGTTCCAATTTGAGCTAGGCATAGGCATTCCTCCACCACTGTAGGAGCAGGACCAGCGCTTGGGGAGCCTCGACTAGCTGCCGATGCGCCTCCTCGTCGCCGCCATGGCGGCCGTGGCTGCTGCGGCAACGACGGATCCGAGCGGTGCCGCAATCGTCGCGACGGATCCGAGCGTCGCCGTCGCCGTGGTCGCCTGCGGCCGGTTGGCGGGCGAAGCGCTGTTCGGCATGTGTGTGCGGAGCCTGCGGGGCCCCGGCGCCTTCGGGGGCACGATCTACGCGCTGACGGACCGGCCTGCATGTGCGCCACCCACGACCACTGTGGTACCCATTCGCGTGGAGCCGCGGTGCCGGCAGGGCGCCAGCATCCTCTACAAGCAGCTGAAGATGAAGTTGCTGGGCGTTCTCGGCCGCGGGAATGAAGATATCTTGCTGTACGTCGACGTGGACGTCGTGGCGGGGGCACCTTTACAACCGCTGATCGACGCGGCCCTCGCGGCGTTCCGGGACCCCGCCACTACTTTAGTGCTCTACGAAGAGGCCGCCGTGACGGCTGACGCCCACGACCCGTTGCGCTTATTACGCGAGCCGTACCACGGCGGCGTCTTCTTCGCCCACCGGACGCGGTCAGCTTCCTGTATACAGGCGTGGGGCGACCGCGTCGCGGCGGCCATTCCCCAGCACGGCCGCGCGGTCAAGCGGTCGTCGATCCGCGACCAGCCGCTGCTGGCCGAGACGGTCCGCGCCGGCGCTTGTGTCGTGGCGCCCCTGCCGCCCTCCACATTATCGAAACCGTCGCGCTTCACGATCGAGGCGGGGCGCTACGCCGTCCTGAACCACCTCTCGCGGTCGTCGCGCCTCAAAGGGAAACGGAACAACCACAACCTCACGCGGGCCCACCTCTCAAAGCTCGGGGCGGATTTGCTGGGCGTCCGCAACGGGCGCGGCAACTGGTGGGCGGCGCCGGCGGCGTGTAGTGGCCGGGATGACGCCGACGGGGCGCTGGTCCTGGGGTGCGGCGATGGTTAAGTTGTGTACTACGGAGATTGCCAAGTGCTGGTGACGAGAGCCCCCCACCTCGACCGCGAGTCAGCCGGAGCCGCCCCCACCGAAATAGAGAACACTTTAGGAGGGGGGAAGGGACAGGCGGCACGCCCTACCCGAACGTGTTCTCGCCCGAGTAGGTCACGTACAAAAAGCCGTCCTCGTCCTTTTGTACTTCATAAACAGCCGACATGAGTGAAGCAGTAGGAGGAATCACGTTGTCCACGAAGATGAAGATGGCCTTCTCCGGCGGGAGCTTAATGCGCTTCCGAATGACGTAGATGAACTGACCTACCGTGAGGTCCGCGGGCACGAGGTACTTCTTCTTGTCGATGTCAGGCACGTCGGAGCGGTCGGCCCGTTCGCAGATGACGGGCACGCGGTCGGGGTACTTGGCCCGGATGCGGTCCGACTCGGAGCGGCGCCAGTCCTGCGTGAGGCACGGTCGGGTGGCGCGTACGACTCTCGTGCGTCGATGGCGTCGAGCGCCAGTGCCGGTCGACGGACAGCGCGCGCGGGTCTGATGCGGCCGCGCCCCAGCGCCGCCGCCGCGCGCGCCTCAGAGCGCAGTCGACCCGGCCGTTTGGGCGTTTGTGCAGCTGACAGCGTCAAAAATTGTTCGTAGCGACGCGGGCGGCGCACCAGCGGGTGGTCAGCTTTGAAGCTCATGGCCTCGACGGCTTACGCGGGTCAAAGATAGTGCGGCTGGTCACTGGATGGATTCAAATTCAAAGTCAGGCGCACGATAGAGTGACCCGCGCAGTAATGTATCGCGTGCGGGTGTCCGAGGCGATCCGAAGCTAGATTTGTGGCCTGAACGTCACGTGGGAGTGTGCCGCGGCCGTCCCGAAGCTTTTTGCGCGGCTCTGACGAAACCCGTGCGCCAGGTGGCCTCCTATATCATCTGTGCAGATCCTTCGGGACTCCTGCCAGACCACCTCGGGACCGTATACTCACTGTCCGTTCGGGTTCGCGGGTCGGCGGGGTAAAAAATGCGCCGCAGCAGCTTCGCGGGTCAGGGTTCGCCGCAGCGGTGAAAGGACAGCATTATCACTACGGGACTTACGCACAAGAGATTTGCATCCAACACGTCGCGCAGCAGGAACGGCTGTGCCTGCAGCAATAACGCAACCAGACACATTGCCAGGCACCTGTGCTGGAGAAGTTTCTCGTGGTCCCTTGTCGCCGCGGCAAGCATTATGACGCTGCGCGAGTGGCTTCCCACAGCAGAGCAAATCGCAAGCGACCTCACGTACGTGCCGGCGCTCCCGAAGGATTTAGCGACGTGGACGGCGCCGTGGCAGGGCTATGGCCTGCACTTTTATAGTGTGGAGCGCACGCGGTGGTTCAACGGATTCGCCTGGTCCCGCGCGTCGGCACAAGCACGGTATTTACCAATCGGCGCCGTCGCCTGCTACGTGCTGATGATTCCCCTGCTCCAGCGCATCGAGCGCAAGGTGGACGCCAAGGCCTTCGCGCAGTGCTGGAATTTTGGCTTGGCCCTCTTCTCGCTGTGCGGGTTCGTGGCGTGCGCGCCGGTGCTCTTCATAGAACTCTATCGGAACGGCTTCTACTTCACGTGCTGCGCGCCGGCGCCGTGGTACGGCGGGGGCGTCACGGGACTGTTCGTGGCGCTGTTCATCTACTCCAAGTTCGCCGAACTGGTCGACACGGCCCTCGTCCTTTTGGGAAAGCGGCGCCTCATCTTTTTACATTGGTGGCACCACGCGACCGTGCTCCTCTACTGCTGGCACTCGTACAGCACGCAGATCGCGACGGGGCTGTGGTTCGCGACGATGAATTATTTCGTCCATTCAATCATGTACGCCTACTACGGGTGCATGGGCGTGGCGCGGCTGCGACCCTCGGTGAAGAAACGCGCCATTTATGTGACGCTCTTGCAACTGGCGCAGATGGTGGTGGGCATCGGCGTGACGGTTCGCGCCGTTGTGTATCAGATGGAGGGCCGGGAGTGCGCCGTGAACAAGACGAACTCCATGCTGGGCCTGGCGATGTACTCGTCCTACTTCCTTCTGTTCGGCGTCTTCTTCGTCGATACCTATGTCCGGTCGGCCAAAGCGAAGCGGGCCTAGTTGTTTAAGTTACTACACGTTATAAATTACGTCGCGTCGACGGCGTGGGGCCTTGCAATTGGTTTCTGTCTAGCTCCGGCGGGGGCCGCGCCAGTCCCCACGCCGTCACCGCGCCCGCCTGAGCGAGGCGTCGTGGCCGCACGCGCCGAGCGCGCCCGCGCGCATGACCTCGGGCTGCGGCGCCGGCGGCACGAAGCCCTCGATGGGTTCCCCAATTTGCCAGCCCGGCGGCGGTCCGCTCGCCGGCCGCAACCGGTGGGCCTGCCTTAACAAGTCGTCCGGCGTCCGCGCGTCGGGGACGGCGCATTCCTCCTGCATCGGCTCGCTGGCGTCCAGCAGCGTGTGGAGATCCACGTCCAATTGGGCGAGCTTCTCGACCATATGCTTGGGCCCGGTCTCGGCGGGCGGCTCCTGCTCGGCCATGCTTCCAGGCTTGGCGACGTTACGCACGCAGTACGGATCGCTTATATTTCTACGAGCGCCTTGGTGGTTATCTCGCGGAGCGCGGGCCACACGTGATCTAGGATGTTGCGCTCTCTTGAGTTTGACTGGGTTGCAGGTCGCGGTGGCTCGGCAGGCTGCTGGCGCGAACGTGTGGCGATAAAAGGACCGTGGGGCTGTCACTGAGCCTGTGAGCGCCGCGCAGCCGCATTTTGCGCTAGCGCACGGGTTTCCTGTGTACGGGTTTTTAAACGCGCCGGTACTAGTCATCTCAGCCTCCCGCCGCCCGCCCCGGCGCCAGGCCGGAGAGCTCGGGGACCCACTGGCACTCAGATCGCGAGACGCTCTGCTCTTCATTTTTGGGGTTGCATAGCGTGCGTAAGGGCAGGGCGCAACGGGCTACGCCCACTCTGGTGCAACGGAGGCGTCATGATGAAAGTAGTACTCACCCTCGCATTGGGCGAGGCGCTGCTGGCGCCGCGCGGCGCACGGCCAGCGCGGCGACAGGCCGTGAGCATGGCGGCCGGCGGCGCCAAGACCATCCTCGTGCTGGGCGGCGACGGCTTCTGCGGCTGGCCCACGGCCGTGCACTTGAGCGACAAGGGCCACGCGGTCACCATTGTGGATAACCTCTCGCGGCGAGACATCGACACCGAGTTGGGGTGCGATTCGCTCACGCCCATCGCCCACCCGGACGACCGCGTGGCCGCCTGGAAGGAGCTGACGGGCAAGACCATCGACTTCATCAATCTTGATGTGG
>Ga0302122_10003042_pt1 | contig 10241 bp, 4 predicted proteins | sample CB21_SCM_MG_FD_203115 | JGI IMG/M metagenome (GOLD analysis project Ga0302122, IMG submission 203115) | Marine microbial communities from Western Arctic Ocean, Canada - CB21_SCM | ecosystem: Environmental > Aquatic > Marine > Oceanic | place: Canada: Western Arctic Ocean | collected 2017-09-28
CAGGCGCGGCCCTTGGGCGCCCGGATGCACTGGTTGCACTTCATGCAGTGGAAGGCGTCGATGCCCAGGCCGCGGCCGGGCTTGCACGTGTCGCAGTAGGGGCAGTGGTAACTGGGCCCGCTGATTTGTACCTCGCCCGTGTCGTCGTGTGAGGAAATGGTCGAACCGCCATCGCTCACAGAGTCGTCCTTGGCCTTGCGCTTCTTGCCCCTCCCTCTTTTCTTCTTCTGGGGCGGCGGCGGCGGGGGCTTCTTGGCCTGGCAGTAGGTGCAGGGGCCGCCAGAAGTGCAGGGGTCCGCGCCCCGGGCGCTGCCGCCCTTGCGCGAGCCGGACACCGCCGCCAAGGACCCGAGCCAGGCCCGGAACTTGCCGCCCCCGACCGCGGACATCGTCGCTAATACGTGGCGCGCTTGGAGGGGCTCGAGGTTCGGCACGACCACTTCCAACGTGGCGACCGTGTCGTCGGCTCCTCTGCGTCCGAGGACAGCTCCCGTGAGCTGTAGCAGCTCGTCGTGCGAGAAGGCTCTTCTTAGTCTAGGCAGCATGTCCTCCTCCTCCTCGAGCATGTGGTCGGCCATGAACTCCCGAAACCCGTCCAGCTCCTTCTTGGCGGCGGCCAATTTGCGCTTGAAGTCCGCGCTGCCCGCTTTGCTCGCCAACAAATTGACGAAGGCCTGCTCCGCGGCCTCGAGCTTCTGCGTTTCGAGATCATGAGCATCATCAGAACTCCCCGGCTCTTCTTGCGCAGAACCAATAGAGGCCTTGCGCTGGGCCTCCCGCAAATCCAACGCCGGCAACAACAGATCGTCCTCGGCGGAGGAATGGGCCCGGAACACGACCGCGTATCTTTCAAACCTCCGCGCCGCGGCCTCGAGCCGCTTCCCGTCGTGCTTGGCCCCCCTTACCGCGTCGCAGACGGCCTGCATCTCCAACCGCATCGCGCGGTGGATGCTCAGTATTTCAATCAAAGGATCCGACACGAGCTGCTCGTTCCTGGGCTTGAGCGAGAGCGGGTCGACCGGCGGCGGCGGCGTGACGGCCGTCGTGGTCATGTTTAGGGCTGTTTTGAGCTGCAGTTTTGGCGCCTGCTCGCTCGCTTCTGCGGCGCGCGGGTCAACCTCTTTTGGGTTGACCTGCCGCCTATCTGACTGATGAGCGCGTCTCAGGGAGCGCCTTGGCAGCGAGTGGCCTCCGGCGGGTACCGATACCGCGCTTGGCGCTCTTTTGGAGCGCACGTGAAGGAGGCTGCTTTTACTCGTCTCCAGGCCACACACTGGCTCGCGCAGCTTCCGCTGCTGGACGAGTAGTGGCTTGTGGGCAGTCCCGTTGTCCGGCGCGCGTTCAGCTGGGCTTCAAGTGCGTGGTGAACAGCACCGGAGCGAGGATGCTTTTATGAGCAAGACTTTTGCCCACGCGCTCAAGGTGTTCTCTTCGTCGCCGAAGCCCGACGCGAGGACTGCTCAGAACAGTGGGCGGGGCTTCTTCTGGGCCCATCGGTCGCAGGATAGATAGCGGAACTAGCCGGGTTTTGGGTGCGAAATGCAGCCTTGCAAAAAGCGTCGCACAGCACCGCCGACGCGCGACGCGGCACGCCTCGGACGTCGGAAAATTGCGCGCTGACAAACAAATCCAGATTCATCAAAGCGATTGCGACAAGGCAAGGGGCGTAAGCTGAGCAAGAAACCCTCTCCCACCACAGCCAGCTGCACGAGGCCGCCCGCCAGCCAACACGCCATGCCGGCCCCCGCGCGCTTCCTGCGCAGCCACGCCGAGGGCCTGCTCTTCGAGGGCGGCGAGCCCGGGCTGCGGCCGCTCCTCCTGACGCCGGCGCCGGACGGCGGCGTCTCTTGTAGGTTAGTGGCCCCGGAGCGGCGCGCGTCCATGCCGCCCAGGCCCGAGACGTCTTCCTTGGCGTCTACAAGCGCTCCAAAAGTGCGCATCGAGGGCTTGTTCGGTGTGTATGCGTTCTCGGGCGGGCCGTACGCCGCGGTAGTTCTCGAGTCCGAGCCCTTGTTAAAGCGGGACCAGTCCACCCAAGTCTTCGCCGACGCCAAACTGCGGTGGCCGCGGGACGCCTGCCACGCGTTCCGCCTCCGGCGGGCCACGAAAGTCGCCGTGGTGCCGGTGGCACCACAAAGCAATAGAAGGTTGTCCAAGCGCCAGGCCCAGGACGAGGCTTTGTGTCTGCGGTTATTGGAAAATGCGTTGCGGAAGCGGCCCTGGGTCTTTCCCAGGGATTCGGACGCCGCGACGCTGACCGCAAAGAGAGCTTCGGACGTGCGGGACTTTGCACAGGCGGAGCATTCCGCCACAAAGCACCGCGGCTCCATCACGTGCGAGGACGCGGCCCGTAAACGTTTTGATCGTTCTGATGCGGCCTTTCTGTGGAACCGCAAGGTGCTGGCGCCGGTGGTCGAGGCGGGGGCCGCCGCCTGGTGCTGCGCGTGTGCGTGCATAATTGCGTCGGCGTGCGACCTGGGCTCCTGCGACGATAGTGAGGAACCTTCACCGAGCGCCGCCATTGTGTTGACGCGCTTAGGCGTAGATACCGGAGCGCGCTTGGTACGGAGAGGATTGGGCCGCGACGGTGGATTCACGGCGTACGCCGAAACCGAAGTCTTAATTAGTGCGGCGGCGACGCCGGATCGACCGGCACGGGCCTACGCATTTACCCTATTGCGGGCGTCGCCGCCCGTGTCCCTGGAAGCGGAGACGGAAGGGCAACATAGAGGCTCCCTAATGAAGAAGAAGCTCTCGAACTCGAAAAGAGACTTAACGAGCCCGCCGACGCCGGTCCACGCGCGGCACGCGCGCACGGACGCGCGGCGGTTGGACGGTGCGGTGGACGCCTTACTCGCGCGGACGAAGACGGCCCAGGTGACCATTGTCGACGTGACGAGTCGCGCGCCGCGCGCGTCCTCGGTCTCCGCGTTTCTGGCGAGGAGGCGGTTGAAACTAGCGTGCGGCGCCCTGGCGCCCGCGAAACGAGGAGCACGGGTCCGCCACGTCGTCGTCGGCCCGGGTGATGCGCTCGCTTCCGTCCCTGTCGCTCACGACGTGACGCGGTTGCGAATCGCTTCCAAAAGTTCAGCGCAGCCCCAGAAGACGCTGTTGATCGTCGGCTGCGACGAGGTGGACGACGTCGACGTCCTCATGTGCGAGGTCGCGCTGGAGACCATCGCCCAGGCGTCCGAGGACGGCGACTTGGGCCCCGACGGCTTCGCGCCCCAGGATCCTGCGTACGCCGCGGCCCAACTCCGGGCGTGCTGGGGGCGCCACGCCGACGGCCTCGCCACGGTCCGGTGCGGCGGCGGCGCCGTGGCCGGGTCAGCCCCGTTCGCGCGGCTCGCGCGCGCGATGCGGGGCGGCCTCTTCGACGGGACCGCGCAGGACGGCCTGGACGTGGCCGTCGGCCGCCGCGCGCCGGCCCAGCTCGTGCGGGGCGCCGACGAGCGCACCTACGCCTGGGAGCGCGTCCATCTGACCTACGCCAAGGTGGCGTTTGTGGCCCTAAGCGCCGCCGCGGCGCTGCGCGCCGCAGCCCCGGCCGCGCCCCTTGTGGAAGCGCTGAAGCAAGGTGTGGTGGCGGCGGTTGTTGGCGTCCTCGCGACGCACCTGGCGCAAGCCGGGGACGGCTCGCTCTTCGTCGCGGCGGCGGCCAAAAGGCGCTTCGACGAGGACTGACCGGCGGCGGGCGCGCCCGGGTGAGTAACTAAGATATGTGTAACATGGAAGCAACGACGCGCGCGCTAGTATGTGCAAAAAATCACACAACGAAAATATTAGCAACTGCGAGTCGCTGCCTCGCTCAGCCCAACCGCCCGCCTTCATGCGCCCGTAGGACGCCGCCGCCACCCTAGCCGCGCCCACGACCGCGTCGGCTAATGGCCATAATCTTGCCCGCACCCGTACTCCCACGCGTCGGCGAGGCGCCGCAGCGCGTAGCCCTGCTTCTGGTCCGGCAGGCGGTGCGAGTAGGCCCGCACGTGCGGCCCGAGGGCGTAGTGCGCCGCGTCGTAGGCGAGCATCGCGCCGAAGTGGCCGAGCCACTCAATTAATTCGGGCGCCCCGACCCAGAAGAGCAGCACGGGAATATTCAAAGGGTCCCTCAAAGTCGCCAGGCCCAACACCTTCAGCAGCGCCCGCGGCTGGACCACGTCCTGGTTGAAGGGGCGCAATACGCTATCACCTAAATCCTCCATGTTCACGTAGTTCTGGCGCATCAAGCGGTTCACGAAGGTTGCAGGACGATCGCTACTCACGGGGTGCACGAAGCTCTTCTGGAACATCCAGGTCGCGGCGATGTTCGGCGCGTAGCCGTTCACGAGCGTGAGCGACGCACGATCTAACGCGTCATTCTTCAAGGCGTCCTCGACCGCATCCGTGACGCGCGCCAAATGCCGCGTGAGAGCGCCGAAGCCGCCGAAGGACAACGGAGACTGCACGCCGGACGCGTCGCCCACGGCCAGCACCCGGTTCCACGCTGTAGGTAAAGGCGAGTCCTTGTAGGTGGGAAACAGGCCGTAGAGGCACCGCTTCAGCACCAAGTCACCGGTCTCCAGTCCACTTTCAATACTCCCGTTCTCGAAGCATTGGGCGTTGTGCTTCTGGTAGGCCGGCAGCATGCGCCAGTAGTCCTCGAACTGCCCTTCGACGGTGTGGTCCCGCGCTTCATTCGCATCTAAGTAAGTAAAGAGGTAGGTGGTCCGACAGTCGTCGCCCAGCGACATGGCGGGGAAGGCCTCCCAGAAGTACTGACGCTCACTTGAAACGCGCGTGTCTTCATTCGTGTAAATTAGGTCGCCGTACGTGTTGTCCTTGGCGAAGCCGCCCATGGACGTGCCCACGACGCAACAGATGCCCGAGGGCCGCGGGTCTTCCCCGTTATTCGCTTCTCGTCTAGCCTGCCTCGCTATAGGTGACGCGTTGCCCATGGCGTCCACCACTAATTTTGTGGAGATCGATCCGCCCTCTATTTTTACTGTAGCGCTTTTCTCGCCAATGACAATACTGTCACAAGAACAGTGTTCTTTCACGACCCCGCCCTGCTCTTCAAAACGTTTTTTTGCTCGTTTCACCGCCACGTCCGGCCGGACGCCCACATTCAGAACCTCGGGCAGCCAGACCTCTTGGAGGTCGCCCCCACTAGAAGTAGGCCCGTGCTCCTTGCCGTTGAAGCCCGCCCGTACACTCCCGAAGTGCGACGCGACCAAGGCATCTTTATTACCCTTCAGGACTTCGTACTTGCCCGGTCGGTCGATGGCGCCGTCGACGTCGGCTTCAGCTAGCGCGCCGGCCGCCACGAGGTCCCGGACCTCGTCCAGGCTCAGGTTCCACTCCTGGTTCCGGCCGGCCAGGGGGCCCCGTTCTATGACGCAGACCTTGAGGCCCCTTTTCTGAAACGCTGACGCCGCGAAGATGCCGAGCGTCCCGCCTAGCACCACGACGTCGAACTCGGGCGCCGCGTCGACGCATGCCTCGGTGATGAAGGGCTTCGGTGCCGGCACAGTTTTCGGCCGTCTGATACTCTCCCAGCGTTGGTCGAGGGCGCGCAGGCCCGCGAGCGTGCCGGCGGCGCCCGCGCCCATACCGTCGCCCTCGCTCTCCAGGTGCTGCAGGATCTGCTCCGTGCGCGTGGCCGTTCGCAACGTTGCCCTCGACGCGACTACTCGTGGCCGCTGGAGGGCGTGCGCCGTCGCGAGGGCGCACAGGAGTTTCATGCTCATGTGCATTGCGCGCGTCCGCGGGGATGCAGCGGTGTACAAGAAGGCTTCGAGAGCTGTTGAGTCGTTCCAGACGCGTTGCCAAAGTTCGGTTCGAGGTATGGCGGTGGCACGCGGCTCAACACAGCTTCTGCGCTGACCCAGGTAGCCACCACTCCATGGCAAAGTCACGCGTTGTCGGCCTCCGCTCACCTAGTCACTCCGCTGGCTTCAACGACGTAGTACTGATCGACAACGAACGTCCGAATACAGGGGAGCTTCGCTGCCGCGTTTGACACGAACAAAGCATGAGGGTCACCACCCTGCGCCACGCGCTGCGCCGGAGCCTGCACCAGTCGTCGCGGTACGAGGTGCGCCACACCCTGCGCCAGACGCCGCGCCAGTCGTCGCGGTACGACGTCGGCCGGCGAAGTATACACCAGTCGACCCGCTTCGAGGCCACCTCGGTCGCGGCGGTGAATGCGTGGCTCGCGGAGCAGCCGACGAAGAAACCGACCTGGACAATAGCCGGCGCGTACGCGGCGCACGACGTCTTCGAGCTGCACGCGGACGTGGTCGTCGCGGTGGACGAGCCGGACGAGCCCGGCGAGCCGTGGGTGACGGTGACGCGCATACCCGTGCCCGCGTTACCGCTCGCGCTGGGAAGCGGCGCCGCCGACGCGTTGCCGGACGAGCTCGCGGACGCGACGCTGCTGGCGCTGGCGCCCGAGCAGCTGACGTTCGCGCTGTGCGGGGTCGGGACGGCCGAAGTCGTCTTCGAGCGGCTCGAGAGCCTCTTCCCCGGCGCGCGGGCCGTGGCGTGCGCGGCGCCGGCCGTCGCGCGGCAGCGGCGTGGGGCGGGGGAAGAGCGGCTGGTCGGGGCGGTCTTCCAGGATTTCCTGGACATCACGCCGCTCGCCCGGGCCCTCGCCGAGTTCTCGACGCCGGCGGACCGCGCATTTAGGGCGAACGCGGCGGCGGCCCGCGAAATCTTCCTGCCGTCGAGCGCCCCCTGCCTCGACGGCGGCGACATCACACCAGCAGACCAGGCCGTGCCGCTGTTCGTGCTCGACGGCGAGAAGATGAAGGAAGGCGAAGCGCGCGTCTACAAGATCTTCGAGCCGCGCTACAAGCTCATGATCAAGGAGTGCCTCGACCGGGGGCGGCCCCTGCTCGTCATCGGCGCCAAGGACGACGTCGGGTCGCTGTGCCGCGTCGGCGACGTCACACACGACGTGGACGGGGGCTCCGTCGTCGTCCTCCACTGCGAGCGCTCGGCGCGGCCCGTCGAGCGGAGCACGTCGCGCGCGGAGTTCGGCCTGGCGCGCGCGAACCTCGTCGCCCCGTAAACTGCACCCTGTATTCTACATGCTATGCTTACGCGCTCACTTGAGGAAGCCGTGCTTCTTGTTCTGGAAAATGGCCGCGAAGCAGATGATGCCCGCGCCGCCGGCGACGATGGTGCCCACGTAGGCGCCGATGGTGCCCTTGTTGAACGGCTTGCCGTCGAACGTTCCCTGCGACGGGGCGGCGCGTTGGGTCCTGCGCTCTCGTCTCCGAGCGGCTCAGGCGCGGGGAGCCGTGGGTCGTCGCTCGACGCCCCGAGCCGTCCGCGACTACACAATTCTCTCGCTCATCGCTGTGCCGGGGCTTGTTCCCCTGCCGCGCCCCCACTGGGTGAACTCTTGGACGCTGCCGCTGACCCCACCCATTTGCCGCCGCTGGCCGGCCCTTGCGGCGGGCGCGGCGACGCGCGCGGCCACTGTCCTCATAGCAGCGATCGCAGACATATTGCTGCTGAATAGCTCGATCCGCGGCGCTGGCGGTCGGTTTTTTAAGGCTTTTTGGGACGCAGGTTGCTGAAGAAACCCGCACGAATGAATGCCTCACGACTCTCCGCCCGACGCTTCGCCCACGCATTCTGCCCGCACCCCGAGTGCTCAACGCCACGAGCGGCCTGGCCCGGTGATCCTACTAGAGATCGTTGGAAAGTGGCAGCGTCGCGCTGATCGAGACCACACCCGACAGAGCAGCCTAAGCAAGATGGGCCTCTGCGTCGACGAACTGCGGGGCCTGCTGCGCGCGCCGGGCAACGAGGGGCTGCCCGCGAAGAAGGCCAGGGGCGCAAAAGTTTTTGCGGACATCGGCCAGGTCGCCTACGACGCGGACCTCTTCCGCCGGACGTTATTACGCGCGCAGCCGCCGCCGCCGTGGGGCAAGCCCCTGAGCAAGCTCGTGCGGCCGCGGCTCTCGAACAACCCGTCGCGCCTCAACCACCTGCACCCCGACCCCGAGAAGGCCGCGGCCGCGAAGGCGCCGCCGCCGCCGCCCACAGGCCGCGAGGCCAAGCCGGCAGGGGCGAAGCCGCCGCCCGCGCGCCGCGAGGCCAAAAAGCCGGTCGCGAAGCCGCGCCGCGCCGAGGCCAAGCAGCCGGTCGCCGCGGCGCCGCGCCGAGCTGGGGCCGAGGCCAAGCAGCCGGTCGCTAAGGCGCCGCGCCGCGCCGAGGCCGAGGCCAAGCCGCCGGTCGCTGCGCCGACGCCACCTGCGGACCGCGCCGAGGCCAAGCCACCGGTGGTCGCGCCGCCGCCTGGGCGCCGGACCGAGGACGAGCCGACGGCGGCGGAGACCCGGGCGTACTGGACGGCGCGCGAGAGGGCCGGCGCGGCCGCGGTCACCGATAGAGTGCTCTGCCGCGCGCGCGCGCGGCGCGCCCACGCGCCGGTCGAGCCCACTGAGCTGGGCCTCGCGACGGACCAGCGGGTCCTGGTCCTCCGGACCGAGCTCACGGCGACGCCGGGCTGGGTCTTCGCCACGCGCGACGGGAACGCGGGCTACGTGCCGCGGACCTACCTCCAGCCGGCCACGGCGCGCGCGCCGGCGGAGCCCGCCGCCGCGCCGAAGCCCGAGGCCAAGGCCGCTGTAGCGCCGGCGCCGCCCGCGCGCGAGGCCAAGGCCGCGGCGGCGCCGCCGCCCGCCGAGGTCAAGGCCGCGCGGCCGGAGCCGGCCGCCCCGCCGGCGGCTGAGCCTAAGGCCGCCGCGCCGCGCCGCGCCGAGAGCAAGAGCGCGGGCACCAAGCGCAAGTCGAAGCGCGAGGCCGTGCGCGAGGAGATCCGCGCGCGCGCCGGCATGCCCGTGCCGCGCCTGACCAAGTTCGGCAACAACCGCGCGGCGCTCGCCGAGGCGCCGCCCGCCGTCCAGGCCGCCATGCTCGGCACGCTCAAGCGCGCGGCGACCGAGGCGCGCCAGACCATCAAGCGGAACGACGACATCGTCGCCGCGACGCTGCGGCGGGCGCCCGGGGGGAGCCCGCCGCCACCGAGCGCCTTCTTCGCGCGGCGCCGCGAGAGCGACGCGTCGGTGGCGTCGTCGGCGCCGCCGACGCCGGCGCCGCCGAGCCCGGCCGTCGTCGCGAGCCCGGTCGTCCTCATGCCGTCGCCGCCGCCGCGCGAGGCGCGGCGCCTGTCGACGAGCCCGGACGTCGTGCTGCCGTCGCGGCGGCGCGACAGCGACGCGTCGGTGCCGCCGTCGCCGCCGCCGTGCGCGAGCCCCGCGGTCGTTAGAAGCCCCGCGGTCGTCCACGCGAGCCCCGCGGTCGTCCACGCGAGCCCCGCGGTCGTCCACGCGAGCCCCGCGGTCGTCCACGCGAGCCCCGCGGTCGTCCGCGCGGCCGCGTCGCCCGCCGCGGAGGCCGCGCCGCCCGCCGCGGAGCGCTGGGCCAAGTTCTGGGAGCCGATGCAGCGGTGCTTCTACTTTGTGAGCGACGCGAGCGGCGAGTCGCGCTGGGCCGCGCACTTCGACGAGGACGTCATGGTTGTCGAGACGGCGGAGTCCGTCACCTACGTCCACCACAAGACCCTGGAGCCGGTGGACGGCCCCGCCGAGGAGGGCGGCGCGACCGGTGCCGCGGCCGTGTGCAACTGGCAGACCATGATCGACCCCGTGAGCGGCCAGGTCTACTACTACTCGCGCCTGAGCGGCGCGGCCCGGTGGACGCCGCCGACCTGGACGGACTACTACGACCCCCAGGAGGGGTGCGTCTACTACGTGCATCGCACGACGGGAGCGTCGGCGTGGGAGGAGCCCCCGGGCTTCCGGGAGGAGGCCGAGGCCCTCGAGCCCGAGGAGGCGGCGGACGAGGCGCCCGAGGACGACGCGAAGCACGCCGGCGAGCCCGCCGCGGTCGACGCGACCGCGGCCAAGGCGCAGGTCCTCTTCTCGTACCGCAAACGGCCCACGGCGCCCTGGGACCCGCACGGCCGGACCATGCGCCGGAGGCCCGCGCCGGCGTCGCCGGCCGTCGTGCCCTCGCGCGAGCTCCAGTTCGGCGACACGCTCGTGCTCGGCGACATCACCCTGCTCGACTAGGCGCCGCGAGCTCCCCCTCTACTAACTACCCCCTTCAAGTTCCACTGCGTTCCCACAAAGACAACGTTAGTCGGAGAAGTCCATCGCGAAGTCCTCCGCGTCCGCCGCGGGCGCCTTCTGCTTCTTCTTTTTGGGCTTCGGCTCCTCCGCAGGCTTCGGCGCCTTGGCCTTCTC
>Ga0302122_10003043_pt1 | contig 10240 bp, 8 predicted proteins | sample CB21_SCM_MG_FD_203115 | JGI IMG/M metagenome (GOLD analysis project Ga0302122, IMG submission 203115) | Marine microbial communities from Western Arctic Ocean, Canada - CB21_SCM | ecosystem: Environmental > Aquatic > Marine > Oceanic | place: Canada: Western Arctic Ocean | collected 2017-09-28
CCGACACTTTGATGCTCTCAATGACTGGCCCGGCCAAGCTTCATAGGCCTCAGGCTAGGCCGGACTATCCGAGGTCACGGTGCCTTACTATGTCTGCGTCACGGTCTTCGCTTGTTGTCCTGCGTTCATTTAGCGAACGTACGACAAGCATGCGGCGAATTTCTGACCTCAGGCTCCCTTCCCTCCGAGCCACGGTCCCTGTGGCTGAATACAGCTGAGACTAGTAGGTTTAGTGGCTAGCCCCCCTGGGTTTCCGACACACTTGATAGCTTAGGTATCAGGGCTCGCCCCTGGCTGTAAATAATCTTGTCACACCCCAGGGCGTCAAAAAAATAGTCATCAGCTTAACCTATGAAGCGGGCTCGCCCTCAACCTCCTGATTCGTTCAGCTTGAATCGGTCTTCGTCGGACGATGACTCTGGTGAAAACTTGATGGAAGATGTGGAGGGCGACTACGTTGCTATACCGGAACTAGACCATTACGACGAAAACATACTGGACCACAGAGAATATGGAGCAATTGATTCTAAAGCTCGGCGCGCTGCAGAGGTACAAATTATGCAGGTCGCAAATTCAATACTTTGATTTACTACCCATAGACTGAAATAGATGCACGACTTCACAATAATCAAACTCGTGTTGCTGATCAGCTGGATGACTTCGGACACGAAGGTTCGTTTAAACATTGCCTAGCCATCTTTGAGCAAATTGTAGACGATCACGGACGCACAACCCGTCGACGCAACATTGCCAGTAATGAACTCACAGATGCAACAACGGGTCCAATGGGAAGCATCAATCTCGAGACTATGGACATGCCATTGCGTGAGTGGATAGCTCAAGACAGAACTCGACGTGAAATAAAACACCGGTCATCATCTCTGTATTTGAGTCGATTGTTCGGCCAAAACATACATCACCCGCTCAGGTTTCGGACTTTCTTGGAATCTGATGAGCACCACAAGCAAGCTATTCAGTTTATGTGTGCAAACAATCTCGTGAGTGTTCAGTCCAAACAAACAAGCTTGGTGTGTAACTTTAAAGCAAAAGGCAAGTTTTGAAGTCTCATATCAAAGCCTCAGCTCACACGTGCCAATCCTTGCTATTTGGGTAGCAGATGCACCTCGCGACATTATCGAGTTAGTTTCTTCTCAATTTGTCTCGTTGATTAGCGTATAGGATTTTCGATGAAGTTGCAAATGAGCTAGTGACGTCCGCGGAGTATTTTCCAGATTATGGTGCACACCCTGACAGCGCTGTAACAGAATTCTCAATACTCTCGTTTCAATAGTAATGCATCCAGGCAAAATCAAAGACGAGATTCATGTCCGCATCCGCGAGTTGCCGATTGTGGATACGTTGCGTGATCTCCGTCAAAACCACCTCAACCAGCACGAATACACAGCCAGTGTCTCATTAATTTATGATATCACGTTGCCGCATTCTTAGAACATAGGCTTGTGCGTGTTCATGGCGTATTGTGGTCAGTGTGGTGATTGCAATGTTGTCCCAACCTTCTGTCACTGTACCAGGTCGTGACACGGCGATCCGCCGTGTTCCCTCAGCTTAAGATGGTGCATTTTAGATGCCTGAGTTGTGACGTAAATCTCGGACCATTTAGACAAAACAATACTACAGAGGTCCCTCCAATTTAACGCTAACATTTTTCATGGTTGTGTGTTTTTAGGTCCGGCCAGACTTGTGTCCATGTTGTCAAAGGCATGGACCTTTTAAGGTTAACCAGGAACAGACCGTCTATGGAAATTATCAAAAGCTAGCGATTCAAGAGACTCCTGGTAATTGTGCGCCGGAAGTATCATTGTTGAGCGCACCATCTTTAGGTTCGGTGCCACCTGGGCGAGTCCCACGCCATAAAGATGTCGTACTACTTGCTGATCTCATTGACGTCGCCAGACCTGGCGAAGAAGTTGATGTCACTGGTGTCTACGTCCATTCGTCAATATCACTGCACTACTTGTTCCCTGTCACTCATCGGGTCTGTCTTAGGTACGACGCGGGGATTTCGGGTATACGTTGTTCACTGTGTAATTCAGAGACCACAAATTTACAGGTCGGGCAGGATTCCCAATCTTCTCAACCACCATCGAAGCAAATCATGTATTTTCCGTATTTGAACACAGCTCAGTTGGCCTTCAATATTCAGTTGATCCATAGGTTGCTAAAAGGGCACTAGCAACAGAACATGGCTGTTTCCAGATGGACAGCGAAGAGAAAAGGCACGCCTTGCGGTTCGCGCGAGATCCAAAGGCGGTTAATCGAATCGTACGTTTCGGAAAGAATTTACCTTACAAAGACATATTATGCTGTCTAGGCCACGTCGTTGGCTCCATCAATTCACGGCCACAAGCATGTCAAATGTGCTTTGGCATTGGCCTTATTTGGTGGTTGTTCAAAGAATGTTGACGGTAAACATCGTATTCGTGGTGATGTGTCTACCTGAGAGGATAGAATTATTGTGTTTGTAAACAAATTGGACCTGTGATCATGGACAGTCGCTCTGTGTAGGTTAATGTGATGCTTCTTGGCGATCCAGGTTGTGCAAAGCATGCAGGCTGCGCAATATATATTACAGTAGCAAACTGAGGTTTAAAATCAGGTCGCAACTTCTCAAATACTGTTGTTCCCTAATTTCACGCGCAATTTACACCACTGGCAAGGGTGCATCTGCTGTGGGACTCACTGCTGGAGTGCACAAGGATCCAATCACCAGAGAATGGACACTTGAGGGCGGGGCACTAGTACTCGCCGACAATGGGATGTCGGCGACAGCGGGCATTCCTGGATTTTATAAAAAACTAAGAACATGCACTAGGTGTTGTATTGACGAGTTCGACAAGATGAACGAACAGGATCGTACATCGATTCATGAAGCCATGGAGCAGCAATCCATATCGATTTCCAAGGTGAAAATGACTGATTTGGAAATAGAAGTTTCTGCATTATTTAAGGCGCCTTCTGCCTATAGGCAGGCATCGTGACGTCACTGCACGCTCGATGTTCAGTCGTAGCAGCTGCAAATCCGATAGGAGGGCAGTAATATTCCTTAGTTGAGTGCTCCGCAGACATAAGGCGCACATCCGTCTTGTCTTAGGTATGATTCAGGTGCAACGTTTGCAGACAATGTTGAACTCACTGTAAAATCTGTGTCTAACGTAATTTTCTTCTACTTTAGTGTATGCTCACATACTCAGGATCCGATCCTTCAACGTTTTGATGTTCTCTGTGTGCTTCAAGACATAGTTGACCCGTGACATAGCTTGTGTTTGATACGTGCCTATCTTCTGCATTGTGATTCCTAGGCTCTTGGATGAACAATTGGCTGCCCATGTTATTGGCTCTCATCGTCATGCTGAGTGCCTTCAAGACAAGATAAATAGCGTGAGCCTGAAAAATCAGACATGTCTGGGAAAGTCAGTGCTTAAGACATCTGCGGCTAGCCAGGCACTTGCGCAAGACTTCTTACGCAAATACTTGACTCACGCACGGGGCTCTTGTGAGCCTCGCTTGCACTCAATTGACCAGGATAAGATATCGCACCTCTACGCTGATCTACGCCGTGAATCCGCCACTTGTGGAGGCGTGCCTATTGCAGTTCGGCATCTTGAGTCTCTCATGCGCATGGCGGAGGCACATGTGCGTGTTTGGGGTCTCTAGTCACTCATCTCGAAATGACGCGCAGGCAAAGATGTCCCTTCGAGAACATGTTCGAGATGACGACGTTGATGCCGCGATATCTGTCCTTCTCACTTCGTTTATTAATGCACAGAAATTCTCAGTCCGCAAGTCCCTTGAACGTGGATTTCGCAAATATCTCACTCGTGCTGGTGATTTATTCCACTTGCTTCTCCATGCTCTCCGCTCTCTTTTGCGAGAAGCTCAAACTTATGCTGCATTGAAGGCTCAGCAACGAGGAACACCTTCTAGTCGCATGGTGTTGAAAGTGCTGATCGACGATTTTGAAGCCAAAGCACGTGAACTCAACTACACTGGAAATCTGGACGAGTGTCTGGCAGAGCCCAAGCTTATAATTGTTAAACAGATCGTATTACATCGATATAGGTTTTACAGTTCTGATATCTTCGTTAAGCAGGGCTTTCGGTTTGATGAAGAGCATGTTTACATACTGTGGTTTCCCTCGGGCTAATATTTTCGTTGTGGGCCGTGGCCAATTCGACAATGGTGATTTTGGTTGCTAGCATATACAATATTTCACCTAGACAGACTACTTGACAATGGCAAAAGCAAGCTATTTGGCACTCTTTGCAAACCAACTTCTGTTTGGCTCCCAAGTGCCTCGGCCTCTCCCCCATAGAGCCTGGATAGCCTGAGATTGTGCACTAACCATTTACAAGCTTTTAGAGAAACTGACAAAAAGATGGTGAGTTATTTGTGATGAGTTAGGAACGGCGTGGCGTCCAAGCGCCGAGGGGGCGGTGTCGATGTAAAAGAAGTACTCCGACACTCCAAGTTGCACCACCTTACCTTGCGGGACCCAAATCGTGACACGGTGGACGGTAACAAGAGCAATCTCCTCCAGGCCCCACGGGTGGGTGGATATGGTACTTTCGGTGTGTACCCATGTGCGAGGAAGGTCGGTCACGATTACGGTATCGGCGTCGGTACGGGGGAAACCAGGCCCATTTGGCCATAGAAAACGCAAACCTACCCGGGAGGTCCGGAATTTACAAACGAAGGTAAGCAAGCAAGTCGGTTTTCCGTCTCCTAACAAACTTGAAAGTGGGGGTGGGGAGGGGCGTATTTAGAGTGGGCTGCCACTGGCAGGACTTGGCCAATTACTTTGCCTTTTGGCAGGCGCGAAACACACGGGACCAGGGGGCAGCACGCCTCAAGCGGCATGCTGGAATGGCCATAAATCGTCCCTAGGCGTACGATAGAGCGCCCCACTGCTGCCTGGTGCGTTCCGGGGGGCGCCTGGGGACCCTCCGCGATGAATAGACCGGGGTAGGAAGCTATGGGGCCGGGTTAGGGCGGCCGCGTGAGGGCCGACATCCGCCGTCAGAGTGCGTACGTACAACCTCTGGAACAAAGATGGGGACCCTATGGACGTCTATCCCAGCGGTTCTAGGGTGGGCGTGCTACACCCAGAGCGTTTCCGTCGAGATAGAGGGCCAGAAACCCCCTCTGCCTGCTCAGCGCCGCCTAGTCCCTCGGGCGGCTGCCCACGTACATCGCCCTTAAGCCGGATCCTGGGTCGCAGCGTCAAAGTAAACAAGGCGAAACGCGCGGCACGGACGCCAGACCGGCGGCTTTCTGAAGTCGAGCTAGTGTTTCGGGCACCCAGTAAACGGGTTCGGCGAATTGTCGAGCTAGTGTTTCGGGCACCCAGGTGTGCTCAGGCGGGTTTGAAGAATTCTCGAGCTAGCGTTTCGGGCACCCAGGTGTGCTCAAGCTATTAGTAAAGCTCAGGCGGGTTTCATAAAAAAAACGTTCGTGGAATAGCGACTGAGCTGTCTCTACAGGGGCAATGATGTCTTTTGGGGTGGTCGTACCCTAAACACCCCACCCTCCGTATAAATTAACACTTCTTATACGCATACGCTCAACCGACCGCGCCCGCTACGGACAGATGCAATTCCAATAGTCCCTCGCATTCGACAAGGAGAGGACGCCATCCGCGAAATGCTTCCGGCGACAGATGCGCTGCACCCTAGGATCGACGACGCAGCCGAGCGCAAGGGTCTCCACGAACGCCGGCTCCTCGCCGTCGTCGATTTCCTCGTCGAGGTTCATGTCGGCAGTCTCGAAAGCAGCAGCAACTTTTGTGAAGGACGCCGTGACCGCCAACGCCCCCCCAGGCTTCAGCATCAGCACCATGAAGCATGCCAACACCATCATCACCACCAAGACGCCCGCAGCAGTCTGGCGGTCGCGCGAACGCGCGACCGCCCTCAGCGCCTCCAGTTTGCGCTGCTCGCGCATCAACGCGGTCTGGTTGTGGTCTCGAGGCCCATCTACGATGACCCGGTCGTTACGTTCCCGCGGCGGGCTTCCTCGGCGGTCGCGTCGAGGAGTCCAGACGTAGCGCTTTGAGCTGCTGCCGTTAAGGCTGTCTCTAGGCGGCGCGCGACGGGCGACGGGCTTAGCGGAGCGCTGGGTTCGTTCGAGCCACCCTTGGGTGAAGCCCAACTAGCCGTACGCACCGGCATAACACACAGCGGTCGTGGTAGCGAATGTTTTTACCCAGCATAGTAATTAGGGCCAATTTAGGACAAACCCGTTTAGCAAATAAAGAGAATATCCCGCTAAAGCTCTATTTAGGGCTATAGGGGTATCGGACAGACTCCTTCGTCCGCCTTCTCTAATCGATACGTATTTTCGGATGTTGGCGCATTTAAAACTTTTTTAGCGTCCTCGTCTCGTTTTGGCTTAAAACCGGGCACACGGCGCCGCTTCCAGTCCTCTGGCCAAAAGCGGCTGCGGAGGGGTCGCCAATGATCCCATCGTGACGTAGACGCAAACCGCTTACGCTCACGTGCCGCTGATGATGAGCACGATGCGGTTTAGTCGTTATCCCCGAACGGCCAGCTACTGCGCCATAGGGCAAGAAGGGGTGGTCGGGGGTTGGTCCGAGGGCTTCACGAACACCCGCGCTCTAGTAAAATGGACTTATCCGGCGACGGGGAGGTCCTGACGGCTGGTACCGCGCGCAAACGCGTCGGCGCGGCCGTCGAAGGCTTTGGAAGCCGCGTAGCAGCATGCTGATCAAAAAGGCGGCGCCCGGGGCCTCGATACGGTTCGTACCATCGCAAAAAACGCGGCTAGCAACCCTCCAGAGGCCCAAAACCCGGACCTAAATTGGCCCTACAGCTGCAGCTTACTGGAGCCCCAGGCCAAACCCGACACTCAGGGGCCCGTCGGATGATCCAGCGAGATTCGGACTTGTGAAAGTGGCCGTCGGATCGAAGAGGAGTATTCGTACTTCTCGCACAGATATGGGTACTAGTAGGAAAAGTACTACGCCGCGCCCGCGGAAAACGTAGCCATGACGGAGGCCACGCCGACGCCCGAGGCGGGCACGCGGCCGTGCATCAGCCTCAAATTTCGCGTACGGACCCTCGGGGGACACTCGTGATCGCGTGACGCGCCCGTCTAAGTACTAGTACTAACTCACGACTCTGTCGAGTATAGACCACGCCTCCCGAGCCCCTGAAGTGTCTAGGTACCCTTTTCAACGAAAATTCGGGTTTAGCCTAATTTCTCGGCGGCGGAGGGGCCGTGGTCTATACTCGACAGCTCACGACTCCCCTGTCGGACTGCGTGGGATATTCGCGCTTCTCTCAGACGTCCCGTCGGACCCAAGGAGATTTTCGGACTTGGCGTGGTCGGGTTTGGCCTGGGGCTCCGTAGTCTTATGCACGAGCGTGCGGGGTCCGAGTGAGCGCTAGACTACACGGTCCTCTTGGTGAGATCGTCGACGCGGCATCTTACATAGCGCTCGATGGAGGATCCTTAGTGGGAGCAGATAAACCACCGCTCGCCGAGGTCTTCATCATTTCGCTTCAGGATGGAGGATCATTCCAAGCCCCCACTAAAAGCAGAAAGAATAAGGAACCATTTAAATGCGGCCACCAAAGAAATCAAACGCGCGTCATTTTTAGACCAGAGAGCAAGTTATAACTTCCATTCGCGTACAAGCCAAACCAAGTCAATCTTAGAAACTCTCTGTCCCTTATTGCTTGACTTATCTTATACATGCATGCAACTACTAAGTATTATCAGTGGATTAACTCCGGTCACTTTGCTGACTCACGCAGATCTAAAGCGAATTCGACGTACGGAGGCAAGAAATTATGATCTCCTAAACTTGTTCGAGGCGAGGTACCTTTTGAAGCAGTGCGCCTTGCAGCACCAGACAGATGTTATTCCACTCATAAAAGTATCCCAAGTGCCCGAGCATCACGCACACTCAAAGCGTTTCAATTGGCTAGTGACCGATGTGACATCGGGGATTGTTGAATCAGCCCTAGTATTGCGAGCGACTGCTGTGAAATCATTACACGTACACTTTCACCCCTCAGTCTCCATCGAGTACCTGTCCAAACTGAATAAATTGGATTCAGCCTGCAACAATCAGAGAAAGGAAAGTATTAGTGATCAGCATTTTTTGCAGTATGAGACATTCATTCAGCCCAAGCAGCTTCTGGATATCTGCCCAGCATCAGAACCTTCAGTTTGGACTTGTACTAGCGATAGGAATAAAACATTTTGGATTGAAAGGAGCACCCTTTTTCATGCAGCGTTCTGCATTTCCCACCGGAATGAAGTTAGACCATCAACATCAAACCGTTTCCTACAGTATAGAGCAAGCGTACTGCTGGTATCTTGGTTGTATCGGTACACACTAAAGACCCTGAAAGTTAAAACTGCACGGCTGTTTCGTGACCATTCGATAAATTTGCGCTCTGTGTTGAAGACCGGCTTTTGGTGCGGTGCTTCGTTGACTCGCATCGGTGGATTATTTTCTTCGATGTTGCTGAAATGCGTACTGACCAAATCGCGGAAGTCAAGACAAGGCTATCTGCCTTTTGAGTTGATAAAGAATACTTCAGAGGCAACAAGCGTAATTGCCTTAATTCGCATCAGACAAGACCTCATTGGGAGTATTAATGATATTCTCCTGTGTTTTAATCAGCTAAGACTATCTGCGCCGCTGACTATTGAGATGGAATTGCGGCAGTCTACTTTTGACATTTGCAATACACGGGAATTGGTACAGGGGGTGCACGTGCAACACACTCACTGTTTCAACCCAGGGCGGAAGGTGTCCCTTGCCTCATCGCTGACGAATATGATTTATTCGCCAATTGCTGGAACAATCGGGACTCGAGGTTCTAGCAGCCACTATTAGCATAAGTCCACTCAGGATGCCTTTATTGCAAGCTCAAGCAAGTGCATTTAATGTGTGCTTCCGGGACCTTAAAGGTGTATTCAGGTCGCTCTGGAGGGGTCATGAAGCAATTGTATTATACGCAACCCAGTGATTTAATGAAGACGGCCAAATAAGTTGACTCGGAGAGTATATCAGCGACGCCACTATCATGGTGGACCTTAACGCCGATGTTCTATTCACGATTAACCGACTTACCCGTTCCCCAGCATTGACGATGCGTAGACGGAGCACGGCAAAGGCTCCAGACCCGTGAGTTATGAAATAAATTAGCGTGTGAGGCGCTTCGGTCCTAGGACGGTCCATCCAACCGAGTCTGAGCTGAACGACGCCTACATAGGATTACCTGTTCCGTAAGCTCCGCACGGCTCTAAAACTGCGAGACCCCGCGGTTATATAACACGGGCGAATTACTTGGACCTGAGGCACCAGCGGCGGTACTATCACTATTGATCCTGGCGCGATCCTTAGTTTTATCATCGACCGACTTGCCCAAGGTCCAGAGTCGGGTTCATCTGACCTGAGCTCGGGCTGCTTGGAGGTGCCTTCTCATGATGCAGGTGTCGTATACTTGTAATTGACAATCGGTATACTTGTAATTGACCGATATAACGATTCCTGGCCCGGGGGGGGGGCTCGAGTCATTAGCGTATGTGACGGTCACGAGTGCCCTAAAGCCCCAAATACATCAGTCATTTGCGGATCGGCTCCCGGGCTTTGTACGGGTGGTCATACCTAATTTTGGACAGGCACCCACACCGCACGTGCCCGGGCTTGGGGCGATCCATATCTCCCAGAGATCTCAGGCTGCCAGCCCGGGCCTGAGTGTGAGCCAAACTTTGCCAGTGAGACTCAGAGGCTAGACTCACCGGAGCCGCCAGTGCTATTCCCTCCAAGGCTTGTGATATGGCATACCCCGAGTGGCGGAATATACTGTGTAGGCGATTGCACACACAACGACCCCCCCCTTACCAAACTGGCCTAATTTTGTTTTGGTACATACGTTTTAACAAGTCCGTTTGAGGCCCTCTGGCCCTCAACACAGGCCCCGAACTCCCGCGTACACCGCCATGGTAGCTGCGGAGGCCCCATTAAAAAGAGACGCGCTTACCGCGCGATTTTCGCCCGAAGCGCGTTACGGCTGAGAAACGCGGACGACGCATAGACTGACATCTGATGGGCCACTGCTGCAGTAAAGCATCTCAGATCGTCGGCGGCCACACAAACGACGATATCCGACGCTGCGGTGGCCTGATCGGCTCGAAACGGCGTCAAAAAAGACGATCGCGTCGAACATTTCATGGTTCGCTC
>Ga0302122_10003048_pt1 | contig 10221 bp, 3 predicted proteins | sample CB21_SCM_MG_FD_203115 | JGI IMG/M metagenome (GOLD analysis project Ga0302122, IMG submission 203115) | Marine microbial communities from Western Arctic Ocean, Canada - CB21_SCM | ecosystem: Environmental > Aquatic > Marine > Oceanic | place: Canada: Western Arctic Ocean | collected 2017-09-28
CTCGACGTGACTCTGCTTGTCCCCGTCGTCAAACAGGATCTCATAGGTGCCGTCAGAATGCTGGCGCTTAACGAGTCCCGGATAGAACTTGCCACTCGTCTTATACTCGGCCTCGCACTTGTCACCTTCCTTAGGCTTCTTTGAGCTCGAGGACCGGCCGCGGTCGCTATCGCTGTCCGAGTCCAAGCTCTTGATGAGATCTTTAGCTACGCGCGTCTCGCGCTCCCCGTCGTCGTAGGCGATATCATAGGTGTCGTCGCCGCGCTCCCTCGAAATCAAACCCTTATAAAACTTGCTTCTCCCGCGGTAACGTGCCTCGACCTTCGCTCCCTCACGTAGACGGCCGCGCTTCGGGCTCTTGGAGCGGCTCCGCGACCGGCTCCGGCTCCGGCCACTGCTCTTGACCTTGATAAGCTTCAGTTCGACGTGATTCTCCGTATCTCCGTCGTCAAACAGGATCTCGTAGGAGCCGTCCGAGTGCTCCCGTTTGACGGTTCCGCCATAGTACTTGCCGCGGTTCTTGAAGTCGGCCTCAACCTTATCACCTTCGCGCGGTTTCTTCGAGCGCTTCGGGCTGCGCGAGCGGTCACTTCCGGAACCCGCATCGAGCGCCTTTACGTGCGACGGCTTCAGGCGCGCGTCGACGTCCCCGTCATCGTATTTGACTGTGATGGATTTGTCAGAGTGAACTTTCTGCACTTTTCCCGGAAAGAATTTCGCATTTGACTTGCCTCGGAACCGCGCCTCGCACTTGTCGCCTTCGCGGAGCGTCCGCCCGCGCTTCGGGCTCCGGCTTCTACTACGGCTGCGTGAGCGGCTCCCGCCGCGCTTCCGCACGTACTTCGCCTTGACGCGCTTCTCCCGATCACCGCTCTCGACAAATTCAAGGTCATACGTCTCATCCGAGTGGACGCGGCGGATCTTGGCTTTGGACCACTTGTCCTGGCCTGACAGGCGGGCCTCGACCTTGTCACCTTCACTAATCTCCTTGGGGCTGCGGCTGCGGGAGCGCTTCTTCTTCCGTGCGCTCCTGTCCGAGTCCGAATCGGAGTCGAGACCCTTGACGTACTTCTCCTTCAACCGCTTATCGGTGTCCCCGTCCTCATATTTCACGTCTATAGTGCCGTCCGAATGAACCTTGAGTACTGAGCCTTTGTACATCTTGGCACTCGACTTGCCGCGGAAGTGTGCTTGGCACTTGTCGCCCTCGCGGAGCTTCCGCCCGCGCTTCGGACTACCGCTCCGGCTGCGTGAGCGAGACCGACTCCGGTCACCTCCCTTAACCTTGATACTCTTCAATTCGACGCGCTTCTCCGAATCCCCGTCCTCAAACAGGATGTCGAATGTTTCATCACTATGGACGCGCGTTACCTTGCCCTTATAAAAAGAGCCGCGGCCCTTGAAGTCCGCCTCGACATTATCGCCTTCACGCGGCTTCTTCGAGCGCTTCAGGCTGCGGCTCCGCGAGCGGCTCGACGAGCGGCTCCCGCTGCGCTTCTTTTTCTTCTTCGCGCTCCGGTCGGAATCGCTGTCCGAATCGAGGGCCTTGACGTACTTGGCCTTGAGCCCAGTATCCTTATCCCCGTCGTCGTAAGTAATATCATAAGTGCCGTTACTGTTCACTCGGCGAACTGATCCCGGATACAGCTTGCCCGATGACGTCCCGCGGAAGTGTGCCTGGCACTTATCACCCTCCCGGAGCTTCCGCCCGCGCTTCGGGCTCTTGGACCGGCTCGAGCTCGCGGAGCGCGACCGGCCGCTGCGCTTCTTCTTCGAGCGGCGGTCGCTGTCAGAATCCGAGCGGTCGCGGGACCGGCTCCGGCTCTTGGCTCGCGTCACGGTGATAAATTTCTTGTTGACGTAGGGTTCAATTTCTCCGTCGTCATACTTAATGGTGTACGTCCCATCTGAATGGGCCTCTTTGATGGATCCGTCATATTCCTTGGCTCGTCCCTTGTACTTGGCGCGCACCTTGTCCCCGACCCGAGGCTTCGAGCCGCCATCCTCACCGTCCGAGCCGTCCCGAGAACGCACCAGCTCGGCCTCGACGCGCCGCGCCTTCTCGCCGTTTGAGCAGTCGACGTCGACGGTCCCGTCTTTGTGGGTGCGTTTGATCTTCCCGGGGACCCACTTGGACTTGATCTTGGTCTCAACGCGGTCGCCCTCGCGGAACTTGTTCTCGCTCTTGCTCTTCTTAGCCTTTCGGATGTGCTCCGCGGGCACGTTTCGCTCTCTTTCCCCATCTTCAAAATCGACGTCGTAGGTGCCATCGGCGTGGACCTTTCTAATCTTGCCTGGGTAACGCGTCTTGCCGCCGCCTCGCTTGGCTTCGACCCTATCGTCAGATTTAAACCCGGCCTCGTCGTCGCTCGAGTGCCGCTCGTAGCGCTTCCGCTCGCGCCGGCGCCGGTCGTCGCCGCTGCCTGCGTCCTTGCGGGTCTTCCGCCGGTCGCTCTCGCTGCCCGAGTCCAGGCTCCGCAGCTTGCGCTCCTTGACGCGGCGCATTTTGCGGCCGTCGTCGAAGGTCAAGTCGTAGGTCTTGTCGTCGTGCACCAATGAAACCTTGGCGCCCTCGTAGTCGCCCTCGCCGTCCGGCCGGGCCTCGACGGCGTCGCCCTTCCGGAAGCGGCCCCGCCGCTTCTTGGGCGACCGCGACCGCGACCGAGACGACGAGCTGTCGTGGGCCCGGCCGATGGCGCGCCGCGACCGCCGAGCCGTCGCCTTGGCGTCGTCGACGCGCTTGTCCTGCGTCTTGCGCGCCGCGCGCTTCACCTTGCGGTCCATGCGCTCCCTGGAAGAGTCCGAGCCCGAGCTGCCCGACCGCGACCGGCCCCGCGAGAGCGGCTCGTCCTCGAGCTCTAGGGCGGCAAAGGCCCGGAGAAATTCAAAGAAGCTCACGTCTCGTGAGGGCCCGCCCTGGGCGCCCCGCTCCTTAAAGTAGGCCGCCGCGGCCCGGCGCGGGATGGTGCAGCCGAGCTCCGTCAAGGCCTGCACGGCTTCCGCACCGGTCAACAAGTCGTCGACGGCGAAGCGGTCGAAGTTTTGTTTGAGCTCCGCGAGGCGCCGCACGGACCCGAGCGTCTCGTCGGCCGCCCGCGCCGCGGCCGCGGCGTCGCCCTTGAGCTTCCAGGTCTTGCCCTGGCTCTCGTCGGACGAGGACGACGCCGAGCGCGCGGTCTTCTTGAGCGCGTCGGCCAGCTCGGCCTTCTTCTTCTTCTTAGTAGGGAGGCGCCCCGACGCGGAGAGCTGCACGTGGCCCGAGGCCAGGACCTTGACCCTATCCCCGAGGGCCTTCGCGGCCCCATGACTTAACTTCAAGTCCGGGTCCTCGGACGCGAAGAGGGCCACGTACGCGTCCACGAATTCTAAAAACGTCAGCGACGTGTCCCCCTTGAGGTCGTCGAACCACTCGCGCACGTGCGGCGCATTCAAGTCGCGCCGCAGCGATGAGAACGCCCGGTGCAGCTGCGCGCTGTCCAACGTCCGGTCGTTCTCGTCCTGGCCTTCCTTCTGCGGCGCCTGGGCGTCGAAGGCCACCTTGAGGCGAGCGACGCACCGCACCCGGTCCCGGTCCAAGGTGTTGATGTAGCCGTCCAAAAGCTTCTGGCTCCCGCCTTTTTGGGGCATGTGCTTCCGGGAATTTGAGGCGTGCGTCCTCGTTCGCAACTTGTCCAGCCCGGTGCACAGGCGGCGCCTATCTAATGCTTTCCCAATTTTGAGGGTTTCTTCCAAATCTTGCGCGTCGATGCGCATGAGCAGCGCCCCGTTGACCTTGGCCCGCTTGAAGGTTGCCGCGTGCTCCGGCGCCTTGGTGGTCTCAAGCACAAAGGCCGCGACGTCGTCCACGGTCCACGTCATCGCGTCTGTTGGCCTATCGCCCGGCTCGAGTTCCGACCCGGAGTCTTCTAGCGACTCGTCGGACGACGCCGAGGCCGCGCGCCGCCGCGATCGCGAGCCGTCGGACGAGCCCGAGGCCGACCGCGACCGCGACGACCCGTCCGACGACGAGGCCTCGGAGTCCGAGGCCACGCGCTTCTTGAGCTTCTTGCGCCGCGGCGGCGTCGCGCCGTGGCGGCCCCGGAGGACTTCACCAGATGCGGTGTCCCGCACGGCCCGCTCGACGTGGCCGGACAGCGCGTCGTCTAACGCCTCGCCATTTGTAACCGGCAGCGTCCGACCCGTGGGCACCTTAGAATTAACATTGCCCGCCAGCACCCTTAAAGGAAACAGCTCGTGCGTCGTGACCCGCCGCGCCCGCAGGTCCCGATTCACCAAGTAGACGGGGAAGTCCCCGTACTCGGCCAGGACCTGGCGCGCCGCGCCGTCGGGCACGGGAAGTTCTTCCGAATTCGCGTCCGCGACGACTAAGCCCACGAACTTCCGGTCGCCGTCCGCGACCGCTCTTAAGACCACGGCCCGCTCCGCGCTCACGCTTAGAGCGGCATCGGTATTGGAGCGCACGGCGCAGGCCACGTGCACGCGCCCGGAAGCGGCCAACAGCGCGGCGCACGTCGTGTTGCGCGGCACACTTTGATCTTGATTGCGGCGCGCGGCCCGCTGCTCCGCCTTGTGGGCACTTACGGCGCGTTCCGAGGCGGCGAGGGCCGCCTCGACCAACTCTTCGAGTCGCGTCGCTCCACTGGGCCCGTACGCGTGCAACCCGGAAAACCGCGCGTCGTAGTCGCGCCGTAACGAAGCCACGTCCGTCGGCGGGTCCAGCTTCAGGGCCCGGGGCTCGGGCGGCTGCGTCGCGCAGTGGTCCTTCACGGACATGAGCTGCCCGTCGTTGTCGAACGCCGCGAGCTCGTCCTTGGCCGCGGCGAAGTCCAGGTCCGGCGCCTGGCCGCTCGCCAGCGCCTGCATCGTGCGGCTCTTCCAGCGCGTCGTGCGCAGCTTGGTCGTGGGCGACGCGGTGGCAGCGCGCTTCGTCGTCGTCCTGCGCAGGCTCTTCCGCAGCGTGGCCTCCGTCATCTTGCTGCCGTCCGTCACGAGACTTCGCGCCAGGGCCAGGATGTCGGCGGCCTTGTCCTCGACGCCGCGCGTCGTCGCGGACCGGGCGGTGCGCCCTGGACCCATTGTGGTGCTGCTGCTTGGGGCAGCCGCGCGGTGCAACGTCCCTGCGTTTGGCAGCCGCGTCGGCGTGGCGCGCGTGCTACGGTGGTTGCTTGTCCGTCGCCGTGCTATTTCGGCACGGCGGCTGTCGCGGCAGCTCTTAGCCTGCCCGTTCACAACCGACGCAAACGCTGCCTCAGCGGTGACCCCCTACTGGGTGCCAAGCCCGCTGGAGACTATTGCCAGGCCTCGATGGAGAGGGCTGGAGCCGTCTCATGATTGGCAAATGTTCGTGCGGGTATTACGGTTATGCCGGAGCACACGAGGTGCTGGCACCATCTATAAGCTCTCTGGGCAGCGCTAACGCATATCAACGATGCGCACGCGAGCCGGCCTAGCCCGTACTAGTGTGATCAGAGGCATGCTCTTCAACAAGCTGCCTGCCGACGTGCAGCTGGAGTGCCTGGCGCGCGTTCCCTACGCAGACTTGTTTGGCGGCGTCGTGGCTACATGTAAAAAGTGGAGAAATCTCATCTTGTCGAAGGCCTACCGCGAAACGCGAGCCGCGGCTGGCTGGACCGAATACGCCGCGGCTGGCAACAACAAAAATGAGTGTTTTCTCGTCACGGCCTCGGGGGCTCATCGCACCGCGCCTCGGCCGGCCGTCAATAACATGTGGACTCTCACCCTCGAGGACGAGATGTATGTCGTGAGCGATGGTGTCGAGCACGAAGATGGTATGCACGTGTTCGATCCTCGTGAGAATGCGTGGCACGAGCTCACTGAGTTGATCCACGTGGATGGATATGTAAGTGAGGGCGCTACTGCCGTCGCCTCCGAATCTGCTGGGAAACTATTCGTGGTCGGTGGACGCTGTACTGCTTCTGGTGATGACCGCGAGTGACGTGTATACGCGTACGACCCTACCACCGACGAGTGGTCGCGGCTGCCGGATCAGCCGAGATCTATTACACGCCGAGACTGGGCAGGTGGTGTCGAGCTTGATGGGAGGCTCTATTTTTATGGCACTTATGAAGACCTGGCGTCCATTGCCATCCTCGATCCAGTTTCTCATACGTGGGAGACAGGCCCTTGCCTCCTGTACCCTCCAGCCGCTTACGAACTACATAGACACATCACCGGATTCGCATGGGAGGGCTGCCTCGTCGTCATGGCACGGTTTCGCCTGCGCTCGGCGGATGGACAGTCCGTTGAATACGCGGCGTTTGTGTACGACCCGTCGGTAGGTACTTGGTCAGAAGCCCCCTTTCCGCCCGCCCCCATCCGGGCGTACAGGTGTACCCACATCGATGGCACGCTGTTTGCGTTTGGGAGCGAATGGCCCAACGTGCGCATCTCTCATCCGAGCAATCCCGATAGTCGGTTTTCAGATGAAAATTCGAGAGTCGTCATGTTGAGGCCCGGCAGCACACGCTGGGTCGATCTGCCTATCCCCGGGGCGATGAAACACGTTGGTGCCCGCATCTCCGCGGTGTATATATAGGGTAGCCCCGAAGTAATGTGTTGGACTGTTTTTTGTCGCTGGCACTATCGGAGCACAGGCTCGTGACCACAACTACAAAAAGTGGGATCACGATTCTGTAGTCGAGCGGGGTTGGGGGGAAAAGGGGGGCGCGCCTAGAGCTCGTAGGCGGCCGAGATGCCCTCGCAGACGAACTCCTTGAAGAGCTGCACGTCCAAGGGCGCGTCCTCGGCGAGGCGCTTGGCCCGGAAGCAACTGGCAGCGGTGTCGTCGGCGAGCTTGAGCGGCCCGCCGGCCTGGTGGATGCGCAGAGTGAGGGACGCCGAGCAGGCCCGCAGCACGCGGTAGACCGCGAGGAGGTAGCCCCGCAGCTCCTCGAACGCGACGCCGCCCCGCGTCACGTCGTACAACGCGAACGCGGTCTCGATCTTATCGTCCATCGAGGCCGGGGCCAGCACGGCCAGCCCCGCCGCCACCTCCACGAAGTCCACGTCGTCCGTCTCCTGGGCGTCGAAGGCCGCGAAGATCCTCCGACTGAGCCGCGCGGCGTCGGCTCTCGTTTGTTGGTCGCCTCTGGCGTTCCCGCCCAGAGTAGCCAGTCTCCGACACACCTTGGCGAAGGCCTCGGCGCCCAGACCGCCCCGCGGGGCCGCCTCCACAATCACCTCGACCAATTCATCCAATGAAAAGTGGTCCAAATTGAGCAGCGCTCGCGCCTCCCGCAGCTCGTGCACGGCCGCCGCGGCATTGGGCGGCGGCGTCGGGTCCACAGGCCGGTACCGTTGGGAGGGCCGATCTAATGAAGCGGCGGCGTCCGTCGCGTCGTCGTTCTCGCTCGCCGTCTCCTCCCCGTACAGGGCTTCGGTGGTAATGGCCTCCTCCGTCGTCTCGTCGCTCTCGCTCTCGCTCTCGGACTCGGACTCGGTCTCGGTCTCCTCCTCGGAAACCACGGTGTCGGACGCGATCCACCGGCTGAACTCGTTGAAGCTGACGCGCCCGTCGCCGTCGGCGTCCGCTTCTCTTATAATAGTGGCCGCGGTGGCGGCGGCCAAATCTTCGGGCCGCACGCGCTCGCCGTCCTCGTCTAGTAGGTCCTGGGTCGGGGCCGTCCTATACACGGACTGGAGGTAGCGGCGCACCTCCCACTCGTCGAGGTAGCCGTCGTTGTCCGAGTCGAACAGGTCGAAGCACAAGCGGACCTTGACGTCGTGGCGCCCGCCGCAGAGCGAGCCCAAGCCGGCCGCGAGCTCAGCCCCGTCCACGGCGCCGTCGTGGTCGTCGTCGAATAAATCGAACGCCGCGTCCAAGACGTCCTGGGCGTCCCGGGCCGGCGCGTCGCCGAAGAGCTCCCCGAACGCCCGCGCGAAGCGCGCCCGCGTGAGGCGCCCCTCGGCGTTCGCGTAGGCCCCCAGCTGGACGAAGACCTGGCGCGGGTCCAGGCCGCGTAACCTATTGGACAGCGCCGCGATGGCGTCCTCCGCTTGCGGGGCCTCGTCGCCGAGGCCGCCCTGCTCGAGGTACCACCTCCGAAACTCCCGGTAATCCAGCTTGCCGTCGTTGTTCGTGTCGCACAGGGCAAAGGCCTGCTGGGCCGTCGCGTCCGCCAGCTCCGCCGGCGTCGCCGCGACCCTCGATCTTAAAGTCGCGTCCCGCGCGAACGCGACGCGGAACACGGCCGTCAAGTAGCGCGTCATCTCCCGGGGCGAAATGGTCCCGTCCCCGTCAAGATCGAAGAGCGAAAAGGCCAGCCGGACCCGCTGCTCGGCGTCGCCGCCGCAGATGACGCTGAGGCCCGCGCCCAATTCTGCAAAGTCGATCGTCGCGTTGCCGTCCGCGTCAAAAGCGTCGAAGAGCTGGGCCGTGGCCTGCTCCAAGGACGGCGACGGGTCTACCTCAAGCATGCCGCAGACCGCCTCGTAGAACGCATCCCTAGAAACCCTATTTCGGGCATCCCGGTACTGCGCCAAGTACGCGAAGGCCTGCTCGGCGTCCGTCGGCTGGAACGCCGCCTTCACGACCCTCTCGGCGGTCCAGGCTTCTTTTTCTTCGTCGGATTCCTCCTCTTCTTCGTCGCGCTGGGGCTCGTTCCCGCTCAGCGTGTCCACGTACCACTGCACGAAGTCGTCCACGTGGACCGCGTCATCCTCGCCCAGGCCATGGTCCTCGAAGCAGCGGCGCACCGTCGCGTCGCCCGTGCTTCTAGGTGAAGGTTTTCTCGCCTGGTCCTGGTCGTTGTAGTTCCTTGCTTCGAACACTACTTTAAAAATGCTCGTGAGGTACGCCCTTAATGCGGGCAACGTGAGCGACGTCTTGGTCGCGTCCAAATAAAACCCTAGCGCGCTCCGGATCTTGGCCTCCTGGCTGCCCGCGCACAACAACGAGAGGCAGGCGGCCGCGTCGCCCAGGTGGATGGTCTCGTCCAGGTTCACGCTCACGTCGTAGGCGCCGTCCTCGTGTCTTCGTAATACACGGGCGGGGAGCCAGCCGTTGGAGGCGTCGAGGACCTCCACGACCTCTCCTAAGGAATGGGCCATTGCGGCGCGTCTTCTGGCAGCTGCGCTGTTGTCCTGGTGCCTCCGCGCGTGCGACTGTCGAAATCGATGACGTGCAGGCGGCCGGCACTAAACTGCTCGCGGGCGCTACTTGCGGCTGGGGCCTGCTTATTCCAAGCTACCGTCGCGTCAACTGCAGGCGGTCGGCAGCACCTTCAAATTCAAGCCAGCGATGCCGCCAAAGTTTTTCGAGCTTTAAATCCAAAAATGGTCGGGTTTTTTCCCTGAACCCGCACGATAGACGGACCTCTCCTCCCTCAGCCCGGGGGCCCACTAGCCCTAGAACCGCAACCACTATACCCCAGAACCGCAACAAAACTGCCCACTGCATATAAAACTTACAAACTTAGTCCGGCGCCGCGCGCCCCGTGGCGATGAGCCGCAAGAGCGCCGGGGCGTCGCCCTTCTTGATGGCCCGGCGCGCCTCACTTACCACGCGCGCCTTCGCCTTCCCCACCCTTAGCTGCGACGCCCGCTGCACCACCTGGTTGACCTGCTTCAAAGCCGCCAACAGCGCCTCGTGGTTCGCGGCGCGTTTGTTGTACTCGGCGATGAGCTCCTCGTTCACGAGCATGAGCTGGTCGTAATTGTTCATCATGCGGTCCATGTCGGCCATCAACCGGGCGTCCTCCGCCTTCAAAACCAGGGCCTTGACCCTCGAACTTCCATCGGCCATCTCCGCGGTCAGCCGCACGCGAATGGAGTTGTGCGCGGACACCTTGTCCAGCGTGTCCTTCAGTCGTTGCGATTCGTCCGGGAAACTGGCCTCGGACTCCAGTTCGGGGACGTTTAGTGATGTACAAATGTCCTGCACGACTTCGGCGGCCGTGGCTAAGTCTGAAGTCGATAACGTGATGAGGTTGTGCCTGGCGCTAATATGTAAAGGAGCGTTATCGAGACCCACGTAGTACGCTTCTACACTATTGTCCACACAGGCCACGGTCTCCGTCGCGATAAATGCATGAGAAAGGTACTCCGCCACGCGTTGGGAATTGGTAGGCACCGAGAACCGGACCCAACTGGATGGTGGCGTTGTAGCCTCGGCCACGCGCACAAACCGGCAGAACTTGGGCAGCTTGTAGTCCACCTCGAACACATGCAACGCTGAAGAAGAGGGCCGCGCGGCGACGTGGA
>Ga0302122_10003050_pt1 | contig 10217 bp, 4 predicted proteins | sample CB21_SCM_MG_FD_203115 | JGI IMG/M metagenome (GOLD analysis project Ga0302122, IMG submission 203115) | Marine microbial communities from Western Arctic Ocean, Canada - CB21_SCM | ecosystem: Environmental > Aquatic > Marine > Oceanic | place: Canada: Western Arctic Ocean | collected 2017-09-28
GGCCCGCGCCGCCGCCTGCGCCGCGGCACCCTCGCGGGCCGCGTGCTCGGACGCGCGGAGTTCCTCGAGGCGCGCCGTGGCCGCGGCTTCCGTCTCCCGCAGCGCCGCGGCCGCCGCCGCGCGCAGGCGCTCGTCCTCGAGGCGCACCTCGTCCGCCTCGGCCCGGACCCGCGCCCGGGCCTCCTCTTCGGCGGCCACGACGCGCGCCGCCGCGGCCTCCTCCGCGTCCTGCAGGTCCCGGAGCCGCTGCGCCGCCGCGTCCTCGGCCGCCGTTTCTTCGGCCGCGCGGCGCGCCTCGAAGTTGGCCTCGGCCCGCTCGCGCGCGTTCTTCTCCTCGACGCGGAGGGCCTCGATGCGCTCCGTGGACGCCAGCGCTGCGGCCTCGATGCGCGCCTCCCTTTCCCTCCGCTTCTCGTCGGCCGCGGCCCGGCACTTCTCCTCGATGTCCTGGGCCTTGACCTCGGCCGCGCGGGCCTGCGCCTCCGCCTCCGCGCCGACCGCGGCGGCGCGCGCCCCGGCTCCTTCCACCGTTCGCTCCGCGTGGACGCGCCGCGCCTCGGCCGCCGCAATAGCCTCCCGCCGCTCGTCGTCCTCCTCCTGGACGAGGTCGTTCCACGCCTGGACCCGCAGCTTCACGACCACGAGACGCGCGGCCACGCGCCGCGCCAGCTGCTGGATCGTGCGCGCGCCGACGTAGGCCCGCAAGCGCCCGACGCGCGCGACCGTGTGCAGCCGCCACTCGTCGCGCACGGCCTTGTGGTGCGTCAGCACGGCCACGGCCCCGCGCGCGAAGGTGAGCCGCGCGCGCCGGTCCCACCGCGGCGACTGGGCCACCTTGAACGCGAACGCGGTCCGCACGAGGCACTGCAGCGCCAGCGCGGCCCCGCGCCGCTCGCGCGCCGTGGCCCGCGCCAGCCCGCCGCGCCCCAGGGCCTGGACCGTGCGCGCCGCGCGTCGCTCCTGGCCCAGCTGGCCCGCCCCGGAGCCGCACCTTTGGAGGAAGAGCGTGCCCAGCGACCCCAACAGCACGGACGTCGTCTTCGTGGCCCGCAACTTGGCCGCTAACAGTTTAGCGACGCCTCCGTCGCCCGAGCTGCGCCGCCGCGCCGAGGACCGCCGGAGCCGGGTCAGGCGCCAGTAGCACTGGACGTGGGTCGCCGCCGCCGTGCGCCACAGGTCCAACCGGGTGGCCGCGCGGCGCCACGCCGCCGCCACGCACGTCGCCGCGCGGGCCGTGTGCACCATGCCCCGCTCGCGCGCGGCGGCCGTCACCGGCGCCAGCTGCGCCCGTTTCGCGAGCCGCGGCGCCGGCGTGCGGAAGGTGGGTTGCGTCGGCGCGGGCGTCGGCGCCGCCGTCATTGTGCTGCGCCGCGGCGCCGGCGTCGCGGCCGCGAAGCGCACGGTCGCCGGCGGCTTCGGCGCTGGGATCGCGCCGGGCGTCACGTCGAACGCGACGGCCGGCTTGGGCGCCGCGGGCTTCGGAGGCGCCTCCTCGTTCCGCGGCGCGAGCGCCTTGCGCTGGCGCGGCGCCGGCGGCGTTTTCGCGAAGACCAGCACGGTCGGCGACGCGGCGCGCGCCTTGGGGGACGCCCGCTTCTTCTTGCGCGCGGACGTCAGCCGCACGAATGCGCCCAATTTCTTGGCCGCCGCCAGCGCGTCCCGCGACGCGAGTAAGCGATGGGCTAGACGAGCCGCGAAGGCCCACGCGACGCGGTCCGGCGGCGTCGCCGCGGGGTCCAGGCACGCCGCGTAGACGTCGAGCGAGACGCCGCCCAGGGCGGCGACGGCCGCCTCGTCGGAGGCGCACGCCAGGGCCGGGTGGTACAGCGCGACGGCCGCTTTGGCGAAGCCCGGCGCGCACCGTCCTGACGTCGCGTCGAGGCCTTGCGTCTGACACCCGGCGGCGACCGCCGCGGCCCACCGCGCGAGCGCGGTCCGCGCTTTCGTCTCGTTGGAGCTTTCGTCGATGACAATTGTTGCCGCCGCCTGCGAGGCCCGCAGCGCCTTGGCGTCATCGCCACCCCACGCGGCGGCGGCCGCGAGGCGGGCGACGTCCCACCGTAACTTGTCCGCGTCCACGGTCCGCGCCGCCCCGGAGAACCGCGCCGCGAGAGCCGCCACAAGGTCCCGCGTCCGCAGCAGGGGCCGGCCGTCCACTATCGCGCGGGCCCAGTCGCTCGCCGCGCTCTTCGCCAGCGGGGGCACGGCCCCCAGCGCCTGCAGCGCCTCGAGCACGAGGGTCACGTTGTGGAGCTTCGGGAGGCGGCTCGCGGCCGGCACCCGCAGGTGCGTGCAGACGTCGCTCGCCAATTTATCCGAACGCGCCGCGACGTCCACGGCCCGCGCGAGGCGCACGCCGTCCCGCAGATCGCGCGAAAAGTCGCGCACGCGCCAGTCGTAGTCGTCCAGCGGCGTCTGGACGAAGGTGAGGGCGACGCCCAGCCGCTCCAGGTGCGGGAGGATGTCGCCCTCGCCCGCGAGGCAGTCCCGGCCGAAGGCCCGCGCGAGCTGCTGCGTCGACGTCACGGGCGCTGGGGGCTGGTCCGCCTCCAGCACCACTAATTTTGAGGCCGAGAAGAGGCGCGGCCGCTGGGGCAGGGCATCAGCTAAGCGTGCAGAATCCAAAAAGTGCAAGAGGCCGAAGACGTGCGCCACGCACCGCTTGCGCAACTCTTCACCTAGTTGAGCGCCACAGGCGCCGCCCTGCTTCCCGTTCTTGCCCCGGTTGTCCTCGTCGCGGGCAAAGGCCGTTTCGGCGTCGCCGAACAAGTAATTGATGAGCTGCGCCCGTAAGGCGCCCTTGCCTCTCAATGGTAAAGCCGCATCTAACGCCGCCTTGAGCCAGGGGGTCTCCACCGAGGCGAACAGACCTAAAACGTGTGCTCTCAACACCTGGTCGCACCGTACGTCCATTTCCGGCCTCAATTGGAGTCGGGCCGCCGCGACCTCCTCCCCGAGATGCTTGCGCGCGCTTACTAAACTTTCGCTCCGCCAGACCGCGCCGCAGCGCTGGCGCCGCTCGGCACTCTGGGCCGCCTTGAACTCCCGCGCCGGCTGCGTACCCGTCGACGGGGCCGCGCCCACCAAGAGTTCGTCGAGCCACGCCCGTAACGAGGCGTCGTCGGGCACCGTCGTCTCGCGCACGGCGTCCGAGGCACGCCGCGCCGCGACGGCCCGGGCCCTTTCGTCGAGGCGCTTCTCGACGCGGCCCCGGACCTTGGCCGGGTCCTGCGGCGTCGCCTTCTTGAGGGGCGGGGGCGGCGGCTCGACGCACTTGCCGAGGACCGTGGCGCTCAGCCGGCGCTTGCCGTCGAGGCGGAACGCGACGGCGCCGCGCAGCCCGCCGGGCCGCTCGGGCCGCCAGCTCAGCGCGCACGCCGCCACGTCGCCCTGCTCGATCGTGATCGACTGCGCGCCGCCCTCGAAGCGCGCCGTGACGTTCGCGGGCGTCCGCACGACCTCCACGGTCGCGCTCCGCTTCGCGTCGGCCGGGCAGCTCAGGACCAGCGTCTTCACGGCGTCGCCCCGCGGGTGCTGCTCCCCAAAGTCGATGGTCGCGGGCGACTGGAAGGCCGCGAGGACCAGTTTCGGCGTCGACGGCGTCTTCGGCGGCTGCGCGCGGTGGCGGCGCACGACGAACTTGCCGCCGGGCGTGGCCATGCTTTTTGGTTTCTTGACGCGCGGCGCTGCGCGGCGCGTTGCTGGTCCGCAGCTGCGCGAGTGTATACCGGTAAACTGCTAACCGACGGCCTCACGCGCCGCGTCTTTTGCTGGAGCGGCTCGCCAGCGAGCTAGCCGATACCTTGGTGCGCCGCAGCGTGTCCCGTCACGGGCGTGCGGCTCTCAAACACTGAGCAACGAGATTTTGCTTGGGTTGAAACCCGTCCTCCTGGTATTATAGCGGCATCCGACGTTCGTCGTCCGTCGATGCGTCGCAGCACGCCTGCGCGAAAGCTCGGCACGCAAGGGGTAAGTCGATACTTTGCTATCAAAACCCGAACTCGAGCAAACCAGCCCAATGCCAGAGCGTGCACACTGGAGCTAACCGTCGTATCGCTGCCAGCCACTCACCGCTCTCTGCACAGCGGTGACGCCGCCGACGCGCCTCGCAAAACCTTCGCGGTGAGTACGGAGCGTGTAGGCACATTGCTGCGCCGCCATCTCTTGCAGCAGACAGCGGACGCGAAACCATGGTCTTCGCCCAGGCCTTCCTCCTGGCCCGGAGCGTATTGCCCAAGCACACGATACGCGCGGCCAGTTCCGGCCGGCAGTTGTGCGCCGACGCCGCCACGGCCGAAGCGCTGGCGGTGCTCGGCGTCCTGCCGATGAACGGCGCCGCGCCGTACGTGGCGGGCGGCCGCTGGCGCACGACGCCCAATACTTTTGCCGTCACGGACCCCGCGACGGATGATGTACTAGGCCACGTCGCGGACTGCGGTCCCCCGGAAACGGCGGCGGCGATCCAGGACGCGCAACACGCGTTTGAGGGTTGGGCGCGCACGCCCGCGCGCGCGCGGTCCGACGCGCTGCGAGCCTGGCACGACGCGATCCTGGCCCACGCCGAACCGCTCGCCATCATCGCGACGGGGGAGTGCGGCAAGCCCCTCGCAGAAGCTCGAGCCGAGGTCGCGTACGCGGCGTCATTCATCGAGTGGTTCGCGGAAGAGGCTCCCAGAGTCGCCGGCGAGGTCAAATCGAATATAGTGCAGGACCGCCGTTTACTAACGGTGCGGCAGCCCGTGGGCGTGGCGGCCGCCATCACGCCGTGGAACTTCCCTATAGCGATGATCACGCGGAAGGTCGCCCCGGCGATCGCCGCCGGGTGTCCGGTTGTTGTCAAGCCGTCGGAGTTTACACCCCTCACAGCCTTGGCGCTGGCGCGCCTGGCGGACGGCTTACTGCCGCCCGGCGTCCTGAACGTGCTGCCCGCCTCGCGGAAAAACGCCCAGCCCGTGGGCGAGGTGCTCTGCGATTCCGACGTCGTGCGCGCGTTATCGTTCACGGGCTCGACGGCCGTGGGCAAGTGGCTCTACTCGCGCTGTTCGTCCACGGTGAAGAAATTGGGGTTGGAGCTCGGGGGCAACGCGCCGTTCATCGTGTTACAGGGTGCCGACGTCGACCTGGCCGTGAAAGCAGCGATGGCGTCCAAGTTCCGGTACGGCGGCCAGACCTGCGTCTGCGCCGACCGCTTCCTCGTGCACGACTCGATCATGGACGAGTTCGTGGGGAAGCTCGCGGCCGAGGCGTCTTCATTGAAGCTGGGTCACGGCCTGGACGCGGGGACGGGCGTCGGGCCCCTCATCGACGAGGCCGCCACCTTTCGGTGCCAGGAGCGGGTCTCGAGCGCCGTGTCTCAGGGCGCCACCGTTGTCTGCGGCGGCGCGAAACAAAAGGGTCCGGGCCACTTCTTCGAGCCCACCGTTTTAAAAAATGTGGACGTGACCAGCGAGCTGTGGCAGCTCGAGACGTTCGGGCCGGTCGCCGGGGTGGTCCCATTTACGGACGACGCCGAAGCAATAAAACTTGCGAACGACGGCCCGGCCGGTTTGGCCGCCTACGTCTGCGGGGAGCTGGGCCACGCCTGGGCCGTGGCCGAGAAACTGGACTTCGGCATCGTGGGCGTGAACGAGGGGGCCGTCTCGCATGCGGCCATGCCCTTCGGCGGCACCAAAGAGTCGGGCCTCGGCCGCGAGGGCGGGCGCCACGGCATCGACGAGTACCTCGAGGACAAGTACATCTGCCTCGGCGGGCTGGACATGTGAGCTATAAATTGTGATTACACTAAGCGCCTTATCGGTTGCCAGCCCCTAGGGCAGCGGCCGATCGCCTTACTCCCCGATAGCGTCATCGCAGGAACTCGAAGTTGTCGGGCAGGTGGTAAGGCCAATTTGCCGGATACTTCCCCTCCGGGTCGTCGGGGTCGCAGTTCGGTGGTTTGGGCCCGCCCATGCGGCGCGCCAACGCGAGCTTGGATGCTTTTACGGCATCCGGATCCGCCTCCACGGGCGGTGTCTCCCGCGGCACCGCCGTGGCTTGCGCGTGCGGGAGCGGCGTATTCCCGCGAGCCTTCAACTCCAGATGGTCGAAGACCGCGCGGCACGGACCCGATATGGGGGCAAAACAATAGACGCCGGAGTGCCAGTGTGGGGCCGTCCGCTCCCACTGATCGAGCTCGTGGGCAAGCGGGGCGATCCGTACCACGCGCCAGTCCCCGGGGGCATCTCGAGGTGCACCTTTCTCGTGGGCGCAGGCTTCCACGATCACGCAATTTCCGGCCGGCGCGGGCACCTTATGCAGGCGCACGCGCGCCGAGAGCCCGGGCCACGGCATCAGTGACCGGTCCGAGAATTGTGATGTCACCACCACGGACAGGTGCGGCGCGCCGTCGATGACCTCAATGCCCGCTTTTAGCCATACGTCTTCGTCGAGCCAAATCATGGCGCCGCACTGGTCGCAGTCCGCCCCCGGCTCGCCGTGCCACCACCTTAATCGATCGCTGCCGAAGGTCGTCAGCGGCTCCAGCGGCACGGCGGGCGCCCAGGACTCGTTCGCCGCCATCACTTGTGTCGTCGGTTGCACGATGCACTGCTATTACTGCTGAGAGCAACTCCTGGACTCAGGCTGGAGAGCTGAAGTGTAAGACGTAGAGGCTGCTGTGGCGAACCAGCTGTGCGCAGGCCAACCACTTGAGAGCAATGATGCGTGCGTGCGTGCCAGGCCTGCTGCAGAGGCGCACAAGGGGCGAGGCACAAGGGGCTGTGGAGTGGAGACCCATTTTGCTAAACCAACCAAACGGGTTTTATGTGCAACGGCTCCTAACTCTGCTCCTGTACCTAAGATGTTTAGGGGGGTGGGGGTGGGTCACACCGATCACATAATCGAAGACGAAGGACGCGAAGGACATTTCAGCGTTCTCTTTCGCCCCGCGTTAGTCACTACAAGTATTAGATGGAATGCGGCTCGGAGTCGTCCTTCGAGTTCCAGGTCAGCGTCTTGAACATGACCTGCTTCTTACTGGCGCGCGTGCCGTTCGTGGCGTCCAGGCCGCCCGAGTGCTCCGACGCGACCCGAGCGGGCGCCGGCGACTGCCCGCTGGCCCCGCGGAAGATCGACGGCCGCGCGAAGAGGGACGGTCCTTTCCGGACGCTCGCCGTCGTGGACAACGAGGACATGGAGCCGGCGCCGTGCCGCTGGCGCGCGTGGCGCTGCGCGTGCGTGCCCAGGCCCCGCGGGTCGACGAGCACCAGTGTTACGTCAGACACCGCGAACGCCACCGGCCCGTTCACGCGCACGTGCCGGGTGTCGGGCACCTGGAAGAGCGTGTGGGCGTGGCCGCGGAGGTCGCAATCGCCAGCGACCACCAGCGGCTCGCCGCCAAGCGCCAGGTCGGCGCCGAGGTCTATTGTGGCTTCCCGTCTCGCGAGCGCGGCGTGGAGTGCTTTCGTCGTGTCGACGACGACGGCCTCGGCCGTCAAAACCGCGGCGAGGAGGCCCAGCAACGCTCGCCGGCGGGCCGCCATTTTATGTTCAGTATTGTAATTGTTTGTCTTGGCGTTTCAGCTGACAGATGGTCTAACTCGCTCTTTCCTGAGACGTGCTTCTACAAGGCGGCGCCCGACTACGACGTCGCGGCGTCTCAAGCGCTTCTACGGTGGACGCGTGCTGCTACAATTTTTGAAACCCGTTTTGATGCACCTCCGTTACATGTATAGCGCTGTATGACGCTATCGGGGAGTAGCTCGAGGAGTAGTAGGAATAGTAGAACATAGTAGTCAGAGCGACGGCCCGTCGTGCACCTAGGCCTCGCCGGCGCGCGCCTTCTTCGCCGCCGGCTCGGCGGACACGCACGCGACGGGCGCCTCCCCCTTGCCCCGGGGCGTGGCCTCCTCGGGCGCCGCCACAACGCCGTCCTCCGCCGCCTCCTGGAGCGTGTCGCGCCACTGCTGCACCTCGGCCTCGGTGGGATCGCGGCCGTGGTTCTCCTTGAACAGCGCCATCAACTGCTCGAGGATACCCGGCTCCTCCTCCGGAGCGGCCTCCTCCTCGCGGGGGCGCTTCTTGTCCGCGGGCGCCTCCTCCGCGGGCGCCGCCGCCGCCTCCGCGGCCGCGAGCTGCGCGAGCACCGTCTCGACCTCCTCGGCGGTCGGCGCGCGGCCGTGGTGCGCGGTAAAGTGAGCCACGACCTTCTCCACGAGGACGACCTCGCCCGCCGCGTCGTCGCCCTCCGCGGCGAGCTTCGCGTCCGCGGTCTCCATGATGGAGGCGAACTCCTCGTCAGAAGGTTCGCGGCCGTGTTCCGTCGTGAACTTCGTTAAGCACGCCTGGAGGAAGGCCGCGCGCGTCTCGTCCACGTCCTCCTCGTCCTCCTCGTCCTCCTCGTCGTCCGAGGACTCCTGGGCCCCGAGCTTCTCCTGGAGGGACTGTTTGAGGCCCATGCTCTCCGCCATGGTCGGCGCGCGGCCGTGCTCCTTCGCGAACTCCTGCACGAGCTTCTCCATCAGCATCTCCTCGAACTCGTCGTCCGCGCCGTCGTCATCACTGGAACTCTCCGCCTCGAACTCGCCCCCGTCTGAGCTTGAGTCCGAGTCCTCGTCGCCCTCCTCAATAGCCTCTAGCTCCTCCTCCTCCTCTTCGACCGGCATGGTCTGCCACGGCTCCGGGGCCTTGGCCGCGAAGGCGTTGTACTCCTCCAGCGTGAAGTCCGCCGGCGCGCCGCATTCCAAGGTGCGCGTCATGAGTAAGGAACCTTTGAACTCGCCCTTGAACTGGTCGAAGGGCTTGGGTAGCGTGCCCTCGAAGGTTTCGAGGTCGTCGGCGTCGCGGCGCGCCACGAGGAACACGCCGAGGGGCTCCCACTGGCCCAGGAAGGTCACCTCGCCGCCCCCTAACGCTTCGTGCACCTGGCGCAGGGCCGGCGTCATGTCGAGCGCCACTTCGGTGGTCTCGCCTTTATGGTCCATGACCACGCACTTGCAGACGCCCGTGGCGCTGGTCATCATGTCGCGGATGCCGTCGCCGCCGCCGCCCAGCATCGCGCCCACCAACGTTTGTGCGAGCCCTTCGTCCATGATTGGTGCCTGCGGTGGGTCGACGGTTTCGGCGCGCGGCGCTGTCGACGGTTTCTGTGCTTGGCGGCGCGGTGCGGATTGTGGTGGGCGCAGCGCGGTTTGGCAGCGCGCGGTTCATGTCAACCACGGCGGTGTGGTGACCGCGCCGCGTTGCTTTGTGCGCTTTGGTGCCGCGGCTTTTTGAATCCGCAGCGCGCCTGAGCGCTTTTGGACCGCGGTCGTTTGCGTGGCGCGACGCGCTATTGCACTGGGAGCCACGCAAAAAGCTGTGTGCGTGTAGATGGTGTGACGCCGCGTTTACCGTGTCGTTTTTTTATTTGTGAGATGCTTTTTGATTGGTGCGAATCGCGCGGGTTTATGGTGTAGTGCATTCTCTTGCAAAGCCCACTCCACCCTCTCGACCCCCACCGACCACATTCCGACCATTCAACGACAGTATACGTGACGACGCAAAACCCGTAAGAAAAACCCGGCGTATCGCCGGCTCCAACTTTTGACGCCGCATCCGCACTACCGCTCGTCTTTGAACGAGCTATCAGTCTCAGAAAGCACATTTAGCAACCGCACCAATGGAGCTCCCCGGTGGCATCGAGAAGGACGAGCTCGGCGTGGCCCTCAGCTACGCCCTCATGCTGGGCGGCGGCGGCAGCGCACCCTCCGCGCCGAGTGGCAAGTCGACGCCGGCTGTTGTCCCGGCGGCCGGCCAGTCCAAGGGCGCCGCGAAGAAGGAGGCCAAGGCCAAGGCCAAGGCCGAGCAGAAGGCCAAGACGGCGGCCGCGCAGCCCAAGGCCAAGGCCAAGGCCGCGCCGGCCAAGCCCGCGCCGGCGGACGAGGACGAGGACGACTTCTGGGGCGAGGAGGAGGAGACGCCCGAATCGATTGCGGCGGCGGCCGCGGAGCTCGAGGCGGCCAAGGCCAAGGCCCAGGCCCGGCTCGCGAAGAAGGAGGCGAACCAGCGCAGCCTGTGCAACCTGGAGATCAAGCCCTGGGAGGCGGACCAGGACCTGAACGCGCTCTACAAGAAGATCAAGGCGACGGTCGTGAAGGACGGGCTCAAGTGGTCCGAGGGCGTCAAGCTCGTGGACGTGGCGTTCGGCGTGCAAAAAATCATCTGCACGGCCGTCGTCAACCAGACGCTCTCCATGGACG
>Ga0302122_10003051_pt1 | contig 10217 bp, 6 predicted proteins | sample CB21_SCM_MG_FD_203115 | JGI IMG/M metagenome (GOLD analysis project Ga0302122, IMG submission 203115) | Marine microbial communities from Western Arctic Ocean, Canada - CB21_SCM | ecosystem: Environmental > Aquatic > Marine > Oceanic | place: Canada: Western Arctic Ocean | collected 2017-09-28
TAACAATTGTGTTTACAACTAAAAGGTTGCCCATCAGGAAATGGATCAAGAAGCAATGTAATAACACATACACCCGACATGTTTCGTGTTTTACATTTCTGTAAAAGCGACCATACATTAATATTTTTTCTCACCTCATCAGAATTGATCATTTTACGATAAACCAAAATAACATCGCTTTTACGAATCATTCCTTCTTTACGTCGCATCATTTTTAACAAATCTTTATTCAATTGTTTAACATCTGGAACGATTGCTTGCTCAGTTAATTCGGTAATTTTAAAAATGATTTGCTTACATATTTCAGTAAGTTTATCAGGAGCAATATTTGATTTGTGAAAATCTTCTTCAATTTCAACAACTTTAGATTTGCAAGTCATTATGCTTTACAATTTAACGTAATATTCAACGATGAATAATAAGATTCAATTTAAATATAAATAATATTAATATTATTTATATTTAAATGAATAAGTTTGATTTTGATATTAATAAGTATTCAAAAGAGGATTTAGAGGAAATGTTATCATTAATAAATCCATATACCAATCAAGAACTTTTTAACAAAGTGCAAATAGTTCAAATGGAATCATTAAAAAAACGTCCCGAGGTTAAAGAAGAGTTGAAAGAATTTTTATCCGATGTTAAACAAAAGTTAAAAAAATATGATAATTTTTTGATTGAGCATCATAATGAAAGCAATGAAAATAAAATGAATCCAATTTCTGTAAATACACTTAATAAATACCTTCATTTTGATAGTAAATTTCGTAAAAATTATTATAGTACAAGTGCCTCTGATGTAACATTTACACTACCATATGTTATTAATAATGCGATTGAAATGTCTTTACACGAAATAGACATACCTGACTCCTACTATCAAATATCCGAATTGTTAGGTAATAACAGTTTTATTATAGTAGCCAAGAAAGGAACAGACGATCAAGCAGATGTAGATACTTCCGTGAACTACTTTACGTTTGATGTATCAATACCAGACGGAAATTGGACTATAGATACGTTAGTTTACTATTTGAATAACACGGTATTTACAACAGATTGGGATGCTGCAATTAATGCACAGCATACAACTTCAATGTCATTAGACAATTATTACTATACACGACCCACATTATCATATGGTACAACTACTGGTAATCAAAGAATAGTAGCAAATTATTCAAGTTATTCTAATAAGATAATAATAGGTATAAACAACATAAACACAAGTGCTATCCACATACCATTGTCTGGTGGTGTAACCTACGTTGAATTGTCAGGAATTGAATTATATTTTAATGTAAATCCAGGTACATCAGCAGATATAAGTAATGGAACATTTCAAAATACAAATTCAAATTTATCAGTAAGAGAAAAACTTGGATTTATGATGGGATATAAAAGTGCAAAATATACTGGTTCTACGAGTTACGTAGGAGAATCGCCGGCAAACTTATTATCAAGTAGTTATTTTTATCTTGTAATTGATGATTTTATAGGAAATCATATAGAATCAAATATTATTACTTATACAGATTCCTATAATTCAAAAGACGTATTTGCAAAAATACGTAAAAATAATATGACACCTATAAGCACAACCAAAAAAACATTAGATGCACAAAACAATAACCCGTTATATTCGGTCTCACGTAAATATCTTGGACCCGTAACCATTAAAAAATTAAAACTTTCAATCATTGATGAATTTGGTAGAATTATAGACTTGAATAACTTGGATTGGAGTTGCACCCTTAGATTCACTTACATGTATGATTAAAAATCCTCGAACGCAACAAATGTTATCTCATCATAATACTCTTTCCAATTCTCAGGTGAAACCTTTGTTTTGCCTTTATAATCTACCGCTAAATGAATTTTTAATAACCAATCATTAATACATTTATCATTATAATAAATGGTTGCCAATAATCTACCATATTTATCAGATTTGATGATATTTAAATCAATATATTGATTTAAAATCAACTCTTCCAATTTTTTTTTTACCTTGATTGCATATTCTTTTTCAATTTCATTACTCGTTCTTATTTCTGGACAATCTATATTTGCAAGTCTTACTGAAAATCTATAATAATTATAATCCATACAATTGATTTTGGAAGCAATTGTAATTGTATCGCCATCATATACCTTTATCACCTTAGCTTTTTTTATATTAGGTACAAAAGGTTTCGTATTTTCCCATTTAATAGTTCTACAACAAAAAGTCAAACACGACATAATAATAAATGTCATTTATATATTAAATAACTTCAATTTAATATATGAGAATTATACATATAAGATGAAAAGATTAGAATTTAATGTAACATCAAATTCTGCTAGTGATAGAATTACAAAATTAAAAAATAAAGCACTCGGAACAGATAAATCTTGTAATATTATTAAAAACCAAGATTATACATTAACAAAAAAAAAAACTAAGGATTTAATAACTTTTGAGAATACAAGCATAATCAAAAGTTCAAGTGAACAAGTTAAAGTTATGAAAAATAATTGTGTATCAGAAACAAAAATAAAAAAACTAACGGATTGTAGTAATATTATTTATACAGATAAAGACTACACCAAAAAAAAAAATTCTACATTAAGAATCTATACAAATGATACACAAGAAAAATGTTCCAGTGATAAAACAAATATTTTAAAAAATAAAGTACTCGATATATCAACAAACTGCAATATAACAAAACCTAAAGAAACTACTATCACATACAAACATCTTGCAAATGCATCGTATCGCGCATATGAAAACGTAAAAAGTATATTTTCTTATTCAGAAAGAAATAAAAGTTTAACAGAAAAATGCACAAAAGTAAACGTTAAACCAATCGGTTCTACAAGTGGCATTATTAAAAAAACTACTGTTTGCAGTAATACCGAAACCGAATTTGAAACCGAATCTGAAACCGAATCTGAAACCGAATCTGAAACCGAATCTGAAATTACTATCAGTAAAATATCTTATAGTAAAAATACATTATATGAACAAGATTATCCAACATTAGATGCAGGCGATTTTACCGATGTTGTTAGGCAAAAAACCAAATTCCAAAATCTAAAAGATGATGCCACCATTTTATATAATGACAAAAACAACGATGGATTGAAATATCAAGAAACAAAAATAAATGACACAGGCGAAATGAATTATGCCGAAAGTTATTCTCAATTGTATGATCTTGCAAAAGGGTTCACATTATGTGGTAGGGATACAACCGACTGCTTTTTGAATACTTTTGTAAATGTGGATCCAAAAGATTCTTGGGCATCTGAATATACCGAACTAAACTTCACAGGATACACAAATGTCTCAGATATACATTCAGACGGCACACGGGTTCTAAACAAACTAAATGAACCTTCCGTTGAAAATACTATGCTAAAAAAAATATCACAATCTACAAAGCCTACGGGTTTAATCGGTATGCCTAATTATAATATTTCTTATTCAGCTGGTTTAAAAACTGATCCAAATAACACAATCTTTTCATCTAAATACGAAGATAAAAAAAGTAATCAATGGAAATACCTGTTATCAATACAAAAAGAACAAACCATCGCATGGAAAAACACCGATTTTTATAAAAAATATAAAACACGAACTAAAAATATTCCGGTTAATGTAGAAATACCCAAAAAAATTAAGATACTAACTATAGATAATAGATCTGCCGCCGAAGTCGAAGCAGACGCCGCCGCCGAAGTCGAAGCAGACGCCGCCGAAGTCGAAGCCGCTGCCGCCGCAGCCACCGCCGCCGCTGCCGCCGCAGCCGCCGCCGAAGTCGAAGCCGCTGCCGCCGCAGCCGCCACCGCCGCAGTCGAAGCCGCCACCGCCGCCGCTGCCGCCGCAGCCGCCGCCGAAGTCGAAGCCGCCGCAGCCGCCGCCGCCACCGCAGCCGCCACCGCTACCGCCACCGCTGCCGCCGCCGCCGCCACCGCCGCCACCGCTACCGCCACCGCTGCCGCCGCCGCCGCCGCCACCGCCGCCACCGAAGCAGAAACAGCTCTCCATGCCGCCGAAACCGCTACCGAAACCGTCGTCACCGAAACCGAAGTCGCAACCGAAGCCGCCGCCGCAGGCGACTTCGCCGCAGCTGCCGCTGCGGCCGAAGCGGCAACCGAAGCGGCGGGCGAGGCCGAAACCGCCTCCGCCGCCGCCACCGAAGCCAAAGTCACCGCCGCCGCTGCCGCCATCACCGCCGCCGCCGCCGCCGCCACCGCTGCCGCCGCCGCCGCCGACACCGACACCGCTGCTGCCGCCACCGCTGATGCCGAAGCCGCCGCCGCCGACGCCGAAGCCGCTGCCGAAGCCGCTGCCAAAGCCAACACCGAAGCCGCCACCGCCACCGCCACCGCCCGCGAAGCCGAAGTCACCGCCGAAGCCGCCGCCGCTGCCGCCGCCGCTGCCGCCACCGCACCGACTCTGCCTATTTTAATTAACCCATTACATTGGTTTAGGGCACAAACTTATGACATCAATAACAACGCCTGGTATAATATCGGTTCCGGTCCTAATTTAACTAGTGCGGTTACATCGGGGTATTTATCGTATCACAACAGCAACATGTTTACAAAAGGAACAGTTAATCGCGTATTTGAAAGGACGGTACCAGAACTCGTGGGAACAACCGAAACCGAGTTAACATTTCCAACATTACCTGAAAAATATACACTATGTGCTTTAATTCGGTATACTGGAAATAATAATACAAGACGTATTTTAACAACCGATTTGTCTAACGCAGAAACTGATAGTTATGGCAATACCAACGAGTTTACAGGTGGTGCAACTTTTTTTGGTCATCATGGTGACATCACCGATAATTCCATAAATGCTTATAAACGTATAGGCACCGTTTGGTCTCACGGCATACCGGATGCATCCTATGAAAACCAAAGATATGAAAGTAAGGCAGGATTTTTAACAACGCCTTGGGCCGATTTAAGTAACAACAATAATCCTAATTCTTACTGGTACAATGATGAATACCAATCTGACACAGATGATTTCTTATTTCCAAAACCTAATACACAATTTGGAATCGCAGAAGAACTTACAGACTGGCTTATTATCCAAGTAACAAATGGAAGCGATGTTTCAAATACAAATATACCTTTCAATGTAGTAGCAAATGGTCATGCAATCGGCATGCGTTATCCATGGACAGAAGATAATACGTCATACGGCAAAGCCGGAGCAGGACATAAATTAATGATCAATCCTCGTGATTCTTCATACAATAGTGACTTCGCCATATCAGAACTTATGATATTTGATCAAGAATTGTTTCCTTCGCAGATATTTGAAATACATAAATTCATGTTTAATCCTGATTATAATCGTGAACCACCTATTATCACACACTTTAATCCTAGCAAGATTACATACAGTAATAATTATATTGTTAGAGCAAATACATCGCATACAAGAATCATTTATCCCAAACCAAGTATAAGTGATATACCGGATAATGTAGGGTGGTATTCAGCAGAAAATTATAATCCAACCACAAAAATATGGCATGATACGTATAACAATACTACTTCTACTTTAACAAAGGGTAACCCTGTAATAATAGAAAATAGTTTAAATAATCATCCGGTCTTATCTGGTTCAACAAGCGCAGGATTAAAATTTCCTATCGGATCATTATTTAATCATACCAACGGTTTTACTATTTTCCATGTTGCAAGATATTCTGGTAGCGCCCACGGTCGTATATTTAACGCGACTCCTAATAATTGGTTAGTTGGATTTTGGGGTGATGGATTAGGACGATATTATTTTGATGGATGGAAACAGTATACAGATATAACAGGAACGACCCTAAATAATGGTTTAGATATAGAAACAAAAACATCATGGTGGCTCGGTGTAGTAACGTCTGAAACTAAAATAAGAGTAAATAAAAATGACATACATTCGGCTTCAGCAGGCACAATGCCAGGTCAATTAGAAATAAGTTACTCAAAACAGTGGTCAGATTGGGAGGTTGCTGAGTTCATATATTTCAATAGAATTCTTTCTATTTCAGAAATAGAAGATGTAGAAAACTATTTATATACAAAGTACTTTACCGATTCATAATATGCTGAAAAGAGAAATATTATGAATTACCATTTACCTAGGTATTAATTATCTAGTATATAGATATTTATGTTACAATATATTTAATGCGTTCAATACGAAGCCTAGATTTCGACCTTCTTGCCTGTATTGCGTCGCTGTTTTGAGCGTATAATCTGTAATATCGTATCTTAAATTTTTCACCTGCGTTAAAAGTTACGGATGTTGTTGCTGACAAAAGAGCATCGTCTCCTGATTGTGTTCCACTCTCTATACTGCGGACATACTCGGCGGGATTCGTGTATTCGTAAATTATGCTGCTGTCACTTGCTTCTTTGCGAATACAACTGTATCCATAAACACGGCCGTTATTAGTTGAAGGAGACGTATTGTCTTCGTGTAAAAAATAACTGATTAAATATTGTCCTGCCTCGCTGACGGTAAATACGTTAGTTTGATTTGTATGTGTTATGCCCTGTGAATATGCGGTTGTTGCTCCATTGCCTTTTGTGGTATCTTCAAATTGAAAAGTAACAGAGTTTGAGGAATTTAAATTCGTATCTGCTGTTAAAGTAAATTCAGGTAAAGGGTCGCTGACTGGTGTTACAGATAAGTCATTGACAACTCCAGATAAGTCATTGACAACTCCAGATAAGTCATTGACAACTCCAGATAAGTCATTGACAACTCCAGATAAGTCATTGACAACTCCAGATAAGTCATGTAAAGTACTACTAACAACAGCAATGTCACTCATCTTAATATTGGAATATGCCATTATATATACTTACAACATATTAAACAGAACGCACATAATCTTTTTAATAAAATTGTTAATAATTATAACGCGTAAAATAATATCATGGACCTCTACACCTATATCTAATATATATAACAATAAAGAGTATTTACCATCTACGAAACGTGTATTATAATTTTGAGTTATTGGTTTAGGATAACCTATGTATTTTTTACTTCAATTCGTTATATATTGACAATCATGCGCTCTATGAAAGTCAATTCCTACAAGAGAATGTACCTTTAAACTCGTAATTGAATAGTTATAGATAACTCATTTTTAAATATTGATAAGTGAAGGTTTAATCCATTCCATAAACGTCATCTAGAATTCTTTCAGCAAAATCAGCACGAGACACCGATTGAAGAAAAGTTTTTCCATAAGATAAGGCATTCGGTCTGTATATATATTTACGTATATTACGCTCATTGTAACAATTGATAATGTATTCTTGTCTATTTTTAGCACGATATACGTCTTTTAAATAAACATCATTCATCACCTGAATCCCAATGTTTGCGCCTTCAAGAGAGTTACCCGCTCCATAAGCACTTACAAGAGATATGGATTGGCAAAGTTCCGGCAATTTTGATGTGATTTTCTTAGTAATAACATCAGAATAATCATTTTCAAATGGCCTAGCGCTGGTGCAAAAAATAACGTGTTTATATTGATAAGTATTGTCACCCCAATAGGTGTCAATATCTACATTTCCCGACATACTTTCATTCGTTTCTTTGTAATTAAATGAGTCGGCCCTGTATGGTAAATAAATTTTATTATTAGTATCGCAAGTCAATGCTAATACACTCTTTTTTTTTATTATTGTTTGATAAATAAGTTCTCTTCCAAGTCCGCCGGTTGCACCCACAACGCAAAGGTCATATACAAAGGAATATGATAAAGATAATAAACTAGAAAAAAAAAGCAATTTTATCATTATAATAATTATAAATGAGGATTTAAATGATTTAATTCCTTATTTATCTTTGGTAAAGTTTTGGGTTTTAATTATTCATTCAATACGATATTAACAGATTCTTCTATTTCTGCGAATTTTCTAATTTTGAGATCCGCTCGTCTTGTTGTTTAATCATTATTTGTTGTTCTTTAATAGCTGCAATTAATACAGGAGTTATTTTTTCGTATCGTACCGCCATGTACCCTCCTAAACCTTCTTTAATAACCTCGGGTAGTTCCTTTTCAATTTCTTGCGCTATAACCCCTAATTCTCGTTTATTCAGATCTACATTATTATTTAGTTTTAGTGCGTTTTCATTCCAATCAAATCTTACACCTCTAAGATTATCAATTATAGATAATGCGTTATCTATAGTTTCTATATTTGTTTTTAATCTCTTGTCGGACGAGTCATAAAACGCGGTAATGTCGCCCTCTGCTGTAATGTTACCATTCATCGACAAATCACCACTGACAATCAATTTCGCCCCCGGCGTTTTGATATGGAGGTCGTGGTAGTCGGTGGAAGTCGGATTTTGCCACGTCGCGAAGATTAGCTCGCCCACCGCCCCGATGTCAGGCGTTGGTTGTGTGATGAAACCAATCTCGCTCTCGACGGCGTTTGCCTTCAATAGCGCGGCGTGGGCGGTGGTGGTGGCGGCGGCGGCGGCGGCGGCGTTCGCCGCGACTAGGCCCGTGCCTGTTAACAATCCATAATGGGCAGCGGATAAATCGAATATATCTGTCGCGTTAGTTGCTATAGCTGCCGTGTTAGTTGCTATATCTGCCGTGTTAGTTGTTATATTTGTCGCGTTAGTTGTTATATTTGTCGCGTTAGTTGTTATATCTGTCGTGTTAGTTGCTATATCTGTCTCGTTAGTTGATATATTTGTCGCGTTAGTTGATATATTTGTCGCGTTAGTTGTTATATTTGTCTCGTTAGTTGCTATAGCTGTCGCGTTAGTTGCTATATCTGCCGTGTTAGTTGCTATATTTGTCGCGTTAGTTGTTATATTTGCCGTGTTAGTTGATATAGACAACGTGTTAGTTGCTATCTGTGTCGTGTTAGTTGCTATATCTGTCTCGTTAGTTGATATATTTGTCTCGTTAGTTGCTATAGCTGCCGTGTTAGTTGCTATATCTGCCGTGTTAGTTGTTATATTTGTCGCGTTAGTTGTTATATTTGTCGCGTTAGTTGTTATATCTGTCGTGTTAGTTGCTATATCTGTCTCGTTAGTTGTTATATTTGTCGCGTTAGTTGTTATATTTGTCGCGTTAGTTGCTATAGCTGCCGTGTGCACTAAGTCCGCGGCCGTCGCCGCCGCGACTGCGGTGACCATCGTCGCCGCGTTAGTTGCTATATTTGCCGTGTTAGTTGATATAGACAACGTGTTAGTTGCTATCTGTGTCGTGTTAGTTGTTATCTGTGCCGTGTTAGTTGCTATATCTGTCAAGGTAATAGCAACTCCACCAAAGAATAAATTATCAGAAATTCGTATTGTGCCTGCACTTACGTCAGCATGTAATTGCGCAATATCGAAACTCGATGTAACACCGATATTACTTGGTTGCACTTCCAGTCCTTTGAATAGTTTAAAATCACCATCCGCTTTTTCTCTATAAAGTCCCGTATACAGCGCCTCTTGTGTGGTCATGTCAGTGTATCGACCATAAAAACCAATGTCAATATTATCGCTAGGATTAGAGGTAGCAAGTTCAATTAAACCATCGCTTATATCAAGACGTGATGAAAAAATTTTGGTCATAGAACCATCTACTAGAAAGTCTCCTACAACATGTAGATTATTGTTTAATGTAAGGTTGTCGAACGTGACGAGACTCGCATCATTGCCATCATTAGATAAAATACCTGTGCTATATAATACGTATGATGCGTCGGCCGCCGCAACAGCCGCGTCGGCTAGATGAAAATTATTCGATGGTGTCGAGGCCGCGCGAGACATTTTATAGATTATTTAATTATTTTTTTATTAAATTTTGAACTAATCCCTCTAAAGTATTTATTTTTGATTGTTGTTCTTTCATTCCTTCGATTAAAACCGCAATTATTTTCTCATACCTTACCGCTTTATACCCTGAAAATCCTTCTTTAATAACCTCAGGCAGTTCTTTTTCTACTTCTTGCGCAATAACGCCTATTTCACGTTTATTGAGATCTACAAACTCATTAATTTCCTTCGCTTCATCATTCCAATTAAATCTTACCCCCCTTATATTTGCTATAATGTTTAAAGGATTTTCTATTGTTTCAATATTAGTTTTTAATCTTTCATCTGACGTATTAGAATAAAATGCTGTTACATCACCTGTGGCATAAATATTACCATTAACATTTATATT
>Ga0302122_10003054_pt1 | contig 10211 bp, 5 predicted proteins | sample CB21_SCM_MG_FD_203115 | JGI IMG/M metagenome (GOLD analysis project Ga0302122, IMG submission 203115) | Marine microbial communities from Western Arctic Ocean, Canada - CB21_SCM | ecosystem: Environmental > Aquatic > Marine > Oceanic | place: Canada: Western Arctic Ocean | collected 2017-09-28
CTATGATGATGGAGAAAAGGAGCTGCGGGTTGAAGAAAGGCTCATCCGCAAGATGGCGGACGACTCGATCTCCCCCCGCGCGACGTCCGACTCGTTTCGAGAGGGCGAGAAGGTCGAGGCCCGGTACAAGGGGCGCGAGAAGTACTACCCCGGGAAGGTCTCGAGAGATATGGGCGACGGGACCTACAACATCGCCTACGACGACGGCGAGCGCGAGATGAGGGTCGAGGAAAAATTGATCCGCTCCAAGGAGGCGTCCGGCGGGTCGGACGACCGCCTGCGCGAGGGCGACGCGGTCGAGGCGCGGTATCGCGGGCGCGAGAAGTACTACAAGGGGACCATCACGCGGGACCGCGGTGACGGCACGTTCGACATCGACTACGACGACGGCGAGAAAGAGACGCGCGTGGCCGAGCGCTTGATTCGCAAGAAGGAAACGAGGCCTTCGTCGCGGTCGCGGTCCCGGGACGCCGGGTCCTCCCGCTTGAGCAAAGGGGACAAGGTCAAAGCCAACTACCGCGAGCGCGGCAAGTTCTACCCCGGGAAGATTACGAGGGACAATGGCGACGACACGTATGACATCGCCTACGACGACGGGGAGCGCGAGACGAGAGTCCCCAATATCCTCATCCGGGCGGCTACCGACGAGATGTCGCCGGTCGAGTCGTCGTCGTGCTTCGGCTCCTCGTCCGACGACGACGACGACGCGCCGCGTATGAAGCGTGCAGCGCCTCCACACGATCTCCAATTCGCCGCAGCGCCTCCACCAGAACCCCACGATGTCGACGCGCTGCCATTATTGACGAGAACGCCACCGTGCTGCGGAAGCTGCGCAACGACGATGCGAGCGGTTATCTCAAGAAGTTATTTGGGTATAGCGAGGACCCGAAGCAGTGGGAATATAACGATGATCGCAGCGAAGACCGCCAACGGAAGTCATGCGTCACGTTGGTGGGCAGCCGTGTGACGGGGCTCGTCTTGTACCAGGGCGGGGGCCTCATCGAACTGCCGGCTGCGATAGGCGAGCTCATGGCGCTGACCTCGCTCAACCTGTACGAGTGCTATAGCCTGGAAGCGCTACCGGACGCGATCGGCAAGCTCGGTGCGCTTACAGAGCTCAAATTGGAGGGCTGTTCGAAACTCAAGACGCTGCCGGAGACAATCGGAAATATCGATGCGTTAAAGATGCTCTGCTTGGCGGGGTGCTCGAGCCTCGAAAAGCTACCGGACGCGATCAACGGGCGTGCAGGGCTGACAGTGGAGCTCCCGAGTCACTTGGTCTCGGGGCCCCTGGCCGGAGACTTCGCCGTCCTGCGAAAACTGCGCGAAGACTACGCGAGCGTTGAGCGCGTCGACGATTCCCGCCTTGCGCTGAAGAAGTATTTTGAAAGTGAGGATCCGGATGAGTGGAAAAACAGAAACGGCGATGGAGATAAGATTGTCACGATGAAGGACGGCCGGGTGACGAAGCTTAGCGTGTGCAAATGCTCGACCCTCACCGCGCTACCGGCCGTGATTGGCGAGCTTTAAGCGCTGACGACGCTCAAATTGTCCGAGTGCGAGAGCCTCACCGCGCTGCCGGCCGCAATCGGCGAGCTCGGCGCGCTCGAGACGCTCAATTTGAAAAAGTGCTCGGGTCTCAAAGCGCTGCCGGACTCCATTGGTAAGCTCGGCGCGTTGTCGACGCTCTAGTTGGGCGATTGCTCGAGCCTCACGTACCCTCCAAAGAGGATGCGCAAAAACGTGCACAGAGCCGTCGGCTTCTGTTGTCTCAGTCTTCTGGAAGGCGGCTACGTGTCCGCCGCAGACGTGAAGAAAAGTATCTTGAATCACGTGATCGTCGATCCTGCCCACGACGAGCGCAGCGACGCGCTCGCGCGCAAGGATCCGGCGTTTGCCGACATCACTACGGTAGCCAAGGCCATACTGGACGCCGACTTCACAGCGCTGCGGAAGCTGCGCGACGACGCCGAGAGCGGGCGGTCCACTCGACGACGACCACTCGACGCGCTCGGCGAGGACCCGCGCGAGTGGAAAGACAACGATGGAGATAAAATCGTAACGGTGAAGGATGGCCGAGTGACTGAAGTCCAACTGAGCAATTTCTCGATCGTCGCGCTGCCGGCCGCGATCGGCGAGCTCAACGCGCTGGGGAAATTCATGGTGTCCCAGTGCTATGAGCTCGCAGCGCTGCCGGCCGCGATGGGCGAGCTCGGCGCGCTGACGACGCTCGATTTGTGCGACTGCTATCAGCTCGCCGCGCTACCGGCCGAGATCGGCAAACTCAAAGCGCTGACGACGCTCAACTTGGGCGGGTGTGAGAGGCTCGACAAGCTACCGGACGCGATCGGCGGACTCGGAGCGCTGACGACGCTCGTTTTGGACGGGTGCTCAGGACTCGTTGTGTTGCCAGACGCGATTGGCGAGCTCAAACAGCTGACTTCGTTTGCCCTACACAAGTGCTCTAGCCTCAAAAAGCTACCAGATGCGATCGGCGACCTCAAAGCGCTGACGACACTTGAACTGCGGGCGTGCCCGAGCCTCGCCGAACTGCCGGCCTTGATTGGCGGGCTCGGCGCGCTGACGACGCTTGACTTATCCGACTGTGCGAAACTCACCACGCTACCGGACGCGATCAGCGAGCTCGGGGCATTAACGAAGCTCGTCGTGAGTGGGTGCTCGAGCCTCGTCGCGCTGCCGGAGTCGATGACCGGCCTCGGCGCGCTGAAGGGTCTTGACTTGGACGGCTGCACCAAGATGACGTTCCCGCCCCCACACATTCACAGCGACGTCGATCGAATCAAGCGCCTCCTCTCGAACACGACCCGTGTCCTCACCGGCGGACTCTTAGCGGCCGACGTGGACGCGACCGCGAAGGCGGACTTCATCGAGGGTGTCATCGCCCACGCGCCCTTTCGCCAAACGCCTAGAACAGGCCGTCAGCAACAACCGGGCGCTCGCCGACCTCACGAACGACAAGGGCGAGTGCGCCATCGACCTCGCGGTTTTGCCTTGCCGCCGCGTCATGCGAAGGGCCCTTTTCTTCCTCGGCCGCTACGAGATCGCCGACGGCCCGGCGGAGCACCGGTCGGCGACGTCGCTCGTCGTGCGCGCCGTCGACCACGAGGCGGCCGAAGATCATGGGGAACTATTTGTCGAGTTCGATAAGGACAGTGATGGAACACTGGACGACAACGAACTCACGGATCTCGCGGCCAGGTTGGGCACGAACGTTGAGATTTTGAAAGTAGACGAGGGGAGTCTCACGAAGGACGTGTTCGTTGCAAAATGCCAGCAGCTGTTCGGCAAGGAGCGCAAGGTTGTCATTAAGATCTTCCAGGTCGAGGAGCAGTGGGAAAACGAGAAGAAGGCCCGCGACGATCAACAGCTCGACGCGCGCTACGTCGTGCAGACGATCCCTGCGCCCGCTGACGACCAGTTTGCGTTGGCGCTGAACGAGTCCAGCCTGTTTAAGGAAACCCGCTTCGGCGAAGGCGTCGGCTCTCGCGCCATCGTCATGGACGCGGCCGACCGGAATCTGTTCCAGATCTACCAGTCGGAGCGGCCGGATCTGAACACGGTCCGCGTATTGATGTTCCAGGTCATGGAGTGCGTCGATCATCTACACGAGCGAGGCCTCGTCCATGGCGACATCAAGATGCTTAACGTCGTGCGACTGGCGCTTGATCAAAAGCTGCGCTTGATTGATTTGGATGCAGCCGCGGTCTTCGACGAAGGTGACGGTGTACTGTACGTGTGTTCAAAATTCTCGTCTGCGATACTGCCTCCTGAGTGCTTCGCAAAGCTCGATGCGGATCGAGTGACGCAGTTCGAAGCGTACTTCAAAGGCGACGACGCGGAGCGCTGTGAGAAAAAACATCGGCGATCGACAGGGAGCTCTGGGAGAAGGTCGCGCCCAAGGTCAAGAGGGGCGTGTCGTACGTCGTCAAGACGTTTCAAGTCAAGGATGGCATCCCTATCACCGATGGCCTGCCGTACGAGCCCGTGGAGGCGTCTGATGCCGTCGACTACTGGTCGCTCGGCGCGCTCTTATTTCAGCTGGTCACGGGCGAACCGCTCGTGCCGTCGAATCACGATGATGACTGCGTGGACGCGGACGGAATGGCAAAATTAGCGTCTTGGGAGGTAGGGCACAGAAAGCGACGTCTAGCTCTACTGGCTGACAAGGACCCGTCCGGGAAATCGTTAGATCTCGCGTTGAAGCTGCTCGTCCGCGATCCTGACGAGCGCGCCGATTTTGACATCAACAACGCGATCAAGACGCATCCGTTCTTCAACCCCCAGCTTATGAAGGACAACAGCGAGACCCTCAAACGGATGGAGGTTAAAGTAGATGCCATCAAGGCCGACACGTCCTTCATTCGCAAATTGAGCGAGGAGCACCGCGTCGAGCTGCGACGGACGAGGGACGTGCTTCTCAAAGGCATATTCGAGGTGACCGAAGTCAACACGCCGACCTGCTTTGTCGTTCTGACCGAGGAACTGCCCACCCTGGACGCGGAACAGAAGAGCTGGATTCAGGAGCACGTCGTAGTGAAGGAGGACGGTTCTGGCGTAGAAATCAAGGGCAACACGCCCGCATGGTACGCCGACGTCGAGGCTCGCTTCAAGGACGGCATGGGTTGGGCCGAAAAGCTAGCGACCTTTGAGCCGGAAGCGGCCTTGACGTCCAAGAGCTTCCTCGGTGCCATCAAGGCGGGATTCAAAAGTCTACTCCCGACGACAACGCTCTACTTCTACCTCGTCGACGAAGTGACCGGATTGCCTGTCGAGGGCGATGGATATCCGATCGAGATCACGGAGCCGAGCGAGCAGGTCTCGAAGCTGCTGCCCGTGATGCAGGTGGGCATGCACGCCATGTCGGCGTACCAGGGCGTCGCGGGCGTCGCGCGGATGTTTGGATATCCCTTGCCGATGGTGCCCGAGGCCTGGCGCAAGGGTGCGCAAAGCACCGTCGACTTGCTGAAGCAGAAATCCTCGGTCGCGGCGTTTGGAGCAGTCCACGAGAAGGTAAAAGATAAGGACGAGGCGAATCAGACGGTCCGGGGCGCATCGTTGCGGGAGCTCAAGCGATTCTTTGAAGAACATTCTGAGGCGGAAAACTACGCGGGCCTTCGGCGCATCGGCGACCCCAACGATGGGACCGCGGTCTGGACCACGTTGGATGAAAAAGATGTTGACACCAAACTCGCGGAGCGGGCTGAGCAGCGCCGCACCGAAGCCGAAATCAGTCGCAAACAAAACGTCAAAGCGCTGATGGCCAAAGCGGCGGGGGGCGGCGACGCCGGCGCAGTCGCGGGGGGCGGCGAAGCTGGCGAAACTGGCGGTGCCACGGCGGCCGTGACAACCGCGACCACGACAGCCCCGGCGGCGGGCGGCGGCCCCGCGGCCGCACGCGCGCTGGCCACGAACGGGGATTCGGAGGCGCTCCGCCGCGTCGTCGGCATCGAGGATCGCCTCGCTGGCCTCGAGGCGCGGCTCAGGGGGATGGATAATTGGAATTATTAAGCATATCACAGTGGCTTACTCAGACCACGAACACCGCCCCCGCGCGTTTCTCCCGGCCGCACGCGACCACGTCCAAAAAGGACTCGCCGGACGGGCCTGGGTCCGCCGTGGACGCGAAGGTCAGCGTGCCGTGCCGGGGCAGGCGCGTCTCGTTCATATCCGCCGGGTCCATCTCGCTCCACGCCTCCTCCGAGGGCGCCCGCCACCCACCCAAGACGAGGACGTCCTCGCTCTCGCGGAACTGCGCGTCGGTGAAGGCCGGGGACGAGCCGCCCCCGGCGAGCGCGAGGACCGTTTTCGCGACGAGGCGGTCGTCCGGCTTCGACAGGCGCAGGACGCCGTTCTTCAGTGGAATTCGTGGATCCCACACGTTCAAAATGCCGAGGCGGTGGCGCAGTCGTAAGGAATCCGGCCCCGGGAGGTCGTTCGCGCGAGCGCAATAGGCGTCGCTGTCCACCGTCCGAGAGAAGAGCGTCACCAATAAACGGATGCGGAGCTCGGCCCAGGCGTGCCCCAGCGGCATCGCAGCATAGAGTTCAAAAACTTGCGCCGCCGCGAAGTACGTGGTGGAAGCCACCACGTCCAAATGCGCCAGCCGGATCGCCAGCCAGGATAAACCGTGGGCACCGGGCAGAACGTCGACGCCCTCGAGCACGTAGCCCACGCCGCACCGCCCCACGGATAGGCGCACCGCGTGTTTGACGGAGGTCGGATTCACCAGCGCCCGCCGCTCCTCGCCCTCGCAGAGACTGACGGTCGCGCCGTCGAACTCCTCCTCCTCCTCGTCCACGGCGCCGCCGCACGCGTCGAGGCGACTCGTGTCGAGGCCGCGCGCACTGGACGCCTCTAACTGGGATGCCTGGGCGCGGCAGTGGTGGGCGTCTAACAGGTCCCGCCCGCCCGACGTAGGCCAGTCGAGGAGGAACGACGGCGCGCCGTCCGACGGAGCGGCTGTTGTGGGCTCGCCGCTGGCGACGGCGGCCGCGTAGGCGAGCGCCGCGCGTTTTCTTTTCTCGCTCGCGACGAGGCGCCGCGCGTCGGCGTCGGGCTCCTCCTTCGAGGAAGCCCCCCGGCGCCACTCGTCGCATCGCAATCGTGCCTTCAGAGCGTCAAACGCGTCATCCGTGAGTGGCGTGGCGTCCGCCGGCACGGGCGACGCAACAGACACGTCAAAGGCCACCACGCGGCCCGTGGGCGGCGGCGGCGCGTCCTCGTCCGCCTCCGGCGCCTCCTCGCCCTCGGCACTCGGTGGCGGGGGCAGCGCCGCCCCCAAATCAAGAGGGTCCACCGCGCTTGGTATTCCGTTAATAGTCCCGTTGCGCCAGGGGTTCTTGGTCTGGTCCTGCGACGTGTCCGGCTCCATCATTTGGCACTTGGACGCGAGCAGCGTCAGAGCTTCCAATACCCCGACCGTCGTGGCCGTGGAGCAGCCCGTGTCGAAGGCGTAGTGGCCGTCCAATAGACCGACGTACACGTTCCAGAGGGGCCCGCACTCACACCGCAACGCCAGGTGCTGGCGCTCCGTGAGGTTCGCTTCCAAAAAAGCGGCGCAGCCACTGGTGATGGCCGGGGCCAGGGCCTTGCAGAGGGCATAAGTTGTTGGGGCATCCAAGCCGACGGGCGGCGCGCAGGCATGCAAGATCTCCTGGGCTTCTCTTTTAGAAAACCCGCCGCCCGCCGTTGTAATCAACTGCAAACGCTCGTCGTCCGTGAGGCAGCACTTGACCACGGCCGCGAGGCCGCGCACGCCCCGGTCGGCCTGTGGCCGAAAGCCCAGCTCGAGCTCCACGTCCACGTACAGAGCACCTTCTCTTGGCACATGCCAAACCTCGGCTCCGTCCAGCAAGGGTGCTGGTCTCAAACACGGCGTCTGCTGGGCGTACGTTTGAGCGGCGTAGGCCGAAACCTCGGCGAACGTGCAGCTGTCCAATCCACCGGACGCTTCGGCTATCAATCGGTCGGCGTCGCTTAATTCCACCCCAAGTAAGTCGCGGCACATGATCGTCGCCTCTTCGGCGTCCGTGTCGCCACTTCCGTCCGCGTCCGCGAGGATGCACGCCGTGCGGAAGACGCCGTCGAAAACGAGGGCCTCCGTCGCCGGCTGCGGGTTTTCCTTGCCGCTCTTCAGGGTGATGCAAGGTAAAGCCTTGATGAAGTCCAAAGTTCCTTCGGCTAAGGCCACCGTGGTCTTATACGGAGGATCCAGACCGTAGGCCACGAGGACCTCCACGAGGTCCGGCACCTGGCCCTGGTCGATACTTGAAAGCACAGGCTTCCAGAGCTGCGAAGCTGTGGGTTCAGATTCGTCCCGCACCAGCTTCACTACTGACCCATTGACCTTCACGGCCGCTAACTTACAAGCGTCGGAGGCCGTCGCTAGCTTCAACAACGCCCGCGCCACGCAGAACTCGTAAGAATCGTCCAGTTCCAGGTCCCACTCGCCCTCCGGGTCCCCTTCGTCGAAGACGTCATACAGACGCCCGCAGTCGCAGCCGATGAGCGAGATGGCCGTCGCGCCCCGTAAGGCTCGTACCGCCCTCAATAAGGCCGCGGCGCCGACCTTGCCGGGCACGTTCCCCGAAAAGTCCACAACCGGTAGCGGTTTGGCTCTTTCCGTCAACGCCTGGCCGAGCACGATGGCGCCCTTCGCGCCGATGGCGCAGTGCGCCAGTTTCACTTCTTCTAAGGAAGTATTTGCTTCCAACGCCGCGGCCACCGCCATACCGCCTAGTTCATCCAAACGGTTGTGACTTAGATCGATCAGTATGAGCGTTTTGTTCGTCTTCAAAGCCGAAGCTAAAGCTTCTGATGATGCCCCGCGGACGGAGTTCCAGCTCAAATCGAGCACCGTCAGAGACGGCGTCGCCGTGATTACAGAAGCCAAAGCTTCCCCACCCGTGACATAATCTGGCTTCGTCACGTTCCTCTCCTCCGAGAACCCAATCAAGTTCCGCGACAAGTCCAGGTGCTCGAGGCGCGAACTGAAATTGTGCTCTAAAGCTTCGCAGAGCGCGCGGCACTCGTCGTCGTCGACGTCCGAACTTCTTAGCATGACTTTTGTTAGACGGCACGTTTTTGTTTTGAGCAAGTTCTGGAGAGCCAAGGCTCCTTTGGCGTCCATCTTGTTGCCCGAGAGGTCCACACTTCGTAAATCCTTCAAGGTCAACAAACCATCTAACAACGGCGCGAGCGTGATATCCGTGAGCCTATTCCCCGCTAACGACAATGATTCCAGCCCGGGTAATCGAGGTAAGGAGGACGCCACGGCGCCGCCCAGGGCATCGCCTAGAGCCATGCCATTCAGATCCAACGACCTTTCTTCGGCATCGACCCGCGACAGGAAGGGAGAGGGCAACAAACCCTGGGAGTTCGCGTACTGCACAAAATTGCGAAAGCACGCGCCCTCGTACTGGTCCGCGTCGTCCGCCATCGTCAACGCGGTTTCTTCCGCCAATGAGGGTCGGGCGTGGGCGGCTTGTTGAATTCTAAAAAATTCCCTTCTCCCCTTGCTCCCGGAGTGGTACGCTAAAACATCGTACGGCCCGTACTGCGGGACCGCATAATCTCGTTCCACCTCCTCCACGTGCACGACCTTCTCTTGCACGGGCGTCCTCCTTTTAATCTCGGCGGCGCGCCACACCTTTTCTTCCGCCCGCGTCTTGGCCCCGAGCACTTCCAGCCGGAACTGGGCGTCGGGCGGGCAGGTCCACCTTCCCTCTAACTGCTTGAGGCGCGCGAGCCAGGCGTCGACGTGGTCGCGCATGGGCGGCATGGTACTAAGGTCGGGCGCGGGCGGTTTTGGCGGCGGGGCCCGCCGCCGCGAGAAGGTCTCCGCCAGGACCGCGGCGTCGCGCCAGTAGGTCGACGCGGTGGCGAGGGACGCGGCGTCGTCGTCCACCATGGTCCTCTGTGCAGGTGAGGGGCTGCTGCCTGGCGTTTTGAGCCCAAATGTTCGGGCTGCCTCGCGTCGCTGGCGTGGCGGGCGCGCGTCGTGCGTGCCCGTCGCTCGGCTTGTGCTCACGTACTCGGACGCGGCTATCCGTGGCAGCTCTCTGTAGTGCTCTGTGGCGCTGAATGAGGAGGCTGGCCAAGGGGAAACGCTCGCCGTGGGCCGGTTACCGCTCCGAGAGGCCTCCGGGGGCGTGTGAGGGGCCGCAGGCGTCGTAAGTCAGCGCTCGAATCAAATATTTTATTACGGGTTTTACGCACGGTCGCGCAAACGCGCTGCCGGGCTCCGTGCGGCAGTTCAAACGCATAAAGCGACGAGGCAGAAACATTCGCGCCAACGCCGCCGACGACCGGAGCAGCTTTCAGCGCCGCCGCCACCCCAGCGCCCAATTCACTCAAAAGCGCCTCGGCTCAAAAACGAGCTCCCGTCCGATTGCGAGGCGGAACCTCTAGCACGACAGCGTCAAAAACCCGCCATGGCCTCCAAGGTCGCCGGCGGCGAGGTCGTCCTGGACCACGGCACCTTTAGAGCGGACGCCCCGCCCATCGTCCCCAAGCGCAAGCTCAAGATCGATAGGAAAAAAAACAGCGTCGAGTGGCAGTGGGCACCTTTCACGAACCAAGCTAGAGAGGACGGGCTGGTCCTCAACCACTGGCAGAAGAAGGGCGTGGAGTTCGCTGAGTACCCCTACGCTCGCTTCAACACGAAGTTGGAACGGGTCTCGTACACGGAC
>Ga0302122_10003061_pt1 | contig 10197 bp, 6 predicted proteins | sample CB21_SCM_MG_FD_203115 | JGI IMG/M metagenome (GOLD analysis project Ga0302122, IMG submission 203115) | Marine microbial communities from Western Arctic Ocean, Canada - CB21_SCM | ecosystem: Environmental > Aquatic > Marine > Oceanic | place: Canada: Western Arctic Ocean | collected 2017-09-28
AGAGGATCATAAAAGTCGGATGGCGTCGGTGGCGTGGCATATTGTCGCGCAGTACCACGAGGACGGTGCTGTTCGGCTGTTTGATGGAAGTGGTGGGTATGGCCCTGGCGAGCAGCGCCGCGATTTTGTTCATGTCCAAGATGTCGCTCGGGTGAATCTATTTTTTCTTGATAATCCCTCGATTAGCGGAATCTTCAATGTCGGTACCGGCGCCAGTCGAAGTTTCAACGAAGTTGCCTTGGTCGCGATCAATGCATGCCGCGATGTCGATGGGGACGCGCCGCTAAGGTTGACTGATGCGCAAAGCCAGAAGGTGCTAAGTTATTTTCCAATGCCTGAAGCATTAACTGGCAAATACCAGAGTTTTACCGAGGCCTCAATTAGCCAGTTGCAGTCAGTCGGTTATTCGGCGCCCTGGACGAGTTTGGAAGACGGGGTGGCGCACTATGCGCGCCAACGCTATCAGGCCTTGAAGGCTAACTAAAGTCCCAATTGTTGAGTTACTTTTTCGTGACACAAGCCTCCAACCTTTCGCCGAAAAACACCTGTGTCATGGTCACAGGTGGGGCTGGGTTTATCGGCTCAGCTGTGATTCGACGCCTGATTGCAGATGGTTATGGCAAAATCATTAATATTGATCTTCTTACTTATGCAGGCAATCTTGAGTCATTGATTGAGGAGTCGAAATACCCAGGATATGTATTCGAGAAAGCGGATATCCGTGACGGCGCTTCGATGGGTGAGTTGATCACTCGATATGAGCCAAATGCGATTATGCATCTGGCTGCAGAATCTCACGTCGATCGTTCGATAGATGGTCCGGGCGCTTTCGTTAGCACCAATATTGCGGGAACCTACAATCTACTCGAGGCGGTTCGTGCATCTAACCAAAAAACCCACGAGGGGGCGAAAACGTCAATCCGTTTTCACCATATTTCAACTGATGAGGTGTATGGCAGCCTTGAACAACAGGGCCTTTTCACCGAGGATTCACCTTATCAGCCCAACTCCCCGTATTCGGCGACTAAGGCTGCTGCTGACCATCTCGTGAGGGCGTGGGGTGAAACGTTCGGAGTCGATTTTGTGCTGTCTAATTGTTCAAACAATTATGGCCCATACCAATATCCAGAGAAGCTGATTCCTCTCATCATTCAACGAGCGCTTTGTGAAGATCCGATACCTGTTTATGGACGGGGCGAGAATATCCGGGACTGGTTATTTGTGGACGACCACGCAAGGGCGCTGGTCCTTATTATGAGTCAGGGCGAATCAGGGCGAACCTACAATGTTGGTGGCGATTCTGAGCGAACCAATATCGCAGTCGTTGAGGAGCTTTGCCAGGTTCTTGACGAGATCTGCCCAAGGCAAAGCCAGAAACCCTATTCGGATCTGATCGAGTTCACCTCCGACCGGCCAGGCCATGATTTTCGCTACGCCATTGATGCATCGCGAATTCGTACGGAACTTGGTTGGCGTCCACAACAGAGTTTTGAGACGGGCCTTCGCCAGACGGTCAAATGGTATCTCGCAAACCCAGACTGGGTAAGCGCTGTTGGCGGCTTGCGCGCTGCCGGCGAACGACGTGGACTAGGAGCAAAAAAGTGAGAGGACTAATCTTGGCAGGAGGTGCGGGCACACGCCTTTCTCCGGTAACAAAAGTAATATCCAAGCAGCTTTTGCCTGTCTATGACAAGCCCATGATTTATTATCCTTTAAGTGTCCTTATGTTAGCTGGGATTCGGGAAATCATGCTGATTTCGACACCCCAGGATACGCCTCGGTTTCAGGATCTTTTGGGAGATGGCTCCGAGTGGGGGCTAAACTTATCCTATGCGGTGCAGCCGTCTCCTGACGGACTTGCCCAGGCTTTTATTCTTGGCTCCGAGTTTATTGGGAACAACCCCTCAGCACTTGTTCTTGGAGATAATATATTTTATGGACACCAACTCTCTGATTCGCTCCAGCGAGCCTCTGCACTAAAGCGCGGCGCGAAAGTCTTCGCGTATCCGGTACGCGACCCTGAACGATACGGAGTGGTCAGTTTTGACTCCGAGGGTCGAGCAGAAACGCTGGAAGAAAAACCCGTAAACCCTCGCTCACGTTATGCCGTGACTGGGCTTTACTTTTATGACGAGCGTGCATCGGAGTACGCACGAAGCCTCAAACCATCTGCCAGGGGTGAACTTGAGATTACCGATCTTAATCGACGATATCTCGAGGATGGATCCCTGAGTGTGGAATTGTTAGGCCGGGGCACGGCCTGGCTTGATACCGGAACTCACGAATCACTGCTTCAGGCATCCGTTTTTATTGAGACACTCGAGGCCCGACAAGGGATGAAAATTTGCTGCCCCGAAGAAATTGCCTACCGTATGGGATATATTGGAATTGAAGAACTAGCCAAACTGGCTGATGATCTCGGAAAAAGCAGTTATGGGGCATATCTGCGGGAGTTAACGCAAGAGTAGTGATCCCGGGAGGATGACTGTGTCTTGTATAAGATGAGAAACCGAACGTCGCAGTCAGGGAGTCAGGTCCGCCGCTCCGATCCCGGCTACATATTCGCAAGCCTGGTTGAACATCGATTTGTGGTAGCTCAACTTTCGCGTCGTGCAATCCTGGGTCGCTACCGCGGCACAATGCTGGGGCTTTTCTGGTCTTTGTTCACGCCGTTGCTCCTGCTCGCTGTGTACACTTTTGTCTTCGGGACAGTGCTCCAGATCCGCTGGGTCGATCAAGGAGGGGGAAACCTGGAATTTGCGGCAATCCTGTTCTCAGGAATGCTGATCCATGGGATTCTTGCAGAATGCCTTACTCAGGCGTCATCCCTAATTTCTGCGAATCCACAGTACGTGAAGAAGGTTGTATTCCCCTTGGAAGCACTCGCTTGGGTAACCGTTATCGGCGCGTTTTTCCAAGGATTGGTTAGCACCTGCGTACTTGGGATCTACCTTTTATTTGTTAATGGTGCCGTACCGTGGACCATCGTTTTTTTGCCCTTACCGCTTTTTTCGTTGGGCCTCGTTTGTCTGGGCATAACATGGCTAGTGGCAGCTACGGCGGTATTCCTAAAAGACATTGCTCAAGTTGCTGGGATTCTTACCACAATTCTCTTTTTCATGGCCCCCATTCTTTACCCGAAAACTGCACTTCCCGAACAATTCCAGATCTTTCTTTATCTGAACCCAATAACTTTTGTCATTGAGCAGTTTCGCGACCTCGCGCTTTGGGGCCGACTGCCAAACTGGACCGGTCTTGGTATTTATACCGCTGCGGCGTTCGCTTTTGCTTGGGGTTCTTTGGCGTGGTTCCAAAAAACGCGACGGGGATTTGCTGATGTCCTCTAACTGCGCTATTAAGGTAAGCCAACTAGTGAAGAATTACCGAATTTACACCCGTCCGGTTGACCGAGTGCGTGAAATGTTTTCTATACGAGGGCGCAAATACCACTCCGAATTTTCTGCAATAGAGAATCTTAGTTTTTCGGTCGATAAAGGGGAGACGGTTGGGATCATAGGTCCTAATGGCTCGGGCAAATCTACTTTGCTCGAGATCATCTGCGGTACACTGACTCCAACGAGTGGTGATGTTTCGGTTAATGGGCGAGTCGCTGCTCTGTTGGAACTCGGGGCGGGATTCAACCCGGCATTTTCCGGCAAAGAAAATGTCTACCTCAATGCCGCATTGCTAGGTGTGTCTAGAGCTGAAATAGATGAACGATTCGATGAGATCGTTGAGTTTGCAAACATAGGAGAGTTTATCAATTACCCGGTCAGTACCTACTCAAGCGGCATGTATGTCCGCTTGGCGTTCGCGACTGCAATAAATACCGACCCTGATATTCTCATCGTCGATGAGGCCCTCGCTGTTGGCGATATCAGGTTTCAACGAAAGTGTTTTCGGCGTTTTCAGGAGATGCAGGAGGCAGGCAAGACCATCCTCTTCGTCACTCATGCAGTTGACCTCGTCCAGGCCCATTGCTCCCGAGCAATCTACCTTAGATCTGGAAGGATCGCATCGGTTGGGCTACCGAAGACCGTTATTCAGGACTATCTGGAGGATCTTTTTGGGGCTGCCGGAGAGTCATCAATGCAGTCACTTGAAGATTCCGCTGGGAAGCGTCTATCGGATGTAGGCGACGATAGCAAAGAGCCTGGGAAATCGAATGACCGATCACCGCCGGATAGCGCAATTACAGGCGTACTAGTGCGGGATCTTGAATTAGCAACCGCTGCGGAAATGGTACCCAACGATCGCTGTCCAGCCCAGCCTACCTACAACTCTAATGAGTATCGGTGGGGGGACCAGCGAGCCGTGATCTTCGATTACCAATTAACCAACATCGCAGGCCAGAAGAAAGCAGTTTTTGATCGACAAGAAAAAGTACGACTTTCCGTGCACATGTTTTTTGCCGAGGCGCTTGCCAATATTATCTACGGGTTTACCTTAAAAACGGTAGACGGTCAAACGGTCTTCGGCGCCAATACTCGAGAGCGCCACATCGGAGCCCAAGATCGTTTAGCTGGGGAATCAACTACGATGGTTTTTGAGTTTACTTGTGCCGTCATCCCTGGACAATATTTCATCTCGCTAGGAATCGCTCTCGATGATGCTTCTCGAGATAACGTCGCTGTAGATCGACGATACGACTTGATTCATCTTCCGGTCATTGGTGAAGCAGGTGATTTTGGCGTGGCAGATCTCCATTTGACGATCTCGGAGGAGGGCTGTGACTAGCGATTCAACGCCGACTCGACGACTTGACGGCGACCCCCCCTTATTTTGGCCCGCTTTGGTGGATGTGCTTCGGCTATATCCCAGTTATTCGGACTACTCGGCAGTGCTAGCTGCCGGAAACACTTCCCAAAAAGTCCAAAGAATCTTATCCCCGGAACACGCCGGACTAGGCGGCCTCTTTCGATTAAGGGAAAGCACTCGAGTACTGGTAGCGCAATGGCCAGATGCTGTCGTACCCTGTTATCTTGCCCAAAGTGGCCATGATATCCACCTGGCTAGTTCAAACCTTGACGTTAACTATGCCGCAGAGTTGCTTTGTGAGGGTTTGGCCAATTTTTCGGTCTCGGATGATCTTCCAGAACAGGTGATGGGCAATGACTCTGTTTTCACCCATTTTGACGTGATACTGATTGGATCCTCCGGTAAATGTGGCGAACTTCAAGAAGTCGTGCTGAATAAGTTGATAACACAATGCCTCGTGGGAGGCGGATTCGTTGTCGTCGCTGATCCCTCTGATTCCAAGAAAGACAATCCCGGTTGGGAATGCGTTATCAAGGAAGGCGCGCCTCGACATGTGAGGAGCGAGGAGGTACTGGTGCTCCCTTCGCTGGCTTCACCCCAATTTCTAATTCGAGAGGCGTTTCTCCGGGAACAAAAAGGAGCCTGGCGCCACATTGTCAAATATATCGATGAGTCCGGACGCCCTCGAACTGCTGGCCTGCCCCCTGAAGAGAAGGTTTGGCAGACTTTCGAGAAGCACCAAGATCTTCCACTTTCGAACATTGATCGCTATCAAATATTTTATGAAACGTCTCAACATGACGAATCTCCTTTGACTGCAGATTTTCTTCACTCCGCGATCGGCACGCGTAAACAACAGTTTTGGACTCAAACTGTAAAGCCCCGCGGGGAAAGATTTGTTCGCAGGCATAAATCCCCGCTGAATCTGGGAGGCAGATCTGGGCTAACTGTTGAGAGCGATCTTGAGTTTTCTCATATTTGTGAAAGCGAGGCGTATCGCCCTGGTGAGACTTTGTCCGAACGAATGCTGAAGGCTTTGCAACTTAGTTCCAAACCCGACATCGCATTTGGGTTATTAACAAAGAAATATTACTTGTTTCTCTCGGAACAGCTTGATGGGTGTTCATCCAAATTGGTCGATCTTTTGCCTGATAATATCGTTGTTGAAGGTCAAGATACCTTAGATACAATTGACCAGGAATGGACTACCATTGACCCAAGTTTTGACGCTGATGTCGCGTTCATTCGCGGTCTAGTCTATTTCCTTTCGCGAAACACACTAGCCCTAGATAGGTTAGTACAAGCCCGATACTTTGGACCGACTCATGGAGACTTCTTGCGGGGAGTCATTAAAGACATCATAGGGCCGCTAGATAGGTTGACCCCTCGGTTAATTGAATTTGAGGATCGTTTTCGAAAGGTAACCTTGGATTGCTTCGGCGTTGTAGGGATCCCCACAATGTTGAATCGCCGTTTCGGTGATCACGAAACTGTAAAGGTCGATGTTCGCCTTGGTTTCGGACCGAATAGTAAGGATCACGAAATCTCGATTCCCTTCAGTGCAAGCACCACTGGTTGTCGCGCAATCTGTCAGTTAGTGATTCCAGCTATCGACTTGCCACCCACTGAATTGACAATCTTGTTTGATCCTCCAGTTGCCGAAGTTCGACTGCATTCCCTTCGATTGCATTTCACTGATGGATTAAATGGGGTAGATCTTCTCGACTTATCGGGCCATAGACAAGTATCTGAATCCGCTGGCCGCATCGAGAATGCTGGGGACGGATTAATCGATGTGCCAACCGAACCCTCAGTGACCAGGTTGATGTTTTTTGTCCTGCCGAAAAGCTCGGTTTTAACCAGTCGGCTTGGGAGGGTGGTAGTGGATCTCGTGTTTTCCTGGCCCGAGTTAGGATTTCGGGTTAGTGACCGTCCGGCTCGTATGGACCGCCTTTGGCAAAGGGAGGCCGCGCTGGCCCAGGTTGAGGCCCAACTTCAGGTGGCGAGACAAGAATTAGCGCAACGAACTAGAGAACTAGAACTCCTTAAATCCTCAAAAGCATGGCGACTCGCTGAGATCTTGCGCCGGGCTGTCTATAACGGGGTTCTCTCACGTGCTGTTCGAAAACCCGAGCCCAAAGCGGCAATCGAACTGCTTCAGGCTGAATCCGCGACTCCTACCGAACGTCTTTCAAGTCTTGTCGCCCAATCGCCCACTATTCCGAGTGTAACGAAGACTTCTGCCGCAAACGAACCTTTAATCAGTGTAATTCTGCCAGTTCACAACACGCCGAAATCGTGGCTCGCCGATGCGGTTGGTTCCGTTCGAAACCAAAGCTATTCTCATTGGCAGTTAGTTATCGTCAATGATGGATCGAAATTATTGGAAACAAGGGAATTTCTCGACAAGCTTGACGACCCGAAGATCACAGTGGTCCCATTAACGCGGAACATCGGCATTTCCGGCGCCACCTGTGTAGGCATTGAATCTGCGCACGGGCAATTTATCGCCTTTCTGGATCACGACGATATGCTAGCGCCAGAGGCATTAAAAAGCGTTGTGGATGTTATTCAGCGAGACAGCCCCGACATTTTGTACACCGACGAAACTGCATTCCACGATTCGACCGACAAAATAGTTCAAGGTTATTTCGGGAGGCCGCACTTAAAGCCCGACTTCTCTCCAGATCTTCTGTTGTCGCATAATTATATTACCCATCTGCTTGTGGCTCGAAAAAGCCTGATTGATAACGTAGGGGGCCCTCGACCGTCGCTCGATGGCGCTCAAGATTACGACTTTATTCTTCGTTTGAGTGAGCAGACCGATAAGATCGCGCACATTGCTGAGCCTTTGTACCACTGGCGGCAATCACACCAGTCAACAAGTCTCGATACAGGAGTGAAACCTGAAGCTCACGCAAGGGGGGCAAAGGCCCTACGTGAAACGTTACAACGTAGAGGGATCAATGGGGAGGTTCTTACGGCCAATGCGCCCCACTTCTTTCGAGTTCGTCGTGAGATTGAAGAAGATCCACTAGTGAGTGTGATCATTCCTTTTCGGGACCAACCTAGGCTTTTGCAACAATCGATTGGCGCGTTGCTTGAGAGGACTCGTTATTCGAATTTCCAGATACTCGGGGTTGACAACGGAAGCGTTGACGAGTTGACGCTTGAAATTAAAGACACTCTGGAAACGACATCCAATCGCGTTTCATTCGTTTCGTTTGATAAGCCGTTTAATTTTTCTGAATTGGTGAATTTTGGGGTCTCCCAAGCACGTGGGTCACACATTGTATTGATGAATAATGATATTGAGGTAATCAATGGAGACTGGCTTAGTTGTATGCTGGAACACTCACAACGAGCAGAGATTGGCGCGGTTGGCGGTAAATTGTATTATCCAGACGATACTATTCAGCACGCTGGCATTGTTGTGGGTATTGGGGGTTACGCGGGGCACAGTCATAAACACAAACCTGGTGGAGACCGTGGGTACCTTAACCGACTAAATATTATTCAGAACGTCTCAGCGGTCACAGGGGCGTTATTAATGTGCAAAAAACCTGTGTTTGAAGAGATTGGTGGCTTTGACACAGTCAATTTCGGGGTTGCCTGTAACGATGTTGATTTTTGTTTGCGACTGATAGAATCCGGCTATCGGAATTTATTTACCCCGTATGCATTAGCCTACCACTTCGAGTCTGTAAGCCGTGGTTACGAGGACACTCCAGAAAAAAAAGCACGCTTTAAGCGAGAGGTGGATGCCTTCCGGGCACGTCATGGCGAGATACTGAAACAAGGTGATCCATACTACAATCCCAATCTTCGGTTGGATGTAGAGGACTTCTCGGTTCGACCCCTTGATGATTAGCATTCCTAACTGTTTAGCTAGAGTTTGATATGACCCAGATTGAGTTATCGGTGGTGGTACCAGTCTATAACGAGGTTGGTAACCTTGAAGCTCTGCATCAAGATCTCGTAGAGGTGCTTGAGGTGACTGGGCGTTCCTACGAGGTGCTATTTATTGACGATGGCAGTACTGATGACTCGCTGGAGATTCTTCAGGATCTTCAAATCGGCAATCCTCGTGTTCGAGTCATCGAGTTTCGCAAAAATTTTGGCCAAACCGCAGCTATCGCTGCGGGTCTTCGATACTCTAACGGCGCTGTTGTGATTACACTGGATGCTGATCGCCAAAACGACCCTCGCGATATCCCGTCGCTGCTTGGTGAAATCGACAAAGGCATGGACCTGGTATGTGGGTGGCGACATGACCGGCAGGATGGACTCTTGCTCCGACTACTGCCGTCCCGAATTGCAAACTCCCTAATATCGTTGACGACCGACGTTAAGTTGCATGACTACGGTTGCACGTTAAAAGCGATGCGCCAGGATGTGGCTAAAAATCTACGCCTATATGGCGAAATGCATCGTTTCATCCCCGCGATTGCAAGTTGGTATGGCGTCAGAATGACAGAGGTTAAAGTGCGACATCATCCGCGGGTATCAGGTGTCTCCAAATATGGCCTGTCTCGGACCTTCCGGGTTTTGTTAGATCTGTTAACCGTGAAATTTTTAATGGGCTATTCAAGTCGGCCGATCCATTTCTTTGGTGGTATTGGCCTCGCAAGCAGTGCTGCTGGCGGTACCATGCTCGGCTGGTTGTTCGTCGAACGGATTTTCTTCGGAGTCGCGCTTGCGGATCGCCCGGCGCTGCTTGGCGCTATTTTGCTCACTTTGCTCGGTTTTCAGTTCATCACCGTCGGACTCCTAGCAGAGCTACAGACACGAACTTACCACGAATCCCAGGACAAACCGATCTATGAAGTCCGGCACACATACGGGGACAGCTAGTAAATCGAATGCTGGGATTTATCGGGGACTTGCAATTACTAGTTCTTGGAAGATTCCCAAATTGCTGCACTCATTGGCGTGGAAAAAGTCTCAGTAATTCTTGTTAACTACAATTCTGGCCGGTTTTTGGCAGAATCTGTCCTTAATCTTAAAAGCCTTTCGGACGATCTTGAGATAGTCGTTATAGATAACGGGTCGAATGATGGGAGTGCGGATTATCTTCGCGCGGATAGCAGTGTGAAGCTAATCTGTAACGGTGAGAACGTTGGCTTTGGGTCCGCGGCAAACATTGGGGCCCAAATAGCGACCGGTAAGTACCTGCTTTTTCTCAATCCTGATGCTTTTCCCTTGCCTGGCACCATCGCCAAGATGGCCAGTCATCTGGATCTTGCCTCGGGTTGTGGCGCTTGCGGCGCCTTCATAGTCGATTTCCAAGGGCGAGAGCAAAATGGCGGTCGCCGCTGTGACCCTAATCTTGTGCGAAGCCTGGGGAAAGTTGTTTCCTCGTTGTTCTCTAGACTAAGACTTCCTACCTTTGATTTAACCCTAGACCCTCTGCCCATTTTGCCAACCCCTATCGACGCT
>Ga0302122_10003062_pt1 | contig 10193 bp, 6 predicted proteins | sample CB21_SCM_MG_FD_203115 | JGI IMG/M metagenome (GOLD analysis project Ga0302122, IMG submission 203115) | Marine microbial communities from Western Arctic Ocean, Canada - CB21_SCM | ecosystem: Environmental > Aquatic > Marine > Oceanic | place: Canada: Western Arctic Ocean | collected 2017-09-28
CCGCCGGCGTAGTGGAAGTAGGAGCCGACGACGAAAACGTGCTCGAGGTCGTTCGTGCGCAGCCAGATGTCGACGGCCTTGGACGGGAAGCACCGGTTCGAGAGGGCCATGACCGCCTGGCCGCCGGGCTTGAGCACGCGCCGGATCTCCTTGCAGATGGCCAGCGGTTTAGTGAGGTAGTCGATGGACACCACGTTCGTCACCACGTCGAACGAGTTGTCCTCGAAGGGCAAAGTCGGGTCCTCGTTCAAGTCCTTGACGACGTACGAGTCGACCTGCGTGTTGTTCTTGAGCTCCTCCTCGTTCATGCCCAGGGCGACCCGGTTCCCCGCGAAGTCGGCGATGTCCGCCGGGAAGTGCGAGACCTGTGTAGCAATCAAATTTCGCGGTTGCTCGACGGCGTGGAGGTTGATCCCGTCCCTCGCAATAATTCTTAGGATAATCAGCTTGATGTCCACACAGTAGGAGACGTGGCTCGCGCAAATGTCCAGAATGGCGGGCTTGTCCCACTCGCGCAGCGCCGTGCCGTAGAACTCCGTCAGCGCCCCCACCGCGGCGTCGTCGACGTGGAAGCAGAACCGCGGCTGGTCGTAAAAGTACGGGTCCGGGCTCTCGTCGCCCCGCGTGAAGTCCCGCGGCGAGTACGGCCACTCGGCCGGCCACTTCGGCGCCGCCAGCACGTCCGCGACGCCCACCGCCGATGCGGGGAACCCCGGCATGGGCGCAAACGGCACGGGCTTGCCGCCCAGGTTCCGGAACGGGCTGAACGCACTGGCCAGGCCTCGGAGCGCCACCAGCATCGGCGCGGACTTGCGCAGCATCTCTCTCTCTCTTGCTGCAAAGGCTCTCGTTCCTACAAAAGCTCTTCTTGCTGCACAGGCTCTCTCTGGCTGCTAAGGACAGCCGAAAAAGGTGGTCAGACGCGTAAGCGGCAATCCTGTGGATCGCTCTGGTAGCAGTGTGAGCGTCGATGCAGCGTGCGCGTGCCAAGTGAAACCCGTGTTGTCACTCAATTTCAGCTCAACTTTTAGCATTAAAAGGCGTGCACAGACTGCTGAAGGATTATACGGGTCTGCAATCACGGTCATGCATCTCTAATAACTCATATAAGTAGCGCCTGCAGCTCTTATCGCGCAACGTCCCATAGGGAGAGAGCACAGATCAAAAGTATGTGGCTGCCATTCTGGGCCATCGCGACCGCCGGAGCGCTGCGACCAAACTTCATCCATAGCACCGCACCACGGTCACGAAGATCGCAGCTACCAGTGCACCAGCCGATTGCCGCGCCACAAGACGAGGACGTCGCCGCGCTCCTGCAGAGGCGCACGCTCCTCCGACAGCAGAAGGTCTTCGCCGAGGCTGATGCATTACTTGACCGAGCGAAGCAGAGCGGCGCAGTTGTGTGTGACCACGCCAATGGCACGTCAACCTACACGCTGCCACGTCGCGCCACCGACGCGTCGTCGGTGCTCTCGTTGGCCAAGGCCGCGCGCGATTACGCCTGTCGAAGCTTTGTCAGCGACGGCGTTGTGGCGGAATTCGTGGCCGCGCGGGCTAAAGAGGCGCTCCAAACTCTCTCGGAGGACGCGCGCGGGGCGCCGGGCCGCCAGGCGTCCGACGCGGCGTTGGCGTTCGCGCTGGCGGGCTGCCACGACGACGCGCTCTTCGAGGCATTGCTCGACCAACATGCGTGCAACCGCGTGAAACGCCGGACGGTGAACGACCTCCAAGCCGAGGAGCGGCTCGGCGCCTGCGGCCTGCGGGGCAGGGACGCGTTCTTCGCGGCCCGCGCGTGCCAGTGGAGATGGAGGTATGCTAGAGATGCGAGGGCCGCGCCCGCCGCCGACGCGTTACGCGTTACTTTTGACGACCGCACGAGGCCGCTCGTGTTAGATATCGGTTGCGGCATGGGCGGGTCGGCCAGTGGGCTCGCGCTCAGCACGGACGCGAATGTTCTTGCGGTCGACACGAGTCGCGCCTGTATCCGAGCCGGGCGCGGCTTCGCGGCTCGCCTCGGCGCCGACGCTCAGTTCGTCGTCTCTGACGCCTCGGACGCTCTGCGGTGGGCGGCGACGTATGCAGGACCCATCTCCGTCCTCGTGCAGTTCCCGACGCCGTTCGCGCTCGGCGGCGAGGACACGGTCCGCGAGGGCCGGCTGTTTCTACTGTCAAGGCACGTAGCGGAACTCGTCGCGAGTGCTATTGGCACCGATGGCGCCGTCTACGTCTCGTCGCAGGTCGAGGACGTGGCTCTGGCATCCGCGGACGCGCTCGAAGCCGCCGGCCTCCGCCTCGAACCGGCCGCGGAGCCCGCCACGACGGAGGCGCCGCAACGGCTCCGCGACGTGCGCGTCGGCTCGATGCGCCGCGCCGTGGGCGGACCCTGGCGCGCGACGTCGCCACTGCCCGCCGACGCGGCCCCGGAGTCGGAGCGGCGCTGCGAGTTGCTGGGCCAGCCGGTGCACCGCTTCGTCGCGTCCCGGGGCGACGGCGCGCGCCTTTTCGCGCGGCGCTGACGCCTGCCGCGACAAGCTGCGCCGCCTGGGGGGAGGAGCTCCTGTTCTAAGCTACTGTCTAACCTTGTTACATGGACACGCCGAAGCAGGTGACGACGCAGTACATCCGCGGGTCGTAGGCCAGCTTCTTGCCGGCGAGGGGGTAGGAGACGCGCGCGCAGTTGTCGTTGGCCACGTCCCAGAAGCACGACTGGCCCGTGTGCACGCCCGCGCCGTTTTTTTGCATCAAAATGCAGGTCACGACGTACTTGAAGGGCTTGTTCATGGCCGTGAGCTTAACCAGGGACTGGTCGCAGATCAAGTCGACCCAGCCGGCCACTTTGGCCTCGTCATACACCGCGTTCGCCAGTACCTTTGCCACGACGTCGCTCAAGAGCGGCTCGACCTCCTCGGGCTGGAAGGCCGTGTCCTCGGAGTTCTGCCACTCCTCGCCCATGGTGGGTGTCCCTCGCAGCACGGGCTAGCACCTCCAGGGGCTGCCTGCTTGGCAAAAGAGCAGGGGCTGCCTGCTTGGCAAAGCTCTGCTGGTGTGCCGCTCCAATCGACGGGCACCGTTCCAATCTGCTGGTACGTGCCGCTTTGATGCGGCTGCCTGAGGTCTCAGCACGCAGCGTCCGGCGGGCAGGCTTGCGCTGTAAAAGCTTGGAACTTGGTCTCCCGCTAAAAAGGGCGCTAAAAACAAGGCAAGGCCTCACGAGGGTATTCGAACGAGCTTTGGGGAGCGCAAAGGAGGAGTGGTGCCGCGCACAATAACGTGCGGGATTGTCGTCAGTGCTAAACTTTGTTACTGCAACGTCGCGGAACGCCTCTCACAATGCGTCTCCCAGTATGCTTGGCTTTGCTTCACTGCGGAAATGCCTTCCGCGGCACGGGCAACCCGCCGCGCACGCGCGCCGCGGTCGTGCGCTACTTGACGCGACCGCAGGATTTCATCGCGGCGCGGCCCGCCCGGGCGCCCGCGCGGCCCGTGCTCACGGCGCGCGAGGCCGCCGCCGCCACAGCAGAAGGCACCGCACAAGCACCCAAAAACAACAATGGCAAGAAGAAGGTGCTGTTCCTCATGTCGGACACGGGCGGCGGCCACCGCGCGAGCGCCAAGGCCCTGGTGAACGCCCTGGACCGCCTCTACCCCGGCCGGGTGGAAGCGGAAGTAGTAGACATCTGGACGGAGCACGGGGCCTGGCCCTACAAGAACTTCGTGCCCTGGTACGCGTTGATGGCCAAGCGGACCTTTTTGTGGCGCATGCTCTGGTACTACGGGCGCTTCTGGCCGACGCGCAAGCTCCAAGAACTCGCGACGCGCTTCACGTGCGGCAATCAGTTCGGGAAGTGCATTCGGGCTGCCAAGCCGGACATGGTGGTGAGCGTGCACCCCCTCTGCCAGGACATCCCGTTACGGCAGCTCGCCAAGATTGACGGCGGGTCGCGCACGACGCCTTTTGTCACGGTGGTCACAGATTTAGGATCAGCGCACAACACGTGGTTCGACCGGCGGAGCGACTACACGTTCGTGCCCTCGGATTCGCTGGAGCAGATGGCGGCGCGGTGCGGCATGCCCGCCTCCAAGGTGATCAAGCGGGGCCTACCGCTCCGGGAGGGCTTCTGGGACCTCACCGATTCTAAAATCAAGGGCGAGATGCGGACGAAGCTGGGCTTGGTGGACGTGCCCACCGCTTTAGTGGTAGGCGGCGGCGACGGCGTCGGCGGCATCGCCAAGGTCGCCATCGCACTTGGAAATTCGTTGGGCGCGTCGAAGGTCCCGAGCGGTCTTGTTGTGGTCTGCGGCAAGAACGAGGCCGTCAAGAAGGAGCTCACGGAACGGGAGTGGCCCGCGGGCGTGACACCCACTATTTTAGGATTCGTGGACAACATGGACGAGTGGATGGCCGCGGCCGACTGCATCGTGACCAAGGCCGGGCCCGGCACCATCGCCGAGGCCGCGACGCGGGGCCTGCCGTGTTTGCTCTCCTCGCACCTGCCGGGCCAGGAGTTCGGGAACGTGAAGTTCGTGGTCGAGGGCGGCTTCGGGGCCTTCGTGAAGCAGCCGGCCAAAATCGGGGCGACGCTCGCCAGTTGGTTCGGGGACCTGAAGCTCATGGAGCGCCTGAGTGCCAAGGCCCTCGAGGCGGCGCGGCCCAGCGCGACGCTGGACATCGCGCGCGACATCGGCGGCCTGCTCTTCGAGGGCACGGCGCCGCAAGCGTAAGGAAGATTACTCCAGTACAGCGGCGACACGTGCCAGCGGGGCCGTAGTGTCGTAGAGTATGCCTTATGCACGGGGAAAGGGAATCTTGGGTCTTGCTTGGGGGTCTACTCGTCCGGCGAGCAGAGGTCGACGACGTCCTCGGCGGCCGTGCGGGCCATGGGCGCCGCGTGGTCGTAGGCCACGAGGAGCTCACCGCCGGGCGGGACATCGTCGAGGAGGCCGAGGCCGAGGACGCTGCGGCCGGCCGCGTCGACGCGCGTTTCGAAGCGCGCGTTTGGGACCCGGCCGCGCGCCGCGTTGACGAAGTACGACGCCGCCCACGCGTCCGTGCGGTCGTCGTCGAGCGGGCCGAGCTGGAAGTAGCCTACGCGCGTGCGCGACACCTCGAGCGCGAGGTAGCGGTCCGAGGGCTCCTCCGCCGGCACGGTGGGCGAGTAGGGAGCGGACGCGTCCCAGAGCTGGCGGCCCCGCTCAAGCGCGCGCAGCGCGACTGTGCCCTCGGCCGTGACCGCGACGGCGCAGGCGCGCGACGCGCGCAGGGCCGCCGCGTCGGACCGCGCCAGGCCGTTCGCGCCGAGCCGCGCGACGTCGGCGAAGGAATAGAGCGCCGGCGTCTGCGCGCGCGGCCGCTTCGGGGGCCGCGGCGGCGAGTTCGTGGCGTCGCCGAGCGACCGGCGCTTGGCGGGCCCCGTCGCGCAGGCGTCGCAGCGCCAGACGCCCGCCGGCGCCGCCGTCAGGCCGAGGCACGCGAGGTGGAACCAACCGTCGCAGCCGCCCTCGCACCGGAGCATGTCGCCGACGGCGAAGCCCGCGCATAGACAGTAGCGCGGCGGCGACGAGCGGACGGCCGCGAGCCAGCCGTTGAGCTTGGCGCCCCAGCGCGCGTCGCGCAGGCGGTCCGCGTCGGACTTCATGAGCGGGTGCGCGTCGGCGCCGGGCACGTCGGCCGCCTTGAGGAGCCGCTGGCGCGGCGTCTTCGCGGGCTTCGTCACGTCCAGGCCCATCCGCCGCGCCGCACTATCAAAACGCTCCAGGTCCTCGCGCGACGGCGCGAGGTCCGGCTTCTCGACCGAGAGCCGGCCCCAGTCGAGCTCGCCCGTCGCCGCGAGCGACTCGAAGAGCGAGTTGGCGACCTCGGCCTCGGTCGCGCGCGCCGTCGTGGTCTTGGCCTGGACCCGGAAGCCCCTCGCCGTGATGCCGCGGAGTCTCTGGAACGAGTCGCCCCGGGCGTATGCGGCCGCGCGCGCCGAGTGCACGGCGTGCAGCGCCCCGGCGTGCGCCCAGCCCCGGCGCTCGACGAGGGCGAAGAGGCCCCAGGGGTCCGCCTCGGCCTCGCGGCGCCGCGCCGCGCGCGCCGTCGCCGCGAGCGCCTTGCGCCGGCGGTTGCCACCCTGGGCGAGGACGTGGTACGGCACCGGCACCGGCGGGCCCGGGTTGTAGCGGGGCGTCGCCTGCGGCGGCGCCGGGCCCGCCGGCGCGGCGGGCGCGGCACGGGGCGGCGACGCGGCGGCGGCCCGGAGCCCCTTGGCGCGAGACGGCTCGCGGTCCGCGGCCAGGAGGTGGTTCGGGATCGCGACGGGCGGGCCGTGGTGCAGGGGCCGCGGCGGCGCGGGCGGCGGCGCCTCGTCGGGCGGCGTGAAGTACGACGCGAGCTCGTCGGCCGTGATTTCGTTGGCCGGCGCCCCCCGCGGCGACGCGGTCCGTAGCGGGACGGCTTCGCGGGACCCCGCCTCGTCCCGCCGGAACTGCGTCGCCGGCGCGTCGGCCGGCTGCTTCGCCGGCGTCGTCGCGGGCGCGTCGGCGGCCGGCTCCTCGCCGGCGCTGTCGTCGCCGCCGCCGAACTCGTACATCGCGGCGTCCGTGGCCTTGCGCGCCGGGTGCATCGCCTCCTCGCGCACGGGCTTCTTCCGGGGCGCGGCCGCGGCGGCTGCGTAGATGACCGCCGGCGCCGGCGCGGCGGCCGTCGGCGCCGGCATCTCGACCCAGCCCCAGCCGGGGGCCACGGCCGGCGCCTCGTCGGCGGGGTCGTCGTCGATCTCATCGAGGTCCCGCGGCGGGCGCCAGGCCGCGAGGCGCTCGACCCGGAGCGCGGAGATGGGCTCCTCGGCCGCCGGGTCGACGAAGAGGCCCTCCTTCTGGGCGAGGGCGTTCTCGAAGCGCCGCAGGAGGGCGACGGCGCGGCGGGCGAGGTCGGGCGCGCGCGCCGCGTAGTGACCCTGGGCGTTCAGCAGCATCTTGCGCACGTCCACGGCCATCGCCGGCGCCGACGGGTAGAACTCGATGCGCACGCGCGCCGCAATGATCTTGAGCGTCATCAATTCCTCGGAGGGCGCCTCCGAGAGCGCCGCGGCGCTCGCGTCTGTCGCCACGACGTCCAGGAGCGCCGGCAGGGCGTCTAGCGGGCCTGGTGCCATCATGATGATGTCTATGCTGTCTCGTCCTCCGGCGCCCGGCGGGCGGTAGAGCGGCGGCGCCAGGGTGCTTTTTTGACGGCGAAGCTTCGAGGATCCGCGCTCGTTCAGGGGGCGACGCGCCGGCCTCACGGCTCCCGAGCGCGGACCTATGATACCAAAGATGATCCGCGCGAGTCCTGACGACCAATAAGGCCCGAGAGTGCGTCGAAAAGTGGGCCAAACGACGATGCGGCAGCGGCCAAAAAGACGCCAAACCGTTGAATCCCCCGGGAGCTGTCTCGTGGATAGGAGGCCTACCGACCACTCGCCGGACGGCTAGCGATCCTGGGCGGGCGAAATGGAAGGTCGGTAAAACGGGTTTTTCGCACAGCTCTGCGCTGCGCTGAACAACAGAGTGTACAACGGGCTTTGGTAGCTGGCTACTCAGCATAGTTAGCATCGCTCACAGCGCTCCAGCAGTCATACACCGAATCTCTGAAAAGGACGCGCTCTGCCTGCTCTCACAACAAAATTCGAAGGGGACAAATTTGCAGCAACATCACCGCGGCCTGCGCCTCAACATAACTCTCACAGATGCACGAGACGCAGTGCTATGACGTGGGCGACGACGTAGACGGCGTGGAGGAGGCGAAGGACGAGGAGAAAACGATCGACGCGGAGGGCGTCGAGGTGGCGTTTGAGGCTGCGCCGACCGACGACGCGGTGGCGCCGGCGGAGACGCCCTTCGCCGAGCCGCCCTTTGACGAGCCGCCTTACGACGAGCCAGCAGCGATGCCATTCGACGAGCCAGCAGCGACACCGTTCGACGACGAGGATGACGCAGCGCCACTGACGCAGACGACGCCGGTCGGCAATCCGTTCAACGAGCCAATATCACCGTTCGACGAGCCGACCTCGCCGTTCGACGAGCCGACGACGCCGACGGCGATCCAGCCGCTTGCCGAGGTGCCGACGCCATGCCGGCGCGACTCCGAGATCGCGCGGCAGCTTCACGAGGAGGACGCGGCGCGCGCGCGAGAGGCCGACGCATCAAGACGGCGCGATGAGGCGCTCGCGGCGGAGCTCTTCGAGAACGATGAACACGAGGTGGCGGAGCGGCGCCGCAGCGCCGCGACGAGGGACGAGGCGCTCGCGGCCGAACTCCTGGAGGAGGAGGAGCGCACGGCCTCCCGGAAGCAGGCGGACGAGGCCCTCTCGGCGGCGGCGGCGGCGCGCATCGCCTCCGAGATGGCCGACGCGGAGCGCGTCCTGGAAGCGCGGTCGGCCGACGACGCGGCCGTCGCGCGGCGCCTCGCCGGCCAGGCGTACACGCGGCCCACGCGCGGAAGCTCGGACGAGGCCTACGCGCGCGCCGTGGCGCTGGCGCTCGAGGACGAGGAGGAGGTGGACGAGGCGCAGACGCGGGACGACGCGCTTCTCGCGCGGGCGCTGCACCACCAGGAGGAGGACGACTCGGAACGGGCGCCGCGGCGGCGCGGCGACGTCGAGGACGCGGACTTGGCCCTGGCGATCACGCTCGACGAAGAGGAGGCCGCGGATCACGCCCGCCGGAGGCGTGCCGGTTCCGACGACCTGGCCCTGGCGATGACGCTCACGGAGGAGGACACCGCGCGACCCGACGCGGGCTCGGACGACGAGATGCTGGCGCGCGCGCTGCAATGCCAGGAGGACGACCACGGGCGCGACGCGGCGCTCGCGCGCCGGCTCGCGGAGGACGCGACCCTAGAGACCGTGCGCGCGCTGCAGTCCCAGGAGGACGGCCGCGGGTATGACGACGAGGCGTTCGCGCGGCGGCTCGAGGAGGACGCGAACCTCGAGGCCGTGCGGCGCATCACGCAGCGCGACCAGCGCAACGACACGCAGCTGGCCTTCGAGCTCCAGCAGCAGCAGCACGAGACGGCGCGCCGAGCCGAGGACGACTTCTCGGTCGCGGCGCGCGTGCAGCGGGAGCTCGGGGCCCAGGAGGAGGACGAGGCCTTACGGCGGCGGCGCCTCGAGCTCGAGCCACCGTCGCGCCTGACGCGGCCCGTGGAGGCGGGGCCGACGGAGAACCGGAAGGAGCGGCGCGCGCGCCAGCTGCTGGAGGAGGCGCGCGCCATCGAGGCCCAGGCGGCGCGCAGTTTGGGTCGGGACCTGTCCCTCGACGAGCTGGGCGACCAGGCGGCGCGTGACATCGATACGGGCGCGACCGTCGGCGCCCCCACGTCCGCCGCGCGCGCGATCGCCGCGCAGCGCGGCTACGTGGACCCGACCGACGCCGACCAGGCGCTCGGCCGCGCCGCGGACGCGGAGCGCCTCGCGGCGGACCGGACCTTCGCGTCGCGGCGCGACGTGCAGGCGCGGGCCTCGCGCCGGCCGGACGACCCGCACCGCCTCCGCGCCGAGGCGCTGGGGAAGCGCGCGCGGAAGCAGAGCGACCGCGCGGCCGGGCTCTACTTCGCGGCGAACAACGGCCATCTGTTAAGGGCGACGCGCGACGTGGAGCGGGCGCGGAACCTGGGGCTCGAGGGCGTGCTGAACGAGGCCCTCACGCACCTCGCCACCGCCCTGGCGAATGGCGAGCGCATCCAGATCGATCTTCACTGGCTGTTGCTGCCTGTGTGGAAAACAACTAGCGAGCGACCTTCGTGAACCTCCACGCCATCGAGCAGACGCAGTGATGGGACGCGTCGATGGCATGGGGCGTCCTGAAATTTGATTTCCACACAGGTCGCAGCGCGACGCGACCTTCGTAGTGGACGAGGCCCTGGACGTGCTGCAGCGGACGGCCTCGCTGAACGACCCGGAATTGTATTTCCAGGTCGGCCAGGGCCGGCACTCTGAAGGGAAGAAGCCCGTGCTCAAGGGCGCCGTCTGCGCCTGCCTCGAGAAGGACGCGCGATCGTCGCTTCGCGCCCACGAGAACATCGACAACGTGCACGTCTGGCACCGCTCGGGGCGGAACAGGTATCCCTCTAGTCCGCGAGCGTCTTAGTAAGTAGTGTGATGTCACGATGGCACGGTCATCTCCCGAGGTCTCTAGTGTATTATACTAAGTACGTTAAGGTCAGATCAGGG
>Ga0302122_10003063_pt1 | contig 10191 bp, 10 predicted proteins | sample CB21_SCM_MG_FD_203115 | JGI IMG/M metagenome (GOLD analysis project Ga0302122, IMG submission 203115) | Marine microbial communities from Western Arctic Ocean, Canada - CB21_SCM | ecosystem: Environmental > Aquatic > Marine > Oceanic | place: Canada: Western Arctic Ocean | collected 2017-09-28
GATCAGCATCATTGCATGATCGGCAACCTCTTCGATGAAAGTGTCAGGCATGTTCGTGACGGGAATATTACGGGCGGTAGCCGCGTCAACTTCGACGGTGTCGACGCCGACACTAGCCAGGGAGATAACCTTGCAGTTCGCCAAGCCATCGATAATCGTCTTCGTCACCTTGCGCCGACGGACGTATAGCGCGTCGGCATTCTGGGCATGCTTGACCAGTTCCTCGTCGGTCGGAGCATTAACCTCAATAATTTCGGCGCCAATCGGGGTCAGAGCCTCCAGTTCCAGATCGAACCGACCTCCGGAAGCCGTTACGCCGACTTCGGCCGGAGATATGATGGTAAATTTGGCCATTGGTTTCCTCACAAGATTTTTTTTAGACCGCTCAGGATTTGTGCTTCTCTATCGCCGCGTCGCAAGAATAATGCCACACCTTTCGGTCCATGGCATCCAAATGCGCCCCTCCTCATGGCGAAGCTCATTGAGGATGCTCCGCTTTGGCGCACCTGAGCATTCAACATGCTAGAAGTAATGGACAGTGAAGCACGGGTCCCATCAATGGACATGGCGACCTAATCTGGCAAAAAAGGGATATGGAATGGCTTTGCCTACGTCCCCTGTTTTACAAAGGGCCACCATCCTGCCTCAAGAGCCTAAGGTTTAAAGACATACAAAGGGAGAAAGCGTCTTGGAAACAGGAAATTGCCAGAAAGTGATGATCGTTCCCGGCGATGGCATTGGCCGCGAAGTCACCGCGCAAGCGGTACGCGTGCTGGAATGGTTTGGAAACAAACGCGGTCTCGATTGCAACATCCACCATGACGCATGTTTTGGCGCCGAGTACTGGCATAAAAGCGGCGAATTCGCGCGCCCAGGCTTAGTGGAAGATATGATCAAGGCAGACGCAGTGCTATTCGGCGCCGTCGGCGGAGCCGGCGATAACCTGCATATGCCCCAGGACATACGCCGCAAATACGGCCTGCCATCGGTGCGCAAACAAATGGGCGTTTTTGCAAACCTACGCCCTATCAAGCCAATCTCGGCACTTGCCGCTGATTCGCCACTGCGCCCAGAAATCACCGAGGGCGTCGACATGATCGTCGTCCGCGAACTGGTTGGCGGTATCTATTTCGGCCATCCGCGCGGAATTGAGACCCTACCAAACGGTCAGCGCCGTGGCGTCAACACCCAGGTCTATTCGACTTCAGAAATTCTTCGCATCGCCGAAGTGGCTTTCGACCTAGCCCGCAAGCGGCGCAGCAAGGTAACCTCAGTTGACAAAGCCAATGTCATGGAATCAGGCCAGCTTTGGCGAGAGGAGGTGCAGGCATTTCACGACAAAAATTATCCCGACGTCGAACTTAATCACATGTATGTCGACAATTGCTCGATGCAGGTCACTCTTAATCCACGCCAGTTTGATATTTTGCTGTCCGACAACATTTTTGGCGACATCCTGTCAGATTGTGCCTCAGTGATAACCGGCAGCCTTGGTATGCTTCCTTCAGCCTCCATCGGTATCCATGAAGATAGCGGGAAAGCAACCGCACTGTACGAGCCGGTGCATGGCTCGGCGCCGGACATTTCCGGGAAGAACATCGCCAATCCGCTGGCCGCAATCCTCAGCGTAGGCATGGCGCTGCGCCTCAGCCTGGGTCGCTCGGCGGATAGTGAACTGCTTGATTCTGCCGTCACGGACGTGGTGGCTCGCAAAGAACGTACCGCCGACATCGCCGCTGCCGGCGTCCCGCCAATATCAACCTCCGCCATGGGAGATGCGGTTATCGCCGCGCTCGACCGGTTAGCAACATAAACATTGGGCCGGTTGTTCATGCCCCCCCAAGGCAAAAGCGTAGATAAAGGTCATCCCGCCACTGCCAACTAAACGCCCAAGCCAAGCGGTCGAGGACGTGAGTAGTTTTTGAATAAGCGAGAATTTGCTTTTAAATATTTTGAGTAGGGCGCCCGTATCGGTCATGAGGCGCTTGATAATCATCGATCAAGCGGCCAGCCTCCAATCCGTTGACGCGCCGTAAGACTGGACTGAGCGAAGTCACCAGTAGAGAAACGCCTATGGTTGCGAGGCCCCCGATGACCACCGCCGGAACCGTCCCCCACCAGTGAGCCGTAACTCCAGATTCAAGTTCGCCAAGCTCATTTGAAGCACCAATGAACATCCCCGTGGCAGCCCCGACCCGTCCCCGCATATCATCGGGCGTTATAAGCTGAACCAAATTATGGCGAACGAAAACACTAACCATGTCAGCCGTCCCCATAAGAGCCAGCGCGCAAAGAGATATCCAGAAAATCGTCGAAAGACCGAAAATCGTCGCAGCTGAGCCGAAAATTAACGTCGATGTCAGGAGCTTGACCCCCGCACTCTGGCGTATAGGCCAACGCGTAAGCGCAATTCCGCCAGCAAAGGCACCACCCATATAGGCGGAACGCATGAAGCCTAGGCCTTCCGGCCCAACGTCAAGGATCGTTGTCGCATAAACCGGCAATAGGGCCATGGCCCCACCGAATAACACGGCGAAAAGGTCAAGCACCACGGCAGCGCAAATGACCTGGCGGGTCCAAATGAATTTCAAGCCGGCGCTGAGAGAAGCAAAGCTTACACGTTCAGTGCTTAGCACCTGGCGTGTAGTCCGGATCATCAATGTACAAGCAAGGGTCGCAACAAACATGCAGACAATAGTCACATAAACCGGAAGTTCCTGAGTGCCGGACATTTCGCCAGCAGCGATCATAAAGCCAGCAATCACCGGACCAACAACACGCGAAATCTTTGAACTAGAAGAAAGCCAGGCTATGGCATTGCCGAAGTCCTTATCCGGGACTAGGACCGGAACGATAGAATGCTGCACCGCCGATTGGAATGCGCGCGCGACACCAAATATCACCAACACTATCATGATCACGCTAAATCGTGTGTCACCCACCACGAACATAAAAACGAACGTCGCAGCGCAAGCGATCTCTAAAGCGGAACAAAACATAAGAATTCGTCCACGCGGGAAACGGTCGGCAACAAGGCCAGTAAAGGGAAAAAGAATCGCAAAAGGTGCGAACTGCGCCAACCCAATAAAACCCAGGTCCAATTCACTGCCAGTCAAACGATAAACCTGCCAGCCAACGGTAGTGATCAGCATTTCGATCGCTGCAGTGCTAATAAAGCGATAAATCCAAAATAGGGTAAAGTCGCGATGGGCAAAGGCCTCAAAACCCCTACTAGGGCCTTGCGAGGGCCTCTCCAATTCGTCTCCCGCCAATGGTTCAGTCACAAGGAAATTCCACAGCACGCTGTAGTATTGTACGGCAGTGCTTCAATTCATCAGACAAGGAGTTTCTCCCGATACAATTTGCGCTGCACCCTGTGTGAGTGTGCGCGGTCACATAACGTCCAGGACACAACCGACAGTGAGCCTAAAAAATCCAGTTGAGGGCAACCACCAGCCGGCGCATATATATACCTGGAAGAGGAAAGCATACGCCCTGAATTCATTTGCCGATCCCGGCCGACAGGCTCGGAACCTGGAACCACTTATAGCCGCTCGCATGTCAGGACGGCTTCTGAAGAAGCGCAGTTCTAGTCTTTTTCTCGACGACGATTAACATCAATGCTGCGCCGAGTGTCGGAATACCAATAACATAAAATCCGAAGTGATAGCTGCCGGTCAGCGCCAGAATGGCGCTGAAAATGAGAGGCATGACCGTCATCCCGGCGGAAGCGAAGGACATTACTCCACCTGTCGCCATGCCAACCTGACCGGGCGGTGCGCAGCGGGCTATCTCCGATAGAAGTACCCCTTGCCAACCCAGGCCAGTCGCGGTGAATACGATCGCGACACCGAGGATCTGCCAGAATGGCCATTCTGGGCCATAGAAGCCGGTCAGCACCGAGGCAATTGTCATCGTGACGCCGAGACCAGCAAGTACGTTCCTCGGACTTACCCAGCTGCTCGCGATATATCCCCACAGCACACGGGTTGGAATTGCCGCCGCCATCGCCATTGCAAAAATACCACTGCTTGCTTCAGCGAAGGAATAACCAAGCTCTGTTGTCAGGAATAACACTATATAGGCCGTATAGGAGTTTTGCAGCCCGACAAAGGCAAACATTGTAATGCCCAGAATTCGCAAGCTGGGCGTGCGCAAGACCACCAAGAATGTGCTCTTCATGTCCCCCATCGACAGCGCTTGTTTAGGATTGCGATCCTTATCGAGCTCGGCTCGTGCCGGCTGCAAAACAATTGCAAAGCCGGCACACATTATGCCAATGCATAACAACGCCCCTTGCCAACCAAACAAGCCGTAGAGAAACGGGATGACGAACCCACCCGCCGCTAATCCAACTGGCACAGCCGTCTGCTTAGCACCAAAAATCATCGGGGCGTATTGGGGTGGGGAATAGCGCGCGAGAATATGCGAACTAGCCGGCGTGCCCGCGCCAGTACCCAGCGCAACGAACAGAGCCGTCAGCACGAAAAGCCAGCTGACCCCCATGGAAGCTAGAATCATGCCCATCAGCACAAAGAACATACCAACTTGGCTGACGCGGAGCCCACCATATCGGCGAATAAAATTACCGCAGCCAACGCCGACCAGCGTCTGCGCGGCGGCCGCAATAGCCACATACACCCCGACATAGGATGCCGAGGCACCAAGGTCTACCAGGGCGACAGGCGCGATCAGGGGTACTGCCGCCTTGGAAAGAACGGTGAACGATTGCTGAAAAAACATCGCAGCAAGCGCGAGGATCAGTGGATTGGCCAATGGGAATGCCAGAAAGGGTGTAGGGAATCGAACGCCGGCATTGTACCGACGACGCCAGTGAATAAGCCAACAATAGCTAAATGAAGCAAGGGTGCCGGAAACTAGACCGAAAAATTTATAGCTACAATCAAGCTTGCATATGTAGGTTCAAGCGCTTTTCGGCACGGCAGAACACAGCGATAATCGCAGAGGAACCCCGACTTGCCAGCATGGTGGCTGATTTAATTAAATCCTGCCTTAAAAAGGGCCACAGGATTGTCATATGGGATCAAGAGGATAATCGCCAATACCCACCATTGCCATACGTCAGCGCTAACGTGAAAGAATGTCAAAGGCGATGGCTTGCCCTGCCCCCAGCGCTCGTCATAGTTTATTCATCACCAGCCATGTTGGTAGACGTTTTTGCCAACAGTCAATGCCGCACCACCGGGAGATAGTGGCCTGACTGAGGAGATTTACCATGACGACGGTCGAAACGAACATGCTGACCACACCGGTTACCGATGACAGCGCCTGGCTGGGCTGCGACCTTGAAAAAAATAAGGTCTGGCTGCACCACCTGACGCCGACTTACCTAACAGAAATCGACGATGTCATTGCCGGATTGAGGAACAATAAGCGGACGCTGGAAACCCTCGTTCGCTCAGATTTCCCGTTTCCTACCTTCGGTGTATTCCTCAAACGATTCATGTATCACGACGTCTCTTGCCGTGGCTTTGGCATGATCCGCGGCCTCCCACGGAGGAAGTATGCGGACGACGAGATTGGCATGCTCTACTGGGGGATTGGCATGCACATGGGCGTCGGGGTTTCGCAAAATCCGGATGGCGATTTGCTCGGCCATGTGATCAGCTTCGGCGAAGATCATGACAAAATAGATACGCGGGGCTATCGCACGCCCTCAAAGCTTGATTTTCATTGCGACCCGTCCGATGTCGTCGGCCTTCTCTGCCTAAGCAAGGCCAAGGAAGGCGGCCTGTCATCCCTGGTTAGCGGAACCAGCATCTTCAATATCGTGTTGGAAGAACATCCAGAGTACCTACCCATTCTATTCCACGGTTTTCGCTTCGACCGGCGCGAGCAGAACCCTCATTTTTTGCCGAAAATGAGCGGCCTAATTCCTATTTTTAGTCATGTTGATGGCGAGTTGAGCATCCGTTACGTCCGTTCGATCATCAATGCGGCACGGATCAAATTGAACGAACCGATGAGCGACGAGGAACAAGCTGCCCTTGATTTCATCGAATTAGTCGCGCAGCGGGACAGTGTCCCATTGAACATGGATTTCCAGGAAGGCGACATGCAATTCGCCAATAATTATATGGTGTTGCATGCACGGACTGCTTTTATTGACCACGAAGACCCAGTCCACAAGCGCCACTTGCTGCGCCTATGGCTAAAGGTTCCAGGCATCCGCAAGCTGGACCCCACGTTTATAGAATATGAGTCGGATTCAGGTTGGAGCCGGCGCGAAGGTATCCTGCCCTATAACTCCCCGTTGCCAAAAACTCAGCCAGACGCGATGTTTGCCTGAGACGTTCGCTTATACCTTTTGATTTCACGCCAGGGATACCAGATAAGACACATGGCTATTTCCGGTTTTTCCATCGCGGTTGTCATTCCCTGTTATAGGGTCACCACTCAGATCGTAGATGTTATCGCCCAAATGCCACCATCTATTGACCATATCATTTGCATCGATGACGGCTGCCCAGACGGCAGCGGAACCCATATTGAGGAAAACATCAGCGATCCGCGTGTTGCCGTCATCCGCCATAAAACCAACCAGGGAGTTGGCGCCGCCATGGTCACGGGATTTAGAGAGGCCCTGAAAACCGACGCCGCCATCGTCGTGAAGATCGATGGTGATGGACAGATGAATCCAGCTCTAGTCCCCCGGTTCGTCCGCCCGATCATCGATTGCGAGGCCGACGTCACGAAGGGGAATCGATTCTTCCGATCCAACTATCTTCATGACATGCCGCGAGTGCGGATTCTCGGCAATGCGATCCTATCCTTTATGACAAAGCTATCGAGCGGCTACTGGAACGTCTTTGACCCCAACAACGGCTACATTGCCATCCATGTCGACATTCTGCAGATCATGCCCCTCAACCTTCTAAGCCCGCGCTACTTTTTCGAATCTGATTTTCTGTTCCGCCTATACCTTGAACGCGCAGTCGTTCTCGATATACCAATGAAGGCCGTCTATGGCGATGAGGTCAGCGGACTATCAGTACGTAAGGCGATACTGCCATTCCTGGTTGGGAACATGCGTAATGTCATAAAGCGCATCCTCTATCGATACTTTCTACACGACTTTAATATCGCCACGGTACAGATCATCCTTGGCACTCTTTTAATGTCGTTCGGCGGCATATATGGTTTGGCCGAATGGCATTCAGGCGAACTGGCGGATAAGCCAGCGACGGCGGGCACGGTGATGTTGGCAGGCCTGCCAATCATCCTCGGATTTCAATTATTGCTGTCTGCCCTCAATTTCGATATTGCCTCAATTCCCGACCGCGTGGTTCACAAACTAACACCCAGAGACCAGGATACCTGAGCCTATTTAGGTACTATTGCTGCGCAGATAAATAGTCCAGAAAATAAGGACGATAAGCCGCTCGTCCACAGGCTACCCATGTGATCTACCTCGCGCACAGCGACGTAAAGAACGTGTGAGGATTTCTTACGGAGCATGCTCTGTGAAACTACCAGTAATATTTAAGCTATGGCTATTAGGCCTTATTCTATCGGCATGCTTGGCTATGCCTCTCAATTCAAGCGAGGCCCACGAGCACTGTGCGCCCTCATTCAATCCACTTTCCCTTTATAACGGCCCCTTGGTGTTTGATGTCCTAAGGAACGATAGCAAGGTCGGGCAGCATCGCGTTTCTTTTGAACAGAAGTCGGATGGAGATCTCCTGGTCAACGTTGATTTTAAGCTTAACGTTACTTTTCTCGGTCTAATCGTCTATCGATATTCATACGAATCTACAGCGCAATGGTGTGGGGACCGCCTCGTGTCGCTATTGGCCCAGCAAGACGACGACGGCGACAAAACGGAAGTGCAGGCGCGTACGGAAAATGGAATCACAACTATCAAAGGCCCGGGCAAAAATTCAAATGTCGAGGCCAGCCTATTTCCAACGAATCACTGGAACGCCGGTGTCCTGTCACAATCTAGGGTGATAAACACATTGAACGGCGATGTATCCCAGGTATCGATACGCACCATGGGAAGGGACTTCGTCGAAGCTGAGGGCCTATCGATCCCCGCAACAGGCTACCGATATACGGGAGATATCGATACGTCAGTCTGGTATGACGACGACGGCCGATGGGTCAAAATGCGCTTCATAGCAAAGGATAGTTCCGTGATTGAATACCGATGCGTGACCTGTGGACAGCAGCCGCCAAATTTAGAACTCAACTGATATGGCCGCCAATGCGCGCGTCGCCTGGGTCACTGGTGCCGGGCAGGGGATTGGCCGGTACGTTGCCCTTGAGCTAGCCCTGCGCGGCTGGCATGTAGCCGTGATGTCACGGACTAAGTCTGACCTGCTGCGGCTTGCCGACGACATCCATTCACGGGGCGGCAAGGCGTCTGTTCACGTCGGTGACGCCACGGATGCCAAGGCCATGTCTCGTATATTCAGCACCATTGAGGTCACACATGGCTCCGTTGGCCTCGCCATTCTCAATGCCGGCACCTACATAAGGTTTGGCGTTGAGGATTTCAATGTGGCTGATTTTGGTAAACAGATTGATGTCAACGTCATGGGGACCGTGCGGTGCCTGGCACCAGCAATGACAGCGATGATCGCACGCCGTTCTGGGCAGATCGCTGTGGTATCCTCGTTAACCGCCTACCGAGGACTACCATTGGGGAGCGCCTATGGCGCATCGAAGGCCGCACTCACCAATATGTGCGAAGCATTGCATCCCGAACTTGCTCGCTTCGGAGTTACCATCTCAGTCATTCATCCGGGCTTCGTGCGCACCCCCCTAACTGATCGCAACGACTTTCCCATGCCGTTCATCGTAGAGCCGGGTCTTGCAGCCCGGCGCATCGTGGATGGACTCGAGCGCGGACAGTTCGAGGTTACCTTTCCGCTCCGACTGGCGCTGCTGATGAAACTCGGGCGCATACTCCCTTACAGCTTGTATCTGAGGATCACCCGGAAGATCCTTGGCGAATGAAAATCGAACCTTTCTTTCAGGCTTACAGAAGCTGTCTGGAGACCCTGACAGCCGATACCATCGATAACCTGGACGCCCACCTTGTCGAAGATGTCCGCTTCCAAGACCCCTTTCACAACACCACGGGAAAGGCCGCGATGAAGCGGGCGATTGCCCGAGTGTTTGATACGGCCACAGACGTTTCTTTTTGCGTCAATGATCATGCCGCAGCAGTCGATCGCATATTTTTCAAATGGCGCCTATCGGCCAAACTTCGGGAAAAGACCTGGCGGGTTAATGGCGTTACCGTCGTTGTGTTCAGCGATATGGGACAAGTGATTTCGCACGAGGAGTATTGGGACGCCGCATCTCAGCTTTACGAACTCTTCCCCCTTATTGGACCGCTGCTACGCCTTCTGCGTCGTCGTGTTGCGAGAACGTAGTCGCTAGCGCATCCAACTCTGCATGCTCCAATTTCTGAAAGGCGATTGTGACTTGCCCAAGATTAATCCCAAATTTGCTCATGCGGGCGCGGTTGAGCAGCACTCCGCCGGGTTGCAGAAACATCCAATCGTCGAAGCGAACATGCAGCGTACTATCGTCCCCGACCTTGAGGTCAAGTACATACGACCAATTTAGTGCATTGCCAGAAGCGATCCCGGTAGCCTTGCCCACCACATCATCCGCAGTACCCTCGTAGCGGCCGTCCCCCATTTTGCGAATGCGCCACTGGCGTGTACTGCGCTCCCCATCATCGAACCGGAATCTCTCGTCGAGGACTAATTCTTCGCCATTCCAATCACCCTCGATATCGACGACAAATTGCCGCTTCACCTTGCCAAAACGATCTTCGAAAATACCCCAAGCCTGCGTCTTTCCCGCGAAGTAGGTCTCAAGAACAAACTCGGGTTGGTGGCTGGAAAAGTCACTAGGTTTCATGCTTGAGCATCCACTAAGCATGAGGAAAGCCGACATTATGAGGATTGCACGCAGCAACATGACGATCTGGATCCTCTATTCTATTTTCCAATGTGAAGAGCCTCTCACGAACAATGGTCTGCCGTCTGGATGTAAGCGGATGCCGCCAGATCAAGGCTATGGCCAATACCTTTAATACGACGGGAACTGCTGCGTAGATCATCGACAGAGCTAGCACGCCATCCGAGCCTAGCGGCTTATCGATTTGAAAGCCGAACCATTCCAGAGACGGAAACGCTATTAATACGGAAA